>JAAUYH010024627.1_pt1 | contig 39406 bp, 36 predicted proteins | sample 7278061 | NCBI WGS metagenome assembly JAAUYH01 (sample SAMN14350203, study PRJNA611818) | marine sediment metagenome | isolation source: surface marine sediment (0.6m) | place: French Polynesia: Moorea | collected 2018-08
CAGCTATGCTGGTTTTCTGTTTGGTCTTTCAAATTTCGGATTGATCACATTGGTTCTGCTGATGCCAGTGCTAAGGCATTGCATGGCAAGTTCATATAGCGAATTCCTGACTTTAGCCTTCCCTGCAGCAGGGATGTTAATGTTCCTTGGAATATCCGTTGAGAGTTTGTTTTTGGGCACCCTTGCCAGGGCGGAGTTGTTGACGGGCAACTCGCTTATTCTCGGCTTCTTGTCTGGTTGCACTTTGATTGGGTGCTGTGTCTTTGGTTTTCAAGAACGCAAGAGACGTCTGGTTTTTTTCACGCTTGGATTTCTCTGCTCATTTTTCGTTTTGCTGTTTACGGGAAGCAGATCACCAATACTGATCGCCACTTTGCTCTCTTGTTTGTATCTTTTCGTTCAGGGTTTGAGATCCAGAAACACAAAAGTAATCGTGTTCCTTTTATCGCTGTTTGTTGGTGCGATTTTGGGCGGCTATGTCATGAAAGATGTGCCAGCGATACGCTATCTGGTGAATCGAACATCTGGCTTTGTTGAATTACTGCAGAAATTCGATCAACCTGGAACTTTGGATAAAAGTACGCAAATGCGATTAGCATATTACAATGTTGGTTTTGATCTAATAGAGAATAATTCTCTTCTGGGAGTTGGCCGTGCCAATGTGATGGACAGGGCAAGCAAACAGGCTCCTTCAGAAATCAAACACTGGTTCAATAAGACCCATCTTCATAACGGATATTTGACTGAGCTAGCGGGTAATGGAATCCTCGGATTCCTCAGTCTACTGGCCTTGATGGTGTTGCCGATATTCGTTGGTTTTAGAGCGGGGTCGCAAAATCGACATTTTGCTGTACTGTTTTCAACCTTCTTTGCGTTCTACGGTTTAACAAATGTGGCTTTCTATCATGACTTAACTGTTTTCCCTTTTGTTGCGTATGTTTTGCTTATTCATGTGTTTCGGGAGAGGGTGCGCTCGTAGAAGCGCACATACGCATATTAGGCATGGTTAAGGTAATATAGGCCTTGTACCCGATGGAACACAAATTCTATAAAGAGGCCTTGATTGGTTTTCACAATCTTGAGCGTTTGATCAAAAGAACTTTGTTTGAAACGAGTTAGTTCATGGCAACGAAAACATGTTTTCTGGTGCTGGGAATGCACAGATCAGGCACGAGTGCTCTGACACGTGTCTTGAATTTGCTCGGTGCAACGCTGCCAACGGCATTGATCGGCCCAAATCGAGGCAATGAAAAAGGGCATTGGGAGCCCATTAAACTTGTTGCTTTTAACGATCGGGTATTGGCAGAATGTGGAAGCAGCTGGGATGATATTTCGGGTGTGGAGATAAGTTCTTTACCACAAGCTAAGCAGACAGCCTACAGAAAAGAACTTACAAGGTTGCTCAAGTCCGAATATGGCGATTCAAACACTATTGTTATCAAGGATCCACGTATCTGCAAAATTGCGGATTTGTATCTCAAGGTTCTCAAAGATGAGGGTTTTGATATTAGGGTTTTAATTCCGTTCAGAAACCCGCTCGAAGTTGCGCATTCACTTGCTGCGAGAGACCAAAAGGATATCGTGGAAGGTGTTATGCTCTGGTTGAAGCACATTCTCGATGTTGAACGGCTCACAAGAGAAGAGGCCAGGATATTCATCAGTTTTGATGGGTTGTTAACCGAACCGCACCGCTTCCTGAAGGCCTTGTCGAAGCATTCTCCAAACTCTTTGCCGTGGCATGATAGAAACCTTGTGGATGAAGCCCTTGGTTCACTTGATGTCAGCGAGCGGAAGCAGAAGAGTTCAATTACAGAGCTTTCCAAACAATCAATAACACGTGATTGGGCTGATGGTCTTCTGCGTATTCTGGAGAAAGCAGACTTCAAAAACCTTTCCAGAACCCAGTTGAAGGAGATTGATAAGCTCAGGGAATCGACTGAGCTTGGGTTGCATTTGGCGTCTGTTACCAGTGAGGCCTTGCGAGCTGAAATCCGGCGCGAGAAAGAGATAGTCAAAGAGCTCGAAGCGCAAAAACGCTCCCTCGACAAGATCAATCTTGATCATCTGTCTACAAATCATGATCTGCAGCAGCTTGTCGACGAAACGCGTGCTCACTTGAAAAAAACTAGAAAAAAGCTAAGGGATGCTCGCGCGGAACTTCGGCAAATAAATGAGGAGCGCGACAGAGCCAAGGCGCTTCATTTGACCTCGATTGAAAAAGCCCAATTGAACATCAAAAGTGATTCACACCAAGGTATTGAGTTTGACGCATCTCCTTTGGTGTCTGTCATTATACCGGTAAAGAATGGCCTTCCGGAGTTTGAAAATGTATTGGACGCGCTTAAGACGCAAGTGTTGGATCATCCCTACGAGGTCATCATTCTTGATTCAGGCTCAAAAGATGGTTCTATGTCGATTATCCCAATGGATGATCCGCGCTTCAGGCTGGTTGAGATAGACCCGAGGAGTTTTGGGCATGGCAAAACCAGAAATTTGGGAGCGAAACTTGCTAGAGGTGAATATTGCGCCTTTCTTACCCATGATGCTGCTCCAGTAGATGATTTCTGGCTTCAGGAATTGGTCAAACCTCTGCGAGAAGATGAACAGGTCGCAGGCGTTTTTGGACGCCATATTGCCTATGAAGGCGCCACCCCCTTCACGAAGTGGGAACTCGAAACGCATTTCGAAGGGCTTAAGAACTGGAAAACAGTCTCGATTACTGATGCGCGGGAGTATGTCAGAAATCAGGGCCTTCGGCAGATTTATCATTTCTATTCTGACAACTCGTCCTGTTTCAGAAAATCAATCTGGGAAAAATATCCCTATCCTGATGTAAATTTTGCTGAGGATCAAATGTGGGCCAAGCAAATTGTAGAAGCAGGATACAAGAAAGCCTATGCATGGGACTCGGTGGTGTACCATTCACATGACTATTCAATCTGGGAAAGGTTTCAGAGAAGCTATGATGAGGCTTTGGCTCTGAACCAATATTTTGGATACGAGCTGTGTCCGACCAAGAAGCAGTTGCTGGGACAGACATGGCGTACGACTATCCGGGATCTGGGTTTGGCGTTCAAAAACGGATGGTGGCTCTCATCCCCAATCGATGTCATGAAGAAGCCTTTTGATAATTTCGCACGGCAGCTTGGCTATTACATGGGATCGACAAAATCTGAATTTGCGAAAAAGTATGATCAGCAGTTCTCGCGAGACCGCCAATTGCAAGCTAAGTAGCCAAGTCCAGCAAAGGCGTAGCTACAGGCCTGCTATAAACTTCGCTACCTTTTTGCTTTCTGACCCCCAATCGATATCGTGTGCTTTCTTTTGAGCGGCGTCGGCTACTGCCTGGGCTTTGTCAGGATTTTGCAGCACGTTACTGATTTGCGCCTCAATGCTATCGACGGTCATATCGCAGTAAAACGCTTCCTCGTCACTCAATAGCCAATTGGCGTTTTCGCTATCATTGATGACCAGTGGGCATCCGCAGGAGGCAATTTCCAACGGCAGCAGTGAGAGGTTCGTGGCGGATAAAACCAAAGCCGCATCGCATTGCGAATACAGGTCGGGCAACTCTTCAAGTGAAACAGTTCCAGCGTTCAAGTGATGAAAGGGAATTTCATAGTTCGATACGTCCCAGCCTGCGAATATCACAGCCACATCCGGGTTTTTCTCACACACCTGAGCGAGAGCAAGAAGTCCGATCTCGAAACATCGACGCGGTGTCACAGGACGGGCATAGTAGAAAATGTTTTTTGAAGGAGAGGGCCGTTTTTCGGTTCGCTTATAAAATTCCGTATCGCAGCCAAAAGTGTATGGGAACGCTTTCATTCCATATTCTTGACTAAGCTTGTTGCTTAGCCAGGTACCAGCGGTTATCGCTGTCAATCCAAGTTTATAGGTATTTTCTGCCAAAATGGATTCCGACCCATCTGCATAGAATGTGGGTTCAAAATCCTGGACGAAATAAAGTCGATGCAAAGTATCCTTATATTTGGAAACCCAATAGGCTGTTTGCCAACCTGTGGCGACCAAATATTTGCATGGTTCAATAGATTCCACACCAAGAGATAGAGTAATCCCGTGATCTCCAAATGCCTGGTTTAACGCATGTTGCGCTTCCGCTTGTGATGACCATCTATGCGGCTCCATTACAACTACATGCTGGTTTTCGAACCCATGACTTTTCAGTAGTCTCATCATTCGCAGGATGTTGATATGTCCTCCAGATGAGGCTTCAAAGTCTGGAATTAGCCAGGTCATGGAATTTTGTGGCACATTTTCATTGGTGATTTTGAGTCCCAATCCAAGTTCCCGACCAAGAATGTGGCTGTAATGAGAAATAGGGTCCAGCTTTGGCTGAATGGCAGCTGGAGCAGCAGAAGCAACGTGGAATGCTGCTTTGCGTAGGGCTGAACTTGCCCCCTCAGATCGAAGGATTTTTAAAAAGCGTCGGAGTTTATGCTTCATTGATAATATTACCCACCCAGGATATTACCATTTTTTGAAATTGTTGCCCTTAGTCAGTGCGTCAGAATTTGCTTTGAATCTGCAGTAACCGGGCTCTAATACAAATAAATGACTTTACGTTTCGTAACTTTACTTGCCATGCTGCCTGTCGTATTGCAACTATGCAAATGCCAAGACTGGCATCCAAAAGCAATCTGCCGCGGTAAATTTGGAGGCTTAAATGGCGCGTGCATTCTCAAGTGGATTCAGCGACTTATCTGCGGGCTTGAGAAAGCGGTCGGTATGGTTAGCACTCGCCTCCGAGGATATCACAGACCAACATCGCCGGACAACGTTTGGACCTGTTTGGTTATTGCTCAACTATCTTGCTTTCGCTTTGACATTTATTGTTATTTTCTCCGGTCGAGAAGATAGCGTGAACTACCCTGCCTATGTAGCAATAGGCCTTTTTGTTTGGTTGTATCTTCTGGAAGTGACAACGATGAGTATATCGCTCTTTGTTCGCGAGGAGAATTTCATAAAGGGTACGACTTTGCCGTTATCGGTCTATGTTATGCGTCTTTTCATGCAATCTGCCATTCGCTCCGGATTTGCCCTTGTCGGGTGTTTAGGCATTTTAGTTTGGAGTAGTGTGGGGTTCTCTGTTTCTTGGGCCTATGCGGCGGCTGGGATTGTCCTGATAATCGTAACCACGCCCGCAGCGATCATTGTGATGGCAATGGCCGGTGCATTTTTTCCGGACCTGCAGTTTTTTGTAACCAATGTCATGCGACTTGGCATGTTCCTGACACCAATTTTTTGGGTGGATGGTGGCCAGGGTGGAGTAAGGGCCATTCTTTCCCAATGGAACCCTTTTGCTTATTATTTGGATGCTGTCAGAAGCCCAATCCTTGATCAGGTTTTCCCTGCAACTTCGTTCATGTTTTGTGTTCTGATGTGTGTGTTTTTATGGATATTCGCTCTTTATCTGCTGGGCGCGAACAAAAGCAGGATCGCGTTTGTCTTATGATTACCCTTGAAGCCAGAGATCTTCACCTGACCTATAAGATCCGCCAGAAGTTGAGCTTGAGACCTTCTGATTGGCGCCTCAAAAATATTGAAGGGCGGGTCCAGACAAAGGGACGTCAAAGAATGGTTCACGCCCTCCAGGGTGTGAGTTTCGTTGCGAATTCTGGTGATCGAATTGGCCTGCTCGGAAAAAATGGATCAGGCAAGACTACGCTTCTAAAGGTATTGTATGGAATCTATGAGCCGTCTTCCGGTAGCGTGGTTGCTAGTGGAAAAATGGATGCGCTTTTTAACATTAATCTCGGTTTCAGAAAAGAGGCGACGGGTCGGCGCAACATAATCTTGCGGGGTCTTATCAATGGCTGGAGTGTAGAGGAAGTCGAGGAAAAAATGGATGAAATCATCAGTTTCAGCGAGCTTGGTGAATTCATCGACCTTCCGATCAAATCATACAGCCAAGGCATGGCAGCTCGCTTAGCATTCTCGGTGGCAACTGCAATGAGCCCTGAGATACTTTTAATGGACGAATGGATCGGAGCCGGTGATCCTGCATTCCAAGACAAGGCAAGAGAACGCATTGCCAGTCTCACGAGCTCTGCCGAGATTATTATCTTAGCATCACACAATATGAATTTGATAAGGCGAACATGTAGCCATATCCTTGAATTGGAAGGTGGAACCGTGAAACGATTTTGCCCTTCCGAAGAATATTTTGAATCCGAGCAGGTCGCAAAATGATTGGAATTTATGGTGCCAACGGATTTATCGGCCAACATTTACTACGGTGTCTGTCGGGCGACAAACGTCTGGTCAAGGCGGTGGGCCGCAGGTTTGAGGATGGTCTGAAAGCCGAATTTGCTGGACCATTGGAATGGGTTGAGGCTGATTTCAGGCAGTCTCTTGATATGGTTTCCACGCTGCAGGGGGTAGAAACAGTTGTCCAGTTGATCAGTAATTCCAGCCCCGGACTTGGCAACAATAATATTGTTGCTGACATTAATGACAATGTAGTTCCACATGCCGAGTTCTTGCGGTCCTGCGTCAACGCAGGGGTCAAGCGGTATGTGTTTATTTCATCTGGTGGTACAGTTTATGGCCCAGAGGCACCGGTTCCGACCCCCGAAACGACGCCATGCAACCCGATCTCGTCTCATGGCATTACCAAGCTCTTTGTTGAGAAATACATCAAGATGTATGGCCACATAAACGGCCTTGAATACTTTATACTTAGACTGTCCAATCCGTTTGGCCCGGGACAGGTATATAAAAAAGGTCAGGGCCTCATTCCGGCGATCCTTCAACAGCATCGGCTGAACAAACCAGTCAAAATTTTTGGAGGTGGAACAGCAAAACGCGATTACATTTACATTGATGACGTCGTTGATGCCATTGTTGCGGCAATTGATCATCCGTCACCAAAGCAATGCGTTTTGAACATCGGGAGCGGTATTTCCCGTTCAATTGTCGAAGTAATTGATAGCGTTGAAAGAATTCACGGGATCGCGTTCAAAAGAGCTTTTGTCGACGATCGACCGACCGATGTCTCAGAAAGCAGGCTGGATATTTCAAAAGCGGGACATGTATTGAGCTGGTATCCGAAAACTGCGTATGAGGAAGGTATTTCGAAGTTAGATATCGATTGATATTTCTTGCTTAGTCTGAATTTTTTTTGATCGCTACTGAAAAAGTGAATTTGCGTATATGAAAGGACTAAATACCAATCAGAAAATCCTTTCCCTTGACGGGTTGAGAGGTGTCGCCGCATTGATTGTGGTTGTTTCACATATTTCAAATTTTATCGGCTTCCGACCAACCGGCTTTGGTGCTGGGCAAGTTGGTGTAATGATTTTCTTCGCTCTTTCCGGATTTTTGATGTGTTACGTCACCGAAGGTCTTGAGTTGAATGCCACAAATATCCGAAACTTCTTCGCGCGAAGGTTCTCTCGGGTTATTCCTTTGTTTTTATGTGTGGTGGTATTCGCGTATGTATCCTACGGGGTTGAAATCTTCGGTGCAGAGATAAAACTGTTTCGAATGAGTAATTGGGATACCTTGGTCGATCACCTCCTGCTCTTAAAGGGAAATGGTGTTTTATGGACAATACCCGTCGAGCTCTTTTTCTATGCATTGTTCCCAATCTTTTGGGCATTCAATCGGATAAACATTTGTGTTTTAATCGCAGTATTATTGTTGGTGCTCGATGTGCAATTTCTTGGGCCTCACTTTGATCAGTATGTTGTTGACAGCAAAGGTGCCGTGCTAAAATTCTTGATTCTATTCACCAAAGTTCACTATTTCCTAATCGGCATTTTGGCGTATTTCTATGTTGCCAAGTTTGACAATAAGATCGTCCCATACAACTTGATTTTTGTAATGTCTGCTGTGTGTGTATTTTTGTCATACCCTCAGATATATCAGATGCTCTCAGGCAAGAAGTCAACAATCTGGAATGATGTGCCATTGATGATTTTCATATTTGGATTGCTGGTATCGACTGTGAAAAGCGAGTTGGCTCATAGATTGTTAGGCAACAGTTATTTTGGGTATTTTGGAGCGATTTCGTATTCTTTATATCTGACGCATATGATTGTGCTTGGGGTGGCTGTTCGAACGATAGGTCCCCAGAATTCAATTTCCTTTGTCGTAATTGGTTTGTTATTTGCTTTGAGCTTAGCTGCTTTTACCCACAGGTTTATCGAAATGCCTAGCCAAATGATCTTGAACAGGATTTTCTTGAAAAGATCATGTAAATTACGCTACGAAAGGTAAGACGTAAACTTTTTGGACTGACTAAAGGTTAGGCATCCGAATATTGTTTAACATAGTATGTCCACCCTCCGAAAATGCTAAACTGAAGTTTGCTGGTGGCCAGTGAAAGCGATTGAAAAATTTGAGCCAAAAAAGTTAGTCAATACGAACAATGAAAACCTCAACGGGACAAAAATGAAGCATCTAAATTTATTTAACGATGGTAACGAGCGCAACGAGAAGCGGCTGTTGGAGCGCCAGAAACGCATAATAGATGCGAATTTGGATGCCATCGATGGAAAAGCAGTATTTGATTTGGCAGCAAACAATGGTCGATGGTCATATGCGGCAATCGCCGCAGGGGCCTCAAAGGTTGTGAGTATTGAAGGTCGAGAGAACCGCGCTGATGAAGCGCGAGCATTTTTTAAGAAAATCGGCATTTCAGATCAGGTAGATGTCAATGTCGGTGAAATGCACAATTGGCTATTCGAAAACAGCAATCTGAGAGTGGATACAGTTTTCTGCCTCGGCATCTACTACCACATTATGAATCATTACATGCTATTGCAGCAGCTAGCAGCGTTGCAGCCCAAAACAATGATCGTCGATAGTGGATTTGTCCGTAGCTTCCGAAATTCAGTTCACGTTCAATGCGAAGACCCAAACCTTCACCGCAATGCTTTAAAAGTGCATGATGGACAAAAATCAGAGTTTGCCGGTTTTGTTTCATTAGGATTGATGATTCAGATGGCTTGGAATCTTGGTTACAATTGCAAACCAGTTTTATGGGATCCTGCCGAAATTGAGTTCAAGGAGACGGTTCAGGACTATCTTATGGGTCGCCGCTACACATTACGCCTTGATAAAATGGATGAATTTGAGAACACAAATTGGAAAGACGAGTGGCGTGATGCATTGGGTAGATTGAACCCAAAGTTTTTAAATTTGCTAGAGAGAGATACTCACGACGGGGCAGTGGATAACCGTGTTACCAAACCGTTTGAGTCAATGGACTATACAATTATGTGACATGAAATTTGTCGCTAACTCAGTAAATTTTCCAGGAAAATGTAATGTCTTTGAAGCCAGAAAAGGAAGATGCATTTCTTCCAAACAACTACGTGAATTTTTCCAACATTGTTTATGGCCGTGCTCGCGCCAACAATGCTTCGATACCCGGTTTGGATAAATTGGAAAATGGTTCAGACCGAATGCGGTTTGTGCAACATATTAAATCGTCTGGAGATGACTACGCCAAAATGCTTGGATTGCCGGTGATTTATACATCAGATGTCCATGATGTCACATTTGGTCGCCAACCTTACGGCGACTTCTTCTTCTCAGATATGCTGGCAGGCCTTTTCGACTTTTCTGGAAACAAGACAATTCTGGATTTCGGCTGCTCGACCGGACGTGTGATAAGGAACCTTAAATCTGCTTATCCGGATATAGATGCCTATGGTTGTGATCCTAGAGCGGCAAGTATTGAGTTTATTAGGCCGTTAGTGCCAGATGTGAACTGGTTTGTTAGCAATGAAGCTCCTCCATTGGCCCATAAAAATTTGCCGAAATTTGACTTGATTTTTGCTATATCTGTCTGGTCTCATTTCAGCGAGAAGCGTGGCCTAGAATGGTTTAATGAAATGGCTTCACAAATCAACAAAGGCGGAAAGCTGATATTTACTACCCATGGCTTTCGTTCGGCACACCATTTCTCTGAAGTAAAAAAATCCATGCCGTTAGAAAAAGCAAGGGAACGGATAGAAACTCTTCGCAAGGGCAACTTGCATTTCAAACGCTATCCCAAAAATGATCTTGATGCTCATTGGGGAATGGCTTTTTTACCGCCAAGTTGGGTTGAGAAAAAGCTGAGAAAATTCTGGGAAATTGATGGTTACTATCCTGGTTTAGCGATGGCTAATCAGGACACATATGTTTTGGTCAAAAAGTGAATCATTTAGGCTAATCACAATTTATGCCCGTTGGTTAGAAAGTTTACCATTTGATTACAGAATTGAGAAGTTGCGGTTGAAATATCGTGTTGGTCAGTTTAGCCTTTCAAAGAGGGGCTCAATTTCACAACAACAGGGATTGTGTAATGAGAAATAAAATCGGAAAAATCTTTACAAGTATAGCTGCTTCATTGGTGTTGTCTTCGACTGCATTCGCGCAGTCGGGAATTGGGAATGGTGCGGTACAGAGCACCGTTCATGATATGGGTGCTGGCATCACAACATTTGAAATGCCTAGTGTTGCGTCATCAAGCGCGGTTACCGGCGAGTTAAGATCAAGGCTGCCACTCATTGATCTTGAGAAATTCCCGCTCAACCAAAAGAGTGGAACACTCTCTAATCCTGGCACGATGGGCGCTCCACAAGTTGGTGGCCAAGCCTTTGGTACCGGTGCGTCAGTGGCGAATTGGCCCTATACGACAGCGCGTACAGCAATTGTCGGTTTACCGGGTCCAGGTCGAAACCTTTCATTGCATAATCCAACGACAAGCGTACCATATCGCCAGACTGGCAAGTTGCTTATGCGTTTTGGAACACAATGGTTTGTGTGTACTGCATCGTTAGTTAAACGTGGAGTATTAATCACCGCGGCGCATTGTGTGTTCACGTATGGTCAAGCCGGCTCTTTACCAAATGAAGTGAGGTGGTACCCTGCTAATGTGACAAACAGTTTTACAACGGCAGGTGGACCATGGGGCTTCTTTACTGCACTTACCATTAATGTTCCTAATCCTTATATAAATGGAACTGACACCTGCCAAGCTGGTGCTGTTGGTATCGTATGCAACAATGATATTGCAACAGTTACTTTGAACACTCGAAATGGCAATCATGCAGGAGCGATCTTGGGTGGTTGGTATCAACATTCTTGGAATGGTTATGGCTTCACACAATCCCCTGATTTTGGGAACCAAACAGTGGGCGCCTTGCATCAACTTGGGTATCCTGGTGCGTTCGACGGTGGTTATCAGATGCAAAGAACAACTTCCTTGGCAAAATTCGTAGAAGGAACTGGAACCAACGGGCAGCCATTGAGAAACTTTCAGATGGGTTCAGCGCAAACAGGTGGATCCAGCGGTGGCCCATGGTTGGCTAACTTTGGCGCACGGCCTATTGTGAATGCAGCTGAAGCCAGTTTGGGCAGTCAGAACCTCCCGAATCGCGTTGTGGCTGTTACTAGTTGGGGATACACTCAAGTTGGCATCAACGTTCAAGGTGCTTCTTATTTTGGACAGAATGCTGAGTTCCCTGCGCTGAACTATGGAACCCAAGGAGCTGGAAATATCGGTGCCATTATGAATGCGACCTGTACCGCAAATCCTGGACACTGCTGATATACTCAATAAACCTTATAAAAAACCCCACATTTGATGTGGGGTTTTTTTTCAGAATAAGCTATGCCCCGATCGTTACAAGGCTGATATTGCTGACGACGCCATCAAACGAAGGATAGATGCGTACCCCGCGAATTCCTCCCTTTTTGATGATGATGCGATTTCTTCCCTTATACAATTGTATGCGCTCTCGCATATTCGCTGAATAACCATTCCCGAGATCGACAATGATGCTCACTTTGTCAGCAAAACCATTGCGAGTAAGATCAACATTGATTTCATCTTTGTTTAATGTGTCACTGATCATAAACTCGATGAATGCGTTTTCATCCGACTTTTTCAGAACGTTATCCTCAGGGAACAAATTCATAAGCCGGCGATGGCTCTCCAAAGGATTTTGCTTACTTTGCTGAATGGCTTTCCCGTTGACTACAGAAAACTGCCAGTTTTCAGTACTAATGCGCTGGTAGCCTTTCTGTGGATCAATAAGAGAGAGAGCGTTCTGTCTACTAGTTTCCGACGAATCAATGCCCGTGAATTCAATCAGTTCGGAAATAAAATTTTCTGGCTTTCTAAGCGCTGTGTCATAATCAACCAGCATTAGAGGGACTTCGATCTCATGAAGAATCTCTGAAACTTGTATCAAACGATTTTTTGAGAATTCGAAGGCGTTCTCAAAAGTGGTTGTTGACCGTTTCATTTGGCTCTCTGCCATAGCCAACAGATTTCTGAATACGACGATTACGTGAGCGTTTCGGAGCTTGTGTTGAATGTCAGCAATATACACCGAGCTGTGAGGAACTTTCCAACCCCAGACATCATGCTCGCTGTTACGTTTCTCGACTTTACCCAAAATTTCATCGACATCCATAGAAAGAAATTCGGGATCTTCGTGATTGCTCCCAAGATTCTTGCCAAGATTAATGCCCAACTCGCGCATGACTCCGGCAACCATTGATGTGCCACCCCTTTGTACACCTACCACGACAAAGGTTCTCTCTTGGGCGTCATTGCCCGGCGTCAAAATCATTTAGTTAATCCCACCATGGTTGCCTGATGCCGCACGCCTGCTTCGGAACGACACCACTTGTTTAGATTCTGTATCGGTTTACAACTTCGCCGTTAGAGCGTCTCAAGGTGATTACATAGTTTCTTCCCCCTATGCGACCCCTGTAAGTATAAAAAGGTCCGGCGCAGAAGATGGCGCGAACACGCTTATATCCATATCGGTTGAGCACTGACTTCCCTTGTCTGCACGACAAACTTCGAATTGGTGCGTTAATTCGAGGGCGCTCATTAGTATATGAACCGCCACCGATTGTGCCGGGTGTATTTCGATAGTATCCTTTTGGAATATTTTGGGTTTGGTTACCATCACCCACTGTGCCAGCACTACAGCCTGGTTGCCCGAGTTTGCAGAGTTGATATGTGGTTATTCCGCTATTCTGGGCGTTTGTTGCCAATGGGGCCATAACAAATGAAGCGGTGAGTGCCGCTGCTACGCAACGGGTAATTCGGTCAATCATCTAAACACCCTTTCGATTATATTGATGAGTATTTCAAACATACCAAATTGCCCATGAATTTCGCCCAAGCGACGCATTCATTTCCCGTTCATTCTACGAACAGCGACTACCGTAAACAGTTACCTAGCGTCAAATTCGCATTCCTGCAAGCGGTTAGCGCGTTGTTTCCTGTGCTAATGAAAGAGCTTCTGCCACTTGTTCAGCTGACAATAATTGTGCCATCTCGTCCCGCAGTGTTCTGGCTTCTGGAACTCCATTTGCAACTGCTTTGGTTATCCACATATAGGCGAACACATAGTCCTGAGGAACGCCCAGCCCACGAAGGTGAAGCACTCCCATGTTTGCCATTGAAGACGGTATCCCAAGTTCCGCAGATTTCCGAAACCATTTAGCTGCTTTCACATAATCCGTGTTTTCAGTCGGATTGTTCACCAATTGGGAGGCCAACATGTACATCGAAACGGGATCTCCTGCCAGAGCTTGCACTTCGAGTATCACAATCTCCTCTTCGCTAGGCTTTGCTGAAGAGATACGCGGGTCAACATAATAAGTAGATTTGGCAGAGATAGAAGTCAGACTGTTTTTATCACCCAAGCCTGCCTTTCGGTATAGCTCATTTGCCAACTCTTCATTGAGTTCTACCCCAAAGCCGTTTGCATATAACACGCCAAGGTTTCTGTAAGCGGTTGGCAGTTTTTTTCCTACTGCCAGTTTGAACCACTTGGCTGCTGTTGCGTAATCTCTTTTTACGCCTTCGCCACGGACATACATCAATCCGAGGTTGTTCTGGGCTTTGGCCACGCCCTTGTCGGCTGCAAATGAAAGAAGTTTGTGGGCCTTCGTCAGGTCTTTCGCGACACCTTTCCCAGAAAGAAGCAGGACGCCAAGATGGGCTGCGGCCTCCGGATTTCCCTGATCATATGACTTTTGGTACCAGTCTACGGCGCTTACCAGATCGCTCGCACCGTTTCCTTGTGTCTCATAGAAGCTTGCAAGATCGAATTGAAATTTGGAATCCCCAGACTTTGCCGCCAACATCAACCAGTAAAGTGCATCCTGCTCTTCATCGTTGGCAAGTTTGCCAGATGCGATCAGCCTTCCCAAAGCATTTTGCGCTTTGGGGTTTCCACCCTCTGCTGAAAGCGAGAACAATTCGATTGCCTTCTGCAAGTCTTGCACAACACCAAAACCGGAAAAATAAATCTCAGCGAGTTGAAACTGTGCTTCTGCGTCGCCGCTGTTTGATGGAGGCTCCAATAACCGGATTGCTTCTTTAACATTACCCAGACGCAGCGCTTCATTGGCATCCGACAAAGAACTTGATGCTGAAACCTGAGTAGCAGTAATTAAAATCCCGACAGATAAAAGAACAGCTTTGGAAAGTTTGGGGGTTCTCATTTGGCATACCATTTTCTGGCAAGTTTTTGCGCCTCAGCTACCTGTTCTGGTGTCATGAGTTTCGAGAATGTGTCCCGTAGTTTCAATGCTTCCTTATTGCCGGTTGCGGCTGCCAGATTGGACCACTTGTGTGCCTTCACATAATCCTGCTCTACAAAATCACCTGTTGCGTATTTTTGTGCCAATTCAACTTGCGCATCAGCAATGCCGCCGTCAGCTGCCTTTTCCAACATTCCAAGCGCTCGATCAGGAGCAGCAGTTACTCCGGTCCCATTGAAAAGAAGTCCGGCATAGGTTGCCATGGCATCAAGATCGTCGGCAATCACACGTTGCTCGAACCATTTCACTGCGTCTGTATTGCCTTCTTGAACCCAAACAGCCACCCAGCGATGCGGATTTTCGATTTCCGGTAAGTCAGCATTCATCACAAGGTTCGCCAAACGTAGCTGGGCACGTTTATCCCCGCTCTTCGCAGCCTGCTCATACCAGTATGCTGCTTTGGACAGATCCTGCTTCATGCCTTTTCCGGCTTCCAGAAAGGATGCAGCCGCAGTTTGTGCGCGGACATAGCCAGAGGAGGCTGCCTTAAGATACAACGCGCCTGCCTTCTCCAAATCGATTTCTACACCGCCACCGGTTGCGTAGATAAATGCCAGATTGCTCTGAGAAACAGGATCATTATTGTCGGCTGCGATTTGAAACCATTTGATGGCCTCAACCCGCGCCTTTGGGTTTTTCTCATCAACGAAATAGAGATTTGCCAACTCGCGCTGTGCAGTTACGTTTCCAGCCTCTGCCAGTTGCTTGTACCAGCGGATAGCTTCCCGTCGGTTTTTCTGCGTGCCCGTGCCACTTGAATAATTCCTGGCCAGGGTAAGTTGAGCAGCTTGCAAGTTATTTCCAGCTGCCTTCAAGAACCATTTTTCAGCTTTTGAATTGTCCTTCTCAACGCCAATTCCGCTTGCGTATAATATTGCCAGTTCATGTTGCGCGTCGGGATTTCCTTCCTGTGCGGCTTGACTGATCCAAGCGAAACCAGCCGCTGCGTTCCTTTCAACACCATCGCCTCTTAAATATAATTGCCCGAGCAATAGCTGTGCGGCCGTCTCCCCGTCTACCGATGGATCAACCAAAAGGTTTGCGGCCGCATTTACATCCTGAGGAACGCCTGCGCCTTGCAAATGCAGTTTTGCAAGCAATGTCTTGGCAGTTGAATTGTTTTGTGCAACCGCCAGTTTGAGCCATCTGGCTGCTTCATTGAAGTTTGGCTCTATTCCCACATTATCCGTATAGATTTGACCAAGGCGCAATTGTGCCAAACTGTTTCCCTGCTCCGCCAATACAAGCAGAATGTCACGTGCTTTTTCATAGTCGCCATTCTTGTAGGCAATCTCCGAGTTTTCCATTGTGATGTCTTTTGCCCGGTTGAGTTCGCTGCCATGTGCATCAGAACCAGCAGTGAATTGGAAAACCGCTGCCCATATGAAAAATCCTGCAAATAGAACTGCGCTTCGCATTATTGTACCGTCCTTTTGATCAGATATTTTCCTCCGGCGACAAGCGGCACATCAAGTTCTGTCTTTGAACCATCGCTCCAAAATATGGATATGTTCTGAGCTTCCTTTTCCTCACCAAGACCGAAATGCACGTGCGCTACATCAAAGGACATAAAGCCGCCACCAGCCTGCACTTCCCGACTGAGCTCGCCCATGGTAGCGTCCGCTGTGCTTAGTTTGACCTTGTTGCCTATCCCCGATTGATTTCCGATTTCGTCATCAAATTCAAATGTAATGGAATGCTGCAAGCGTGATTGATTGATATAGGCCATAATCGGACCATTAACCGGAACCGTTACAAGGTCTAGATCGCCATCATTGTCGAGATCAATCTGGATCGCTGATGCGGTTATTAGATAGTCCTCCATTCCCCACTCATTGGTCACTTCTGTAAACGTTCCATCACCCTTGTTCATGAACATTAGATTGGATGGACTCACCTCATTAGGAACCCAAGTTCCATTCACAATAAAAATGTCTTGCCATCCATCATTGTTGAAATCAGCTATTTTTACATCCCAACTCCATCCGCCAACATCCAACCCTCGTTCAATTGCTTCTTCGCTGAAAGACCCATCTTCCTGATATGATAGCAAAACATTTCGTCTGAGAATTTGCGGGATTGTTGAAGCGAGTTCTTCCTTCGAAGAAGTGGAAATCGGTTGAAAGTGAATGTCGCAATACTGACGAGGTACGACCTGATCTGCTGGAATAAGTTTGCATAGCGAAACGTCTTTGTTTTGGATCGCGATGTCCTTGATCAACATGGCTTTGCATTCATCACGATTTCTCTCGTCAAGCTCCTGACATTTTGAGGCGTAGGTCGGATTGAAATTGTTTCCCGACTTGTACCAGGACTTTATTTCCATGTTTGACGAGCATACATCGCGATCCTTTGTACGTTCGATCCGGGCACAATATTGAGCCAGTGGTTGCAGTTTGAGTTTGTCTGAAATTCCAGAAGAGCGCCCAGCGATTTGCGCGAGATAAATCTCGCTTTTTCCGTCATTATCCAAATCTGCCGACTTGATGCTCATGGTCGTTGTTGTTGTTTTGGGTATGCGATTGGACCCACGGGTGACAGCTGCAAGTTGACCACTGTCATTACTGAGATAAAAATAGTCAGGTTGCTCAAAATCATTGGCGACCAGCAGATCCAGATTTCCGTTCCCGTCTACGTCCGAAAACAAAGTGGAAAGGGTCTCTCCAGGCAGTCCGGGAAGGTCTGAAAACTTTTCTCCGGAAATACGCCCGTTTTCTCCAAACGCAATCCTGTTTCGCGATTCTTCTCCGGGAACCCGCCGATACCATCCTGCAGCCCAATTGCCCAATACCACATCCAGCTCGCCATCCCTGTTGATATCTGCAAATCCAGCCGCCAGAGTCAAAACGGCATCGTCGCGGTTCGCAACCTCATACATTGCCTCATGATCAAACTGCCCGGAATTATTTGGGACGATATAATTCCCCTGCTGATAGGTTGTGATGAAGAGTTCCAGCCAGCCGTCATTATCAATATCCACCAACGCCACGTTGAACACTGGCAGTTCCGAAATTTTCCCGATTGGCTGGTCAGAACGCGCAAACATACCGGCACCGTCGTTTTTGTAGATGTGAAGACCGGCCTCGGTTGAACCGATGATGATATCGACATCTCCGTCACGATCAAAATCGCCTGACGTGATGCCGCGACCTTCCCAAAAAGGTGGCCACATATAGGCAAATGAGAATTCAATCGGTTGATCTATGCCGATTTTCCAGGCTTCCATTCGTTTGAAGTTTGGGCCGTTTGCATTTTCTTCTCTTACGGGTTTTGCGTCAAATGTTGACTTGAAAACCTCGATCTTTATACCGTCACGTTGCTGACTGTGGATTGGCTGTATGTTAGATGCATGCGCGGATGAAACCAAACCAACGTTCAGACTGATCAATGTCTTCAATGCACGATTTGTTTGATATTCTTTGTACAATTGCACTGAAATACCGGCGATTGTGCCCATCAGAATGATGACGATTGTCATCATGATGGCCGCACGGGATGAAATGCCACTTGCGACGATGAAAAACGAATACACTGAGAATACGCCAAGTGTGAATAATAGCGTCATCACAAAGCCGGGCTCCAAGCCGCCGCTTAACAGCGCTCCGGAAGCGACAACATCAAAGCCGATTGGTACGGGCAGAAATGTGCCCACGCTGGCAACGACGAGAAGCAAAAGGACGCCAAACTCTGCATTGTTTAGAACATCAACTGGGATCAGCGTGGCAACCGCCGCACCCAAAAATCCTGCAAGTAACATCAAGGGTACTGTTCTGAGTGAGATAAAGAGCAGGTTTGCGAAAAAATCTCCGCCAAAACGAAGTACGGAGTTAACCGCTGTTTCGTTTACACCTGGAGTAATTGGATGTGGTAATCCTCCAGATTGATCAGTCGGTTTGGAATGTTGGACTTCATGGTCTGGCAAAAACATACACAGGATGGGTACCGCAACGATAATGACGAACAGGCTGAGGACAATTTTTGTAACTGCCATGTAGAAGGGCAAGATGGAGAAGAGCATGGTCAGCACAACGATATTGAGAGTCGGCGAAGCGATCATTGCCGACAATGCGACCTCGGCGCGCGTCCCTCCGGCATACAAGGCTCTCGCGATGGGAGCCGCGCAATTTACACAGACCCCCAGCGGCGCGCCAAATCCCAGTCCTGCAAATGCATTTGCAAAACGCCCCTTGAAACTATGTCTTTGCATATAACTGAAAAGCGTGAGAATGGCGGCACCAAACAATATGCCGAAAGTCATCCCCTGAAGATTGGTGTCGATCCAGTTTAATGTTGAAATGCCAATGCGTTTCCAAACCGGATATTCCGGGCGAAGCTCAATTAACGCCTCAAAGGAAAGCGGGTCTTCCAGCTGAATCGCCCCGCTCATCATCGCCTTTTCATTTAGGGATGGATATCTTGACGTCGTCCAAAATTGCCAGGCGATCAACCCGACCAACAACAGACAGAAGAAAAACCGAAGTTTGAAGGGTCTTAGGACTATACTGTCCATAAGCAACACTCTCTAGTCTACCCCTTGCATTCTACTCCGAAGGTTTAGGAGCGTTTCATTAGGCAAGTCAACCGGTTTGAATACACAAGCTGGATTCTGGTTAAAACGTGAATTCTTAGTTGTTTATGATGTCGCCATCTTCCCCAGAACCGCCTTGCTTTCCGTCTCTTCCGAACGAGTAAATTCTAACCGCGTTGTCTGCAAATTCATATTGGTATTTGTTACCCCAAGGATCGGTCAGTTGCTCGGCCTTTTTCAAATAAGGGCCATTCCATCGTGCCTGCAATTCCGGACTTGGAGTTGAAAGTACCGCCAAACCCTCTTCGGTGGTTGGATATCGCAGATTATCTATGAAGAAGAGTTCCAACGCACTCTCTATGTTTCCGATTTGAGTCTGTGCAGTATCGATCCTGGCAGAACCGAGATACCGCAGTACCTGTGGCGCAGCCAAACTTGCGATCAGTGCAACAATTCCCAAAACAACCAGAAGCTCGACGAGTGTAAATCCGCTATCGGACTGCTCTTCTTTTGTTTCATCCAGCGGTTGATTAACTACAATATCCTGCATTCAAACTCTCACATCATTTTCTATAGAAAGAACTGGCCGAAAACTCTTTCGTTCAACCAGATTGCCACAAGTCCGAAGCCAAGAAATGGGCCAAACGGAATACGATTTTGCAGCGTTTCTCTTCCAAAAATGAACCCCTTTATCAAAACATAAACAATGCATGAGATGCATGCAATGAATAAGAAAGATGAAAGGAACCATGGACTTATCCAGATAGCAGATGCGCCAGCCAGTTTCACGTCTCCAAATCCGAGGCCTGGTTTGCCTTTTATGCGCGCATATCCAATCCGCATCAGGAGAAAGATCATGAACATAACTACGGCGGAAAATAGATTTCTGTACGGAATATCCTGATTGATAATTGTAAGTGTGAATAGACCTACCAAGCCTAGCGTTAACGTCAGGGCATCAGGAATTCGCATAGTTTTGAAATCCTGAATGCTAATGGCAACTACAATCAGGATGAGCAGACTGGTTGAAACGAGGATAACCCAGTCAAATGAGTGCACGAACATTATTGGAGCCGGCGGAGTTCTTTGTTGAGTTTTTCCGGGAATGTACGTTCTCTGAAATCAAGTTGTCGACGGAATTCATCAGTAGCAGAGCGTGCCTCCTGAACGTCCCGGACAATGCGCGGTCTGATGAAGATAATCAGCTCCGTTTTTTCAATGCGATCAGTCTTGTCCCTGAACAGGTTACCGAACAAGGGAATTTCGCCAAGAACCGGGACCTGACCTTTGGTTTTTGTCCTGCCTTCCTGGATCAATCCACCTAATGCTAGAGCTTCTCCATCGTTCACAATGACCCGGGTTTGAATGCGGCGTTGCTGAATTGTTGGTGAATCGATACCGGAAGTAGTTGTTGCGACAACATCGCTGACTTCCTGTTCAATATCCAGCAAGATGCGACCAGAAGCATTAACGCGCGGCGTCATGGAAAGGATGATGCCCGTGTTCCGCAACTCGACATTGTTAATGACAGGCGCAGTTCCGGATTCGGTAGCGGTAGATTGTTGAGTAACGATGGGAACCTGATCACCAATTTGAAGGATGGCTTCCTGATTGTTGAGCGCCATCAGATTAGGCGACGAAATAACATTCACATCAGTGACACTGGACAGCGCATTCAGCGCTATTCGAATATCTGAAGTCTCAAACAAAACCCCCAGGCCTGGGAATGAATTCGCCACTGCTCCAACCGCGAGATCGGTCAGGGTTACGTCGAAATTTCCGGATTCAAAGAACCAGCGCACTCCAAATTTCAGCTCGTCATTGAGCGAAACCTCCGCGATAACCGCTTCCAGAAACACCTGTGTTGGTAAGACATCCAATTGTAGTAAAATCTGTTCTATGCGCTTGTATTCGCGGGCGGTTGTCGAGATGAGAAGCGCATTGTTTTCCTCATCTGCCACAACAGAAGTCTCGACACCGTCTTTCGACGTGGTGCTGGCGGTTAAAGGGCTACCATCTGGCCCTGAACCCGTTCCATTGCCTTCTGCAGAGACTTCGACAGCGCTAAGATCTGGTGAGACAGAAGAGGAACTTTGAGAGCCTGTCGTTTGTCCGCTCAAAACGGATTGTAAGACCTCTGCCAATTCTGCAGCTGGCCTGTTCTGAATGTTGTAGACAAAAAGGCGGTCTTCGCTGGAATCCGCCAAACGGTCGAGCTTTCGGATCCAATTCGCAGCGCGGCGCAGATAGGTTGGCCTTGAAGTGATTACCAAAACGGATTTCAGTCGATCATTTGGAACAAAGCGAATGATTTTCGAACCTGGACCTTCATTGACACCAAAAATGGTCTCCAATTCGCGAGCAACTTCTGCAGGTTGAGACGTAGTCAGCGGATGCAGAGCAACCGACATGCCACGCATCCAGTCAACGTCAAAAACAGATATTGCATCCCGCATCGCTGCGAGGTTTGCCCTTGTTCCCGCAATCATGATATAGTTTCTCGCATCATCCGTTTTGAGGATGGATCCATCGCGGCTAATGGGAGAGAGAATGTTTCTCATTTCTTCGGCCGAGATATATTTTAGCTCTATCACCTGTACTTGGACGCCAGGACCGGATCTTGCCACAGAAGGCACACTTACAGCGGGTGTATTTGCAAGTGCGCTGCCAAGTGGAACAATCTGATATGTTCCACCCGATTGAACGATTGTTGCTCCATTTGTTGCCAGAGCGGCTTCAAAAATATCAATAAGGGAATCTTCAGAAACCGGATTGCTAGTCTGTAACGTCAAATTCCCGCGCACACTGCCATCGACGGTGTAGTTCACGCCCAGCGTGTCGCCCAAAACGCTTTTCGCAGCTGCGGCAATCGGAGCATCAAGCAAATTGAGGGTATAGCCGTTTTCTCCGGTAGTGCGAGGTTCTGCAACAATCGCAGGTGCTCGACCTGACACAAACTGGCCCGACCCCTGGGCGGTGATTTGTTGAACTTGTTGGCCACTTTGGGTACCAAACAGGGTGCGAGAATTGTTCCCGCTATTGTTTGGCAAAGGTTTGCCTGTTGAATCCAGTGAGCCAAGGACGGTTTCAATCTTGCTGTCAGAATCAGACAAGGTACAACCGGCAAGCAGAAGCAGGGAGGCTATGAATAGAAATGCTCTCATCAGGACTTTTCCGCCAACTCACTACTCAGACACAAATGAAACCGGCATCTTGTAACTCCGATTCTCAACTGCCTCACGTCTTCGACGATCTAGGACAATTCAGCTATTTGTATCAGTCCTCACAATCCCTTATCAGGCCCCTTGGTACATTTGCTGCAGTACAGTGACAGGCATTTTTTTGTAAAAATCTGTCGAATGACCCACCGCTCAATCAATAAGTGCATATAATAAATGCCCACACAAGTCAGTTTCGATCACATCCAACGGAATCGAAAGATGTTGGCCAAAATGCTTGCGGTCAGTGTTTTTTAAACATAACTTTATCACGATTGTGGACGCTCAAATTTGCAAATAGTGAGCAAATAGCATTGCTGAAGCGCTGGCAAACTGGAAATCCGGGTGACATCTGAAAATGAGTTTGTTTAACGCAATTGGTGATTTTCTGGACTGGTGGACGGGCGTGCTTGCACAGATGGTCCCATCGGCAATGAAGCGCAAATCCGTTCCCGCGCAAATTGAGTTAGATGTCAGGAGAGATGGCGTCCTTCTCTCCGCTCCCAAAAATGCGAAGATTCAATTTGATCCTGTCCTTATCAAAGATGCTTCGGAATTGGGAAGATTTATTCAAGCATCTGAGGGGGATCTTCGCCGGACAGAAAATGACAAAACCATTCGTTTGACGATCGATAAAGGTCGTTTCATCTCCAGGAAACTATCAGACATTCAACTCCCCAAAAGCATGGGGGAGAATATGGCTGCGATTGACATGCAAGGCGCCACACCGTTCGATCCAAATGAGGTGCATCTTCTGAGAGGAGAAACTAATCAGACTGATAGCTCAACCAGATATGCAATCATAAAAAAAGTGATTGTTGATCCAATTGTGAGACAGGTTGAAACATCCGGTTATCGCATAAATAGCATCGAGTTTCAGGCGGATGGGGAGACTTTTGCTGCAAATCCTGCATCCCTGAAGACCGTCATCCCGTTGCGGCGAGGACAAGTCATGCAAGGCAATATAATGAAACTTGCAATAAGTGTTTTTCTGGTTGGGATTTTGCTGACCCTTGGCAATGTGCATTGGCGTCATCTTGAAGCGAATGCTGCACTTGATCAGGCAATTTCGGAAGAAAGTGAGAAGGCATCAGCTGTCAGACGCCTTATTGCCCAAAGGAATGAAAGCCTGTCGCAGCTGACAACTGTCAGGTCAGAAAAAGATGGAGCGGTCCCCATTGTGGTGGTCATGGAGGAACTCTCGCGCGTGATACCAGACAACACCTGGATAACAGATTTGGAAATCAATGCGGGTGTTGTGAATATCTCAGGCTTCTCAGCAGATGCCGCAAAACTCATACCGATGCTCGAAGCGTCTGAATATTTTCAAGGAACAACGTTTCGCTCGCCGGTTTTGAAGGTCAATGTTCAGGTTGGTGAGCGTTTTTCTATTGTCACACGTACCCGGGTGGAAAAGCCGTCAAATGGTTAGCCTTACTTCCATCATGAACACGTCATTGGGCGCGCAGCGTTTGATCGCCACTGCCATTCTGATCTTTTTTGTGTCTTTGATGTCTTTAACTGCATATTTTGCTGTAAGTACGTTTAAGTCAAACGCTTCGGAGATTGTGGAAAAGCGTTTTTCGCTCGGCCGATTGGTGACCATTTCAGAATTGGGTGCGGCACTGGAGCAGCAGCCAAGTCAGCCGATTGCGGATGGCGCCAGTCAGGAATTTCTCGAGGGCACCAACGAGGCGGTCATACTGGCTGGCCTTCAGGGGCGATTGAACTCGATGGCGAAAGCGCACAAGATAGAAGTGCAGGCGGTGGCAAACTTGCCGATCAGACAAAGAGACGGCATCCGGTTTGCTGGTGTAGCTGCCGATGTTCAAGGGACTGATGAAGCCGTCCATTCCCTGTTGTTTGATATAGAAACAACAACGCCCTACCTGGTAATTCGCAAAGTTAATTTGCGATCGGTTTCAGTTGTGAATTCACGTCAAAAAGGGCCGCCAATTTTGCTTGCGCGGGTCGAATTCTTCGGTGCCCTGTCTCCATCACTGGAAGCGGAGGTCACACAATGAGTTTTCTTTTTAAATTCATATGTGTTTGTGGCGGAGTTGCAGTTCTCGTTGCCGCCAATCTCTTCCGATATAACGAACCGATTGATGTCAGGCCATTAATCGCGAATAAGCAGGGCGCGAGACAGTCCCTCATATCACAAGAGACAACCGATTTGAGTTCAGTGGCGCAATTGTCAGAACTCCAATTTGTTCAAACCTTTTCCAGGCCACTATTCAGCGAAACGCGAAAGAAGTTTGTTAAACCAGCACCAAAGAAAAAGCAGCCCGCAAAGAAGGTTGCGAAAAAGAAAGCCGATCCAACCAAACCAGCGCCGAAGATACGTATTTTGGGACTGAGCACCTCAAATGGCGCAAAAAAAACACTCATAAAGTTGGCGGGTTCTCCCAACCCTGAATGGGTAAGCGAAGGGGAGAAAATTGGAGGCTGGGAAGTGGTTGAAATCGCCACCGATTCAATCAAGATAGCCAATGCTAACCGAGAGGTCTCGATTGACCTTTTCCCGAAGCAGAAATAAGCTTCAAAAGAAGCAGAAACAAGATGCGCAAGAGGGCTTTGCGCTAATCGTTGTACTGCTATTCCTGTTGGTCGCAACAGCCATCATCACACCAATGGTGCTTGCCGCGAGAACGGACTTCCTGCTTTCTTCCCGTACCTACCTGAACACCAGACAGTCAGCAATGTCAGAGGGGATTTTGAACATCATCGCAAGGGAGATTGCCCTGCAGGGGGTGGAAAAGAACGAGGCTTTGCTGTTTGATTCAACACCAATGCAAACAGGATGTGGTGATTATCGTATAACAGTATCAGTGCAGGATCAGTCAGGCACAATCGACCTTAACGCAGCACCCGAAGAACTGCTGGAAGAAGGCTTCAAGGCACTGGGTATTGCAACCTCGGATTCGCAACGTTTGGCGAGATTGGTTGTTGCGTATCGATCACCAAAAGAAAGTACTGGAATAGAACCTTCCGGTGTCGGTGATCTTGTAGCCGGATTGAAATATTTCGCGTTCGAGGCTGTTGAAGAATTGTATGAGTTTCCTGGACTTTCAAAAATGCCGCCAGAGCTGATTTCCCAAGTGTTCACAACCTATAGCAGACGTGCGACAGTTACTTCGCAAAACATGTCAGCATTATTGTCTGAAGTTTTGCCGGATCGCCCAACCGGGCAATATCCGTTCATTGTTGAAGCAGAAGAACCTGTATTGTTTTCTGAGATACGAGTGCTGGTTGAAAATTCTCAGTTTGATGCGCGAGGTTTCAGTGGCGCCATCATAGAGACCCCGGATCCTAATTCTGGTATATTCAATGTAAAGGAACGCACAAATGATCCAGGCATCTTGGGGGGCAAGCGATCTTTTGACGCCAACATGAATTGCGCGGAACTGTTTGGTGACGAAGTTGCTGCCATCATTTCCGGTTCGTGATCATGCGGTTTTGTGTTTTGAATGGTAGTTGGTTAATGTTTATCTGCGCATTGGGCGATGTTGACTGAATCGGGTGTCAGACGTGTTGGATTCATCTAAATCTTTCAAGGATTTTCTTAATTACCTTGAGCAAAGCAATGTGCTGTCAGCAGAGTCGGTTACCCGTGCAATGAACGCGTTTTCGTCTACGGATCATGCTGCTGATACTGTCATGATCGAGTTGGGGTTGACCAAAGAAGAGGACCTTGCCAACTACCTGAACCGCTTTTTCAATTTGCCAAAGATGCAGGCAATTCCGGACGATATTCACCAGGAATTGTTTGAGAAAGTGGGGTTCGAATATCTTCAAACGAACGAGATTCTGCCTCTCGAACTTGAAATCGACACGCTGGTACTGGCAACCGCAGACCCCTTTGATACAGATGCGGCTGAAGCACTGGCATATGAGTTTGACCGCCAATTATCGTTGAGAGTGTTCCCACGCAACCAGATTACAGAAAGCCTCGCCCGGTATCAGGGTGCCAGTGATGTGGCGTCGAACCCGCTGGAAGCGACCGACTTTGATGGGGAAAGCGATAGCGAAGATATCAATCGCCTCAAAGATTATGCACGTGAAGCACCTATTATAAAGTTCGTCTCAAAAATTATTCAGCAAGCAGTGGATCAGGGGGCAACTGATCTGCATATCGAACCCATGTTGGACCGGGTCCGCATAAGGTTCCGCAAAGACGGAATGCTGAGTGTTGTGGATACTGCACCCAAGGAAATGCATGCTGGTATATCAACCCGCATCAAAATCATGTCACGCCTGAACATCGCAGAAAGACGCTTGCCGCAAGACGGACGGATGAGGATACCGGTTCGCGGACAGGAAATTGATCTGCGCGTTTCAGTGCTGCCGACAGTCCATGGCGAAACCTTCGTGTTGCGGGTGTTAGACCGTTCCGGCGTTGAATTAAGCCTGAATGCTCTTGGCTATGATGATGACACTATTTCAAAACTTATTGACTTGGTGAATGTGCCTAATGGGATTGTATTGGTAACCGGTCCAACGGGTAGCGGTAAAACAACAACGCTTTACTCTCTTTTGAATAAGCGCCTGGCAGATGAAGTGAAAATTTTCACTGTCGAAGATCCGGTGGAATATCGTCTTGAAGGCATAACACAACTTCAAGTCGAGCCTGCAATTGATTTAACGTTCTCGCGTGCCCTGCGATCGGTGCTTCGACAAGACCCGGACGTTATTCTTGTGGGTGAGATTCGTGATCGCGAGAGCGCACAGATCGCAATACAGGCCTCGCTGACCGGTCACCTTGTTCTTTCTACACTGCACACAAACAGTGCCGCCGGTGCACTGACCCGCCTTCGTGACATGGGGGTTGATTCATTTTTGATCGGGGCTTCGATCCGTGCGGTCGTTGCTCAACGACTGCTTCGCAAAGTGTGTGATCAATGCAATGGTCAAAAGTCAGACATTGGTGTTTCATCCGAAGAAAGATGCGGCAATTGTCGGGGCACAGGATATTCCGGACGCACGGTTACCTATGAGATATTGGAAATCTCACCGGAACTCGGTGCCATGATTACACGGGGCGCAGAGGAAGAAGAGTTGACCCAATATGCTCGCGATAACGGTATGGTTTCGATGCGGGAAAGGGCGCAATTACTGGTGGATCAGGAGATCACAGATCAGGCGGAAGTAGGGCGCGTCCTTGAACTTGGAGGAGGGTAGGCTTTGGCCGCTGAATCCCAACAATTCCATTACAGGGCATATGCCACCAATGGCGCAAAAGAATCCGGGATAATTGAGGCTTCGGACCTTGGTGAAGCTGCGCGCAAGCTATCCAGAATGGGTAAAACTCCTTTCGAGCTAAAGCCAAGTAAGGGAAAGGCGGCTGGAACAAGATCGACTTCGCTTTCCGGCCTCTTTCAAAAAGAGCTGGATTTGACACGGTTCTTCTCCGACCTATCCGTGATGCTCAATGCCGGTTTCAACGTGGATATTGCTCTGGGGGCTGTTGCAAATGCTGAGACCGACAGGCGTCAGAAAGCAAGAATTCAGCAAATCCACACCCGAATATCTGAAGGAAAATCCGTAGCGGAAGCTTTTTCCAGTCAACCCGAAATACCGGCTGATGTTGTGGCGTTAGTGGCTAGCGGCGAGAATTCGGGACAGATGGCATCTGTTTTTGCGGAGTTGGCAAAAAACTTCAAACGGCGTGCGGAACGAAGAAGTGAAGTTCTGGAGGCGGTTCTGTATCCGGCTTTTCTGATTGTGGTCTTGTTTGGCACGTTGTTGCTGCTTTCGGTTTATCTGGTTCCATCCATTGAACCAATTTTTGAAAATGGCGGTGCAGAGAAACCGCTGGTCGTCAACGTTTTGAGCGGGTTGGGTTCGTTTGTTTCTGAATTCTGGTTGCCTGCGCTGATTGTCATTGCGTTATGTGGATTGCTTTTGGTTCCATTGTTACGCTCTCAATCTTTCAAGATCGGTTTGAATAATATTCTGCTTAAATTGCCACTGGCCGGAACGATTATTTTTCAAACAACAAGGGCTCGCTATTTGCATTCGATGGCTTTGCTGCTGTCTAACGGTGTTCCGCTTCATGATGCGATGCAACTTTCATCTGTAGGGGCTCCGGTTGAAAAGCACAGGGTCGGTCTTGAAAAGGCGCGCGAAGAGGTGACAGGTGGCTTGCAACTCTGGAAAGCGCTTGAAAACAGTTCGGTTTTTGACGACTCCCTGGTTTCTCTTGTGAAACTGGGTGAAGAATCCAATAACCTTGCGCCAATTATGGAACGCGCTGCTGTGATGACTGAAACCATGATGCAACGCTCCATTTCGCGTATCCTTACGTTTCTGACACCAGCAATTACTATTTTCCTGGGATTGGTTGTCGGCACACTCGTCATTTCAGTTATGACTGCGTTGCTCAGCATCAACGAGATCGCGATCAGATGAAGAGACAATCAGTTAGCCATCAACAAGAAACGCATGTTCCTGATGGTGAAGATGGCTTCACAATGATTGAATTGCTGGTCGTCTTGACCATTGTGATGATGGTGTTTGCGGGCCTTTCCAGCACGATGTTCCGACGTGACAACACACGCGGGGTGGCAGAAATTGCTAGAGATGTTCAAACGATAGTCTACCGTGCCAGAGCAAATGCGATTGGAACCGGAATACCCCAGCGTGTATGGCTTGATCTGGAAGCCAAGCAATTTTCCTATGGTTCGAATGAACTTGTTTCAGTCCCTGAGAATATCGGCCTCAAAGTAACAACCGGTAGGGAGTTGATTTCTGCAGCCGGCAATATCGAACTCGTGTTTCTCGCTGATGGAAGTTCTTCGGGTATGGATGTTGTTTTCTCAAATGCAAGTCTGGATGAAAACCAGCCTGCACAAAGGCTTAAAACCAAACTGCGGGTGAACTGGCTTACCGGCTTGCCAAGCATTGTACCGGAGGAGTGATGAAAAGCATGAACCGCACAGAGGCTCAGGATGATGGCTTCTCTCTCTTGGAGGTCATTATTGCCTTCACCGTTCTTGCAATATCCCTGTCGATCGGTGTGCAAACCATTTCTGGAGGAACGGGTACATTCAAAAAGTCTGCAGAAATCAGCCGAACCGCGATAGCGATTGATGAATTGTGGAGCACTAAGATCCGCGAAATTAATAACGAGGAAAACCGCAGCGGCGAACTCGAGAACGGCGTTAAATGGCGATATCGGAGTACGGCCATTCCGGGCAAAACCACGGTCCCGCTTTACGTCGTGAAAGTCTTGGTAACGGAAACTGATTCCTGGGAAAAGGCCGTTGATTTCACCTATTTCGTTTCCGGAAAACCTTAGCAAATGTTTCTCGTTGGAAAACAACCCATTTCTGACAAGCTGAACGGAAGTGACGAAACCGATTCCGGCTTCACGTTGGTCGAAATGCTGGTTGCGCTGGCTGTGTTGGCAATTATGGGCGCTCTGATGGCTAGTTTTCTGTCGCAGTTGCGGACAGTGAACCGGTTCGAAGCTGAAATCGCAAAGCAGACAGAGTTGGAAGCGGCCGCTTCATATTTGCAAAGGCTGTTTACTTCCGTTCGACCAATCAAACTTCTGAATGCAGAGCCTGATACCAATCCCTTGTTCGATGGGCAGAAAACATCTGTCGAAACGGCCATTGTCACGAGGCAGGGAATTTACTCGCTTGGGTTAAGGGACGTCAAAGTGTTCCTTCAAGAATCGTCTGGAAAGACCAATCTTGTACACACCCTCGCACCACGAAGAGTAGTGAACGGCAAGCCGGTGCCACCCGCGGGGCCGCCAATACCGATCATTGATGATATTGATACCATTCAGTTTGAATATTCATCCGGTTCAAGTTGGTCAGATAGCTTTTCAAAGGACGGGGAAATACCAAGCGCAATGCGAATAACCATCAGAGCAACAGTGGACAAACGGGTTCTTTCTGCAACGGCAATTACGCAAATAAACTGACATGATCAGTAAATTTGGGTTACCTATTTAGGTTTTTGAAGAGCTGCACACAAAAGCAAAGCTGAAATTAACTCTTGTCCTCAGCTGGGTTGGACTCGAGCTCAGAAAAGTGATAATCTTTTGTTTAAGGGGTTCATAATAGCTTATGGAGGTCGTTTTGAAAAAAGCGATTGGGCAATTAGGCGTATTGTTGGCTGTATTTTTGGCCGGTAATGCGTACGCCAGTGAAGATATTCCTGGTTCTCAAAAAACATTGAGTGGTTCGGAAGTTCGCATTGACCTTGGTCCAGACTATAGCAATGCGATTCTAACTGTTTCCGGCCCCAACGGTTTTTCTGCCAGATCAGAGTCAAAATCCGGATCCGTCGCGATCGACTTGATCAAGGCAGGCGGTACAGGCATTGGTACTTACACTTACCAGGTGACCGCAGCATCTGCCAAAACAGAGACAATTCAAAAACCCTTAAACAACGGTCGTGAAGGCGGTGTTGATAATGCAACACGTCAGGTTGGGGTATCCATGTCTGGCTTTTTTGCTGCGAAAAATGGTTTGATTGTTGACCGGTCTAATCAGACCGAAGAAGCCCAGTAGGGAGATTTTATTATGAATAGTTTGAAAAAATATCTGGGTGCAACCGCAGCGTTGGCTTTGTTAGGAACTGGTACTGCAAGCGCGGACAACGTAATTAACGATGATCTGATTGTTACCTTTAGCGCGTGCGTTGGAAATGACTGTGCAAATGGAGAAAGCTTCGGGTTCGACACACTGCGGTTGAAAGAAAACAACTTGCGTATTCATTTTGATGACACTTCGAATTCAGCATCATTTCCCAATAATGACTGGCGAATAACAGTCAATGATTCATCAAATGGTGGTGCAAACAAATTCTCGATTGACGATGTAACCGGCGGAAGAACACCATTTACTATTGAAGCTGGTGCTCCTTCAAACTCGCTGTTTGTTGACGATGGCGGGAGAGTAGGCTTAGGCACATCGACACCAGTGGTCGATTTACACGCGGTTTCTGGTAACACGCCAACACTTCGTCTCGAACAGGATGGTTCTTCGGGTTTTACGCCTCAGACTTGGGATTTGGCCGGCAATGAAGCGAATTTCTTCGTTCGTGATGTGACGAATGGCAGTAGGCTGCCGCTACAAATCAAACCAGGAGCGCCTAGTAACTCGATTTATGTTGCTGCCAGTGGTGATGTGGGAATTGGCACCACTTCACCTGACGCTGAGTTGGATGTTGATGGCGGAAGTGAAACTGCAATCTTGATGCTGTCGCAGAACGGCACAGTACCTACGCAGTGGGAGTTCAAGAACAATGCCGGTTCCGGTCGTCTAACCATTGGTTTGAATGGCGGAGCTGATCCTTTCAAGGTCGACGATGGTGCGGTTACCAACTTGTTCCGCGTTGGGTTCCCGGATGCAAATACTGTCGAGGTTAACGGCAATCTCAACATATCTGCTCAGTGTGTAGAGCAAGACGGTGCTTGCGCCGACTTTGTGTTTGAGCCTGACTATCAGCGGATGTCTATTGCAGATCTAAAAACATTTGTCACCGAGAACAAGCATTTGCCAGATATTCCGAGTGCCAAAGAAATGCAGGAAAACGGGATTTCAGTCCAAAAAATGCAGGGCCGCTTGCTTCAGAAAATCGAAGAACTCGTTCTTTATACAATCGATCAGCAAGAAACGATCGAAGCTCTGAATTCTCGTTTGGAGCAGGTCGAAAAAGACGGCTGATTTCTCTGAGATATTTTGTAAATGGCGCGTGTTTGACACGCGCCTTTTTTATACAATGTCGAAACCAAGCTTGCTGACAGTCTCCAGCTGTTCATTTGAAAACTGACCAAGATCATGGTCTCTGAAGCGCCCAATACTGCTTGGCGCAAAAAGCCCTTGTAGCTGCTTCTTTGTGTCATCGGTTACGTCGATCTCCATAAAACTCAGGATCTCCTCAACCGACTCCTCAGGTGTCTGGCAAAATGCATCATAATTCAACAAAAGGAAGTTCTCGCCCAGTTCGTTCTTTCCAATGGAAATTGCTCGCTTTGTCGAGGTTATCCAAAAATCCAAGGATCTGGAAGGAAGGCTGAGGCTTGAGTCAATATCCTGCGGGGTTAAATGATTTCCCCAGTTGGTCAATTGTTGCTGGTTTTGACTGAAAGCCATATCGAGCCCATGCCTAACAACATGGATGTATTTAATTTTGGGATATCGCTCAATTATCTGCGGTAGAAAGATGTGCGTGTTCGGTTCTTTCCATCCCCATTGGACTTCAGTTCCGTTTGAACGCTGTGCCTCTTGGAGAATTTTCTTACCGGTAATTTCATCTGCGCCGACTGGTTGGGGATGTGAATTCAAGCCATCAACGATTTCAGCAAAAAGTTTCCGACTTTCGACTTTATCCAACTTGGATTTGTTGCCGATCATATGAGCATGAAACAAATCAAGCGCCTGAATGATTTCTCCATCGGTGGGGAAACTTCGGAACCATGCGGGCCGCTTAAGAAAAAAAGTGAATGCCAGATTGTCCAAAGGCCCGTTCAATATACTGCCAATATTGATGCCTAGCGCTTCTATTATTGCCGCAATCAGACGAGTGCCACTTCCTCCCATTCCGCCAATCGCTACAACCGGTGATTGATCCAAAGTTCCTGACATCAAGAAAAGCTCTTACTCTTGTAGTTAAGTCCAATGGCACAATACGAATTTCGAAGGTCTGGTAAAGAGATATGTATCCTTGCGTCCAAGGCCGACTTCTGGGATATAGCTTCCTATAGGTCAATAGCGCCAGGTGGGTCCGCTCCAAAATGATTATATGTGTGCTTGGAATGCATCGTAGCGGCACAAGTTGTCTTTCGGGTTGCCTGGAAGAAGCAGGCGTTCAACTGGGTGATGTTGCTAACGCTTCGCCGAGCAATATTAAGGGTAATAAAGAGAGCAAAGAGCTCAGAATACTCAACGAAGATGTGCTCAATAATAGTGGTGGAAGTTGGGACAATCCGCCGGTGGTCCTTGATTGGACCGATGAGCACCGAGCGCGCCGGGATATCATAATTGAAAAAATGTCAGGCTATGACGTGTTCGGGTTCAAGGACCCAAGAACATTAATAACGCTTCCTTTCTGGCACGAAGCGAGACCGGAATTTAAACTTGTGGGTACATTCAGGAACCCGTACTCGGTTGAAAAATCCCTGATGGTGAGAACGGCACTTCTGCCAGTTACTGAGCCGATCGCCCTATGGTTTGATTATAACAAACGACTTCTGGATTTATGTCGAACACATGATGTTTCGTTAGTGTCCTTTGACCAAAGTCTGGAAGCGTATAATAGGTCGGTATCAGTTTTGGTAAGGCGACTCGGTTTGACACCGCCTGCTGGTGATGTGTTCAGTTTTCCGGAAGATAAGCTCAGATCAAATTCTCCAGTGCGCCAGAGTTCTGTTGCGTTCGATCCGGCACATAAAAAAGAGAGCGACTTGTACAATGCCCTCCTTGAAAAATCGATTTAAAGCTTTGTTCCGCCCAGCGTTTGTTCCCGAGGTGCAAAAGCGCAGTAATCCTGTCCGGCTCTCCATCATCGTCAATTTTTTTAATATGAAACGCGAAGCCGCTCGAACGCTTTATTCGTTGAGCTCCGAATACCAGCAAGGTGTATCGCAGTCCGATTATGAAGTTATTGCTGTAGACAACGGTTCTTCTGAACCGCTATCTCCCGAAGAAGTCACGAAGTATGGCCCAAACTTTAAATACTATTTCCATGACACAAAGTCAGTCTCTCCGTCCGGCGCCGTAAATTTTGCCGCGGGCAAGGCGAACGGAGAAAATGTCGCTGTAATTGTCGATGGCGCAAGGATGGTCACTCCAGGGTTGGTTCGGCTTTGTATAAGCGCCCTGGAAGCCCAACCAATCTCTATTGTTTGCGCATTGGCATGGCATCTTGGCCCAGACATTCAACGTCTTGCCATTGAAAAGGGGTACAATCGGGATGAAGAGGACCGATTGCTGGCGTCAATAGATTGGCAAAGAAACGGATATGGCTTGTTTGATATATCGACAATAGCCCCAGCATCGGCTGACGGGTTTCTTGGAAACCTGCCACCTGAAGCAAGTTTTCTCGCAATGCGGAAGGATCTGTTTGATCGCATTGGCGGTTTGAATGAAGCATTTGTGACACCTGGTGGTGGGCTGGTCTGCCATGATACACTCAAGAAAGCAGTAGAAATCCCCGATGCGCAACCAATCATCATCTTTGGGGAGGGTACCTTTCACCAAATGCATGGCGGTATCGCAACAAATTCAAAAAAAGGCCAACATCCGATTGGAATGTTTCACGAAGAATACGAAAGAATTGTCGGTCAAAAATATACTGCACCTGAAACCCGTGAGCCTTTGGTATTGGGTGCAATGAAAGATGGCGTCAAGCCATTTTTATTCCGTCAATAACGTGAGTTGGTTGAAAATCGCGACTATGCAGAGAATGAACTCATCCAAAAAATTCGCAGTCTTGTTAGCGACTTGGAATGGGGAACGTTTCATCAGCGAGCAATTGCAATCGTTGCAAGCACAAACTGTAGATCATATCGATTTGTGGATTTCTGATGACGGTTCCAGCGACCAGACTTTGAACTTGATTCAAGAATTTTCAAAGGAATGGACCAAAGGCAAACTGGAAGTTCTCCACCATGACCGTTCGAATTCCAAAGATGTTGAAAACTCTGAATATGGATCAAATGAGAACTTTCGCTCTCTGATACTCAATAAAAATATTGATGCAGACTACTATTCATTTTGTGATCAAGATGATGTCTGGGACCGTGACAAGCTCGAACGCGCAGCGGGTTGGCTTGAAAACCAGGGTGATGACTTGCCCAATTTGTATTGCTCGAGAACTCGTATTATTGACAAGTATGGTAATGTGACCGGCAAGGCCCCGCTTTTTTCAAGGCCGCCGAACTTCAAGAACGCGATTGTTCAAAACATCGCTGCCGGGAATACCATTGTCATGAATGCTCAAGCCATGAAATTGGTAAGAGCATCTGCCCGAAGCGCCAATTTCACCAGTCATGACTGGTGGTGCTACATGGTCGTTTCAGCACATGGAGGAAGTGTCAAATATGATGAAATTCCAAGCCTTTCTTACAGGCAACATGATGCAAATTTGATAGGTGAAAATTCCTCCTGGAAGGCCCGGATGACCAGATTGAGACAGGTATTGGAAGGAAGGTTCAAACGGTGGAATGACGCCAACCGAAATGCGCTGAATTCTATTGAAGCAGATTTGCCACTTCAAACACGTCAGTTATTGGTTGATTATGACCGCGCAAGATCGAGAACCGGCCTCCCGGCATTGGTTGCTTTGCGAAAAACTGGCGTGCATAGGCAGACGAGATTTGGTCAGTTAAGCCTTTATTTTGCTGCGGTTATTGGAAAGATTTGACCTTACGGCAATATTTGATAGTGATAGCCTTCAAGGGGTCAGATTACAGGGTAGTATAGTACATGAAGGGTATAATTTTAGCCGGTGGATCTGGAACGAGGCTTTATCCCCTCACCATCGCAACATCCAAGCAATTGTTGCCGGTTTACGACAAGCCAATGATCTACTATCCGCTAAGTGTGCTGATGCTTGCGGATATTCGCGAAATTCTGATCATTTCAACACCACGCGATCTCCCAGCATTTAGGGATCTTCTTGGGGATGGTTCCAATTTTGGTATTTCGCTTTCTTATGCAGAACAGCCTTCGCCAAACGGACTTGCGGAAGCCTTTATCATCGGTAAGGAATTTGTTGGTGATAGCGATGTGGCGCTTATTCTCGGCGACAACATATTTTATGGAGGGGGACTTTCGGCACTGTGTCAGGAAGCAAGACTCAACCGTACTGGAGCCACTGTTTTTGGTTACCGTGTGAAGGATGCAAGATCATACGGTGTGGTCGAGTTCGAACATGGGACCGGAAAAGTTCTGTCGGTCGAGGAAAAACCCGAAAACCCAAAATCCAATTGGGCTTTGACCGGGTTGTATTTCTACGACAATGACGTGTTGGATATCGCTGCAAACGTTGAACCGTCTGATCGTGGCGAACTGGAAATCACCGATGTTAATCGCGCTTATCTCGAACAGGGCAAGCTGCAGGTCAAGCAAATGGGACGCGGGTATGCTTGGCTTGACACCGGCACTTTTGACGGTTTGCATGAAGCATCCGCCTTTGTGCGTACATTGGAAAAACGCCAGGGCATAAAGATCATGTGTCCGGAGGAAATTGGATATTCAAGGGGTTTTCTTTCTGACGAACACATGCTCAAAAGGGCCGCAGAGCTAGGTAAAACAGAATATGCAGAATATTTGCGGTTCTGCGTGGAAGAAAAGAACAGATGATTGAAATCAATAGCTTGGGTCTTGGCCGGGTTGTAGAAATTACTCCTAAACGGTTTGGTGATGACCGTGGATTCTTCAGTGAGACGTATAACAAAAACCGTCTAAATGAGCATGGAATAATTGAAGAATTCGTGCAGGACAATCATTCCCTATCCTCAAAAAAAGGCACTTTGCGAGGATTGCATTTCCAAATTGCGCCGATGGGGCAAGCAAAACTTGTGCGCGTGATAAAAGGTCGTATCTTCGACGTTGCAGTGGACATACAAAAAGGCTCTGAGACGTTCGGACAATGGGTGAGTATTGAATTGTCCGCAGAGAAAGGTAATCAGATTTTTGTGCCCAGCGGATTTGCACATGCGTTTCTGACGCTGGAAGATGACACTGAAATTGCATACAAAGTGGATCAATACTACTCACCAGAGCATGATCGTTCTGTGAGATATGACGACCCGGCTTTTGGAATTGAGTGGCCGAAGCTGGATACTGATTTCGAGCTTTCGGATAAAGACAAGAATGCACCTTATTTGAAGGACCTTTGAGGATCCTTATTGGGCGGAACAAAGATGAGAATACTTGTAACAGGCGGCGCTGGTTTCATCGGTTCTGCCGTATGTAGAAATTTGGTGCGCAATGGCGATAGCGTCATTTGTTATGATGCTTTGACCTATGCTGGGACGCTGTCATCCCTCAAGGAAGTGGAGGATCGCGAAAATTTCAAATTCATAAGGGGTGACATTCGCGACGGTGAATTGTTTCTTGCAGTGTTGCGTGATTACAAAATTGATCGGGTCATGCACTTGGCAGCTGAGAGCCATGTGGACCGCTCCATCGATGGTCCTGGCGAATTCATGGACACCAATATTATTGGAACATTCAGGCTATTAAATGCATCGCTTGAATATTGGCGTGGCCTGGATGAAGCGGCGAAAACCGAATTTCGCTTCCACCATGTTTCAACGGATGAAGTATTTGGCGATCTGCCTTTTGATTCCGGTATTTTCACCGAAGAAACACCCTATGCACCCTCTTCTCCGTATTCGGCCTCAAAAGCCGCATCGGATCATTTGGTTAGGGCTTGGCATGAAACTTACGGACTTCCGATTGTACTATCAAATTGCTCCAACAACTATGGATACTATCATTTTCCCGAAAAGCTCATTCCGCTGGTGACATTAAACGCGCTTGAAGAGAAACCTCTCCCTATCTACGGAACTGGAGAGAATGTCCGGGATTGGCTGTTTGTCGATGACCACGCAAGAGCTCTGGAGCGCGTTATCAAAGGCGGAGCAATTGGGGAAAGCTATAACATTGGTGGAAATGAGGAGCGTACGAACCTGTCTGTTGTGGAAGCAATTTGTGATTTGCTTGACACACGCATGCCACGAAAGAATGGCGAGAAATATCGTGAGTTAATTACATTTGTAACCGATAGGCCGGGTCATGATAGAAGGTATGCGATTGATGCCAGCAAGATCAAAGCTGATCTTGGGTGGACACCGGAGGAAACATTTGAAACAGGCCTTGCCAAAACTGTTGACTGGTATCTTGAAAATCAGTGGTGGTGGGGGCCACTTAGAAAAGAACGGTATTCCGGTGTCAGACTTGGTGCCGAAAATGCTGACAATAGGCAATATTCGCAGAGGAATTTGGTAGATGCTTCGATTGCTGGTTTTGGGGAAAACGGGGCAGATAGCAACGTCGGTGATGACGACGGCGAAGAAAACCATTGAGACAAAGGCTCTCGGCCAAGCAGAATGCGATATTACCTCTTTGGACCAAGTTCAGAAATCACTCAATGACTTCAAACCGGACTTAGTCGTCAATGCGGCGGCGTATACAGCGGTTGATAAAGCAGAAGAGGATGTTGAGCTAGCATTTCGTATAAACCGCGATGGTGCGGGAAACATCGCGCATGTTTCAGGGAAACTTGGCATCCCAATGATACATTTTTCTACCGATTATGTTTTCGATGGAAAAAAGACGGGCCCATATCTAGAGACAGACAAAGTCGGTCCTAACGGAGTTTATGGTCAGTCAAAGCTCGAAGGCGAAATTGCAGTGGCGAAGGCCAATCCTCAACACATTATCCTGAGGACTGCGTGGGTTTACAGTGCGACCGGGAGTAATTTCTTGAAGACGATGTTGCGCCTTGCAGCAGACAGAGATGAGGTCACGATTGTTGCAGATCAGTTTGGAAACCCCAGTGATGCTGTCGATATGGCAGTGGGTGTTCATGCAATCGCCGAAAAATATACAATTAATCCTGACCAAATTAATTACGGGGTTTTTCATTTTTGTGGTCCGGAAAGAATGAATTGGGCGGATTTTGCCAGAGCTATTTTCGAAGAGAGTCGAAAATTAGGTGGTCCTTTCGCAGAAGTCAGGGATATTCCAACAGCGAACTATCCGACCCCAGCCAAAAGGCCCGCAAATTCCAGTCTCAATTGTGACAAGTTCAAAACTGCTTACGAGTATGAAAACTTAGATTTCAGAAGTTCCGTCCGTTCGACTATCAAAGCCTTGCTTTAGTTCAGTTCTTGAACTTCCATTGAGATCAGCTCCAGCGGTACCTCGGATTTGTTCATTCGGATTCCGACAAACATGCGGAAGAATTTAGCCTCATCTGCAAACGACAAATCTGCTTGATTTTGATCATTCAGAATCAATCCTGATAGTCGGATGATCCCGTCCTCATGCGCCAACAAATTGGCATTTAGTCGGCCCCTATGAGCGGCGAGTAA
>JAAUYH010185894.1_pt1 | contig 39353 bp, 40 predicted proteins | sample 7278061 | NCBI WGS metagenome assembly JAAUYH01 (sample SAMN14350203, study PRJNA611818) | marine sediment metagenome | isolation source: surface marine sediment (0.6m) | place: French Polynesia: Moorea | collected 2018-08
ACTGACACAATGGAAACTAATGCTTTAGGAGCAAGATGAGAAATCGCTCCTAGTTCGCGATTGACATTCGCGAACTAACTCCCTTTTTGTCCCGCCTTAAGTTGGTAGCCATTTATGGAGATTCAACCTTAGAAAAATTTGCAGTACAAGTAGGATGGAAAAAAGAAAATGCTAGCAAACATGATTTCTTAGAATATTCAGAATTAAATTTCGCTCCTACAACTGCACCTACAGGACATTTACCTGCACTGAGATTCATACCTAGCATTATTCATGCCGAAAGTCCTGGTTATGCAAGTTGGGGTCAACTACCTGAATTTATGTATCGAGTTAGAACTTGTAGTAAAGAATAAATAAGACAGAGCGATCGCGACAGCGACTACTGAAAGTCTCGCGCAGTGCCAGGCTTTGCCTGACCGCTTTTGACGCCCAATTAAGTATTATAAATAGTCGCTAACAAATATACAATCTTAATACCAAATAAATGGTAAGCTAAGCCACAAAATAAACATTAATCTGATGTGAGATAAGAGTGATGGAACTTCTAGATGGTCGCTATCAGATAAAAGAAGTTTTGGGCAAAGGGGGTTTTGGCACGACATTCTTAGCAGAAGATAAGAAGAATAAAACTTGTCCAATTTGTGTTGTCAAACAATTACAGCCTAATTTCTCCGAACTGTATCTACTGACAAAATCTTTAGACTTATTTAACCGAGAAGCAGAAACTTTAGAGGTTCTAGGAAAACATCCTAATATTCCTACCTTGTTTGCTTATTTTGAAGAAAATCATGAATTTTATATAGTTCAAGAATACATTGCCGGACACACTTTAGCAAAAGAGCTAATACCTGGCAACCCTTTATCCGAACAGCAAGCGATCGATATCTTAATAGAAATATTAGAAATACTTAATTTTGTTCATAAATACAATGTAATTCATCGCGATATAAAACCTGCCAATCTTATTAGACGAAAGCAAGATAATAAGTTGGTTTTAATTGATTTTGGTTCGGTCAAGAAAATCACTACAGTAGGAGCGACAAAAGGAACTATTGTTGGTAGCTATGCCTATCTACCAGAAGAACAGTTTAATGGCCAACCCAACTTCTGTAGCGATCTCTATGCTGTTGGTATGATAGGGATTCAAGCTATAACAGGGAGAGAATTGAAAGATATACTTGGGGCTGGATTCCCTCTGGATAAACAAGGAGAAATTAGCTGGCAAAATTATGCCAAAGTTAGTAATGAGTTAGCAGATTTTTTATCGACAATGGTAAAGCGTAATTACCGCGATCGTTATCAATCAGCTAAAGAAGCTCTTCAAGCACTTCAAGGCGTAGTTGAAAAAAATAAAATTCTTGCCAAGAATACTCAAGCAAAAAGCAATAAATTATTATCTTTACCATCTAAAATAGTTATGGCTGTTGGTATCGTAATTGGACTAACGAGTGCTATATTTATAGCCTCTAATAGGGAACTCAAACAACAGTCATTTTTGCAATTACCTTTAACTGGAAAATCAACAGAAAGATTTTTAAATAGTAAAGATATTTGTCAATATTTTAAAGATAACCTTTATTGTGAAAAATATTTCTTTTCAGGAAAAAAAGGACAAACAATAATTATTGAAATGCTCAGTGAAGATTTCGATCCTTATTTATTAGTACTTAAAAAAGATAATATTGAATTAGCATTTAATGACGATGACTCTATTTATAGTTGGAATGCTCAAATTTCAGTTACTTTACCTCAAGATGGAAAATATTTTGTGATAGCCAGAAATTCTAAGGCTGGAACATCGGGAAAATATACTATTAGGGCGACAATTAAACAATTTTAACCAGAAGGTAGTTATTCTAAAGCTAACGCCTTAAACTGCTGCCAACAAAGATACAAAGCGCGAGGTACGTGAAAGCACCCCTTCCATTTACCTCCTTTAAGATTTAACAAAACTTCACCACGACGATCGAGATAGCCAAACCACTCTCCATATTCTGGATCGGTAAAATGGTTCCAGGTATAGTCATGTACCTTTTGATACCAATACCAACAATCTTCCCTTTTCGTTAAACGATAACCCATAGAAAGAGCAACCAGAGTTTCTAGATGTACCCACCATAATTTTTGATTCCATTCCAACTGTTGTGGTGGATGACCATCAGCATCCAGAAAATAGTAAATGCCCCCATACTGTTCATCCCAACCAAAATTAAGGGTAGATAGTACAGTATCGATCGCTCGATTAATCAAACCTCGATATCGATCTCGACTGGCAATATCCATAATAAACCACATCGCTTCAATCCCATGACCAGGGTTAATTAACCTACCGTCAAAACAGTCCAGATGCGAGCCATCTAAAGTAACATTTTCGTAGAGTAAGCCGTTAGAGGAATCGAGAAAATCTTCCATTACCTCTTTAACTGTTTGATTTAAAATATTTTCTAGTCGATCGCTTTGTAGTAGCCAATCCATTTCCAGAGAAAGATTAGCTAAAATCATCGGTACGGCTAAATTTTTTAAAGGTCTTGTCCCCGGATAACTTTTAGTGTACTTGCCTTTGGGGTTATCTTTACGGCGCAACACATTATTGTAAGCTTGTAGGGCAATTTCCTTGGCTTCTGTTTTGCCAGAAGCTAGAGCGTATTGACTAAAAGCCATAGCTGCAAAACAATCAGAAAAAATATTATAGGGTTGAACTAAAGGTTGTCCTTCTCTATTTAAAGCAAAATACCAGTTACCGTCCCCGTCTCGACCATAGTTCGCTAAAAAGTTAGCACCATTATCGGCAATTTTCAACCATTCTTCTTTTGGTTCTAATTGGTTATAAAATAACGAAAAAGTCCATAATTGACGGTTTTGTAGCCAAATAAACTTATCCGTATCATAAACTTTACCTTCTCTGTCTAGACAAGTAAAATAGCCTCCCTGTTGCCAGTCAATAGAATACTCTTCCCAAAAAGGGATTACTTTCTGCAACAGTTCGTTTCGATAAAGTTCTCCTAGTTGTCTAAATTCTTGGCTCATCACCGTGTTTTTTCCTAACTACTAACTACTAACTACTAACTACTAACTCACATTTTCTTATCTTTTTCTTCCAATATACTAAGAGCTACCTTCGCTACATCTTGAATCACAGAAGGGTCAGCAAAAGTTTTATTTAAAACAGCCATTCCTTGAGATACACCAACTAAAAATCTAGCTATTGCTCTAATATCCTTTTCTGGAGATAGCTTCTGTTCGGCTTGTGCTTTCCTGAGTACCTGATAGATAGCAGATTCCAGACTGCCCAATCGTTCGGCAATTTTGCGCTCGATCATCTCAGACTGGATCGAATTACCAACAGAAGTATTTGTATTCAGACAACCCCTTGGATACTTAGGATTGCTCATGCGCTCGATCGTGATTTCAAACATTCCCTCGATCGCCTGGTAGGGGTCAGGATGATTTAATCGATCGGCGATCGCTACCAGAAATTTATCAGCATAACGATCCAAAATTGTTAAAAACAACTGTTCCTTATCACCAAAAGCACCATAGAGACTACCTCTACCCAGTCCTGTAGCTTTGGTTAAATCTTGAATGGAAGTTCCTTCATAACCTTGTTGCCAAAATACCTCCATCGCCCGATCTAAGACGAATTCTCGATCGAATTTTTTAACACCAGCCATAAAATTACCTTTTCTATTTTTGACTATTCATTACATGATTTTATAAAAAAAATTATGGCATCTAGTTAGCTAAAGTACAATTAATGTGACATTTTGCATAATATTCAGGGTTTATAGCAAAATATAGTTTTTTACTGATTATTCCAAAATAGATAGGATAAATAAAGATTGACAGCAAACAAATGACGATCGATAAAGGATTACTGGCGCAAGTAGTGTAATGGCGATCGATTCCTTGCTAAACAGTGAATCATCGAATACTCGATCGATGAAGTAGTATCATCAAACCCTTTTCAAGTAGCGTCTAGTTTTCTAGGAGCAACCTAACTTCGTAAGTATGTCGGCAAAGTCGATCGTATATTATTCAATAAAATTCTAAATAATTATTTTGAGTTCAATTGATTTTGCCCAGGTACTTATAAGGTTTAATAATTTTAAGCTCTAATCAAAACCATTAACCTAAATGTCTGTTTGTCCTTCTCCCCGCGAAATTATTGCCACTTTATTACCTCATCTAAGAGTAGCTGCTGGTTATGCTCGTCAAATTCAAACTAGAATTAACACATTACCTGCTAAAGACGAGGGAAATAACTTTTTTGCCACTGCTTTAACCGATGCCGATCTTTCGATTCAAACTTTAGTAGAAGTAGCTTTATTAGGCACTTTTCCTCACATTCGCTTTTACGGAGAAGAATACGAACAATCTCGCAATACTAAATATTTTCGCTCGACAGAATTAGGCGTACAAGACGACTATTTAATTACTTTAGATCCTATCGACGGAACTAAATTTTATCTTGATGGACACGATAACTATCAAATTATTCTCAGTATTCTCAATGTAGATGAGTTTGAAGCCGTAATTGCTATTTCTCCCGCTCAAAACTGTTATTATTACGCCTTAAGAGATGAAGGTACTTACCAAGGCAATTTAGATGTAGATTTAGATGCTTGTACACCACTCCAAATAACCAACCCCAAACCTGCAATTTTATTGGGATGGGGAATGGCTCATTTAAAACCAGCATTAATAGATAAATATCAGGTAATCGATCTGGAAAATTGTTATTCTCCCGAAAAAAAATTCCCCAACTATAACGGTATTTTTACTAACGATTTAATTGGTTGGGTAACAAAGAGAGGTAAGTTTATCGATAGTGCAGCCTTAGCTTTTATGGCAAAAGAAGCTGGTTGTCTGGTTACTAGTTTCGATGGTTCACCCCTGCCATCCCTATATACTTGCCAAAACTATAGTTATAATGGCGCGATCGTCGCTGCTAATGCTACTGTTCATCGAGATTTACTAGCAGCTTGTAAGCAAGCTAATCAAATATAAGAATGTTTCTTGTAGACATTACGAATATCAATTCGTGTTTTTGCTCACGTTAACTTCTGCCAGAATAAGTAACACGCTGATTAACCTTAGGTTTACCAAAACGTTCCCAAGCATTACCACCACGTAAAAATAACTCCATCCAAGTAACTTTCTGACCATTTTTAGTTTGCCAACCAGAGCTACCTGGAGCAAAAGCTAAAGTCCCTTCTGGTACACGAAAACTACCATCGGAATAGATAGCGTCACTGACTGCATCTCCCACACGGACTACAACCTTAGTTGAGAGAGGTAGATCGACATTACTGGCTGGTATAGTAGTCTTAATATTCCCATAGCCATCGATCCAAGCTATGCGATCTGTAGGAGGATCGGGAATTTGGGATGGAGTAATCTCTTCTCCTAAAAGGCTATAGTCCCCAGAAACTATGGCAGCAGCAGCTTGAGGAAATACATCGCGGGAGCGAAACTGTGAACCACCCCGTGATACTCGAACTGAATTAATTTGCAATGCCTCTTGTTTGATAAAGGAAAGAGTATAACCTGCTAACACTCCCACGATTATTACTTCATTGGGAAGCTTAACGTAAGTAAGTCCTTCTCCTTCATTATCTGTTCTTGCTTCGGGATTATCTTGACGAGGGGCGCAGTTATGATAAATTAATCTTTTCGGTACACCAGGGTTGAGACCAAGTTGAGCAATCCAAAATCCTGTTGCTAGTGTACTAAAGGGTGGAACACTTAAACAATGAATTTGAGCTTCTGGAAGTTTTTGGGATAGACGTTGCATTACTTCGGCAAAAGCAGGATCGCCATTACCATAATCGCCAATTAGATTAATAAACATGAGAAAGCCAAATAAGTATTCTCTTCAATAGTATTGCTTCATTAATTTATTGGTTGCTGATTTTAGAGAGTATTCCATTCGCTAATAATTTTGCTGATTATCCTGTCTGATATTGCTATTAGTAGTATTATCTTGCCCGATCGCCGTACCGTTACTAGCTCCTCTTTGAGTAGCTTTTTGTTCTCGAAGATTACTTAATTGATTTTGTATACTAGACTGACGAATAGTAGTATTCACAGTATTATTTTGCCCGATCGCTGTAGAATTACTATGACCATCTTGAATGGATATTTGCTGGCGATTTGAGTGACGCGATCGATATTGGGCTGCTGACTGACGCACACTACTACTAGCAGAACTATTTCTTCCTGCTGCTGTAGAGGAAGAACTACTACCTTGAATTATTGTTTGCTGAGTATAAGCTAAAGGACTAATTAGTAAAACTGTAGCTGTAGCTAAGCCTAAAGGTAAGATTTTATTAAACATAAGTGGTTAGTTGTTAGTTGTTAGTGGTTAGTCGTTATGCTTGGTAACAATGTTTTTATAAGCTTGAATAACTTCTTTAGCGATCGCTCTCCAACTGTATTTTGCTTGGGTTAACTGACGGGCATTTTCTCCCCTTTGTTTCCTTTCTTCTTGGGCTTCGATCGCGCTTTGCAATGCTTCAGTTAGTTTGCCTACGTCACAAGGAGTTACCCAACCAGCATTCGCCGACTGTATATCTTGCCAAATATGAACGCGATCGCTAATAACTACAGGTAGACCCATAGCCATGGCTTCAGCTACCGCTATACCAAAGTTTTCGTAATAAGAAGGCAGCACAAATAAATCGGCATCTTGCAATAATGCTAATTTTAATTCTCCTTGTACAAATCCTGTAATAGTTGTTTGTTGTGCCAACGTTGATGTCTGTATAGCTTGTTTAATTTTATGCTCGTAGTCAGCATCTTGGGGATTTGCCCCCGCCAAAACAAAGTGAAAGTCTAATTCTTTTGCTTGTAATTTTTCTAAAGCAGGAAGTAATAAATCTAGTCCCTTTTTCGGATCGATACGAGACATAAATAGAATCAAAGGACAGTCCGATCTTATGCCTAATTGCTGACGTGCTGTTCCTTTCGCTGGCAAGTTTGACGGTAAATCTACCCCTAAAGGAATAATTAAATCCTTAGTTTGTGTTCCATATCTTTCCGAGACTTTAGCTTCTTCTATGCTGGTAAAATGTACCCCCGCAGCACCAGCTAAATTAGGTTTTTCGAGTAACAGTCCATATATCTGTTTGAGTTGTTTTTTCTTTTGCAAGTCAGCAGGATCGAGAGTACCGAGGGGACGAAGAATATAGGGTAATTTTTTACTCCTGGCTATAGTAGCTGCTGCCGTACTCACGGGAGAAAACAAAGCATGAATATGAGCTAAATCGTATTTATTCGCATTCTGCGCCAACCACTGTAATAAACCCAGAGAAAATTTGTAGCGACGAAATGGAGAACAAGGAAAATAAATTATTTCGTAGCCATCTTGTTTAATTGGTTGGGCAATGGGAACATCCAAGGGTAGTTGATCGGTATCCCCATTAGAATTAGTAGTAATTAGAGTTACGTCTATTCCTTCTGCTGCCAAAGCTTTAGATAATCCGAGTACCATCTGGCTAGGACCTCCGTATACTAGAGAAACGGAAGGGACTATTTGTAAGATTCTCATTCTTTCCCCAAGTTAATTATTTTTTTCTCCAGCTTATACGGTATCGGGTTTTAGTTTGTTTATTTGATTTATTAGAGAGTGCTATTGAAACATGACTTAGAGTAACTAAAAACACGCTAGCCTAATTTTTATTTGCTCGATAATCGCTTAAATTTTTGATATAAAAAAGAAAATAATCCTAAGCCCAAAAAAAAGTACATTCCTAGTGATAGTGAAATCACCTATACTTATCAATTCGGTTTTGAGCCTAAAAAAAATTGTCCCAAAATGTATCTTTATCGTTATTCTCAATGGCAATTCTTATATGGGTTATTAGCTGTTTATGGGCTAAGAATACATGAAGCATGGAATATAGCCAATTGGGATAAATCAGTAACTATCGAAGATAGCAATGGAATAATTGTCACCGATAACACAAGTAAGACCAATGGTAATGATGAAAATGGTAAACCCTCTTATCATCAAATAAAGAAAAAAATAGTTATTCCTGCTATTCTTGACCCAAATAATCAAGATTTTTGGTTATGTATAGGACATGAGACGAAAACGGGTTTTCGCGTTGCTTTTCCTATTTCTCCTCATGGTCACTCAAGCAATTGCCAATGGATTAAAGATTTTAATTTAATTCAATCATTAAATTTGCCAGACATAAAAAACCCATTAGAAAGAAGAATGAATGGACAGCATATGTGTTCTCAGTCTGTCAATAAATGGTTTGAAGCGCAAAAGTATGGGTTTACTCCTCATGCTTTACGTCATGCTTATAACATCAGAGGGCATAATTTAGGTATTAACCAAAAAGTATTAGCCAATAGCTTAGGACATGGAATAATAATGAACTCGACTACCTATTTAAGAAATGAAAGCTATGAGTCAAAATTACAAGGCTTGAAACGAGAAATAAGACAAGACAACGCTAATAGGGACAAGCTAGAAAAACTAAAGCTGAAACTAGAAAAATTAGAAAATGAAAACAAGTATTTAAGGTCTGAAAATGAACACTTGAAAACCGAGCTAAAAATGTATGAAGCACTGAAAGGCAAATAATGAAAGACAGGGTGGAAAATTTATCGAAAGCCATCCTGTTTGCTGTTCAACATTCAAGTCTGATGAATTCAAAACCAATCCTAACTATGTCAGGTTTTTAGTCTGGAGAAATAAACAGGCTGACATCCTTAATAGTTATGTCAGGTTTTACCTATGGGGAGTTGATGCGCCAAATTACGTGCCAGGTGACAGGTTAATAGCCAAAGTACCCGTATTTAGGACTACCATCATACTGTCCAAAGAAGGAGAAGAACTAGAAGATTGGAATTCCGTAATGAACTCTAGCGAAGAATGCGTAGTAATCGAAGAAGGTAAATTGACCCGCGATCGCAGTTACGGGTATGAGTGTTATTGCGTGCCAGTGCTAACCGATGGCAGCGCAAAGCTAGATCTATTCATCCTGACGGAAGATGGTAAGCAACAACAAAAAGAGTATTTAACAGGCTTAAGAACTAAGGCTAACGAATGCAAAAACGATAACGCCAAAAAAGGCATCTGGAAGGCTTATTATGACTGCTTAAAAACCTTCGATACTATGCCCTATGCTTATGCTATTACCACCCATAAAGCGCAGGGAAGCACCGTAGACCATGCTTTTGTAGATGCCACAGACATGAAAGGTTGTCCCGATCTACAGAAGATTCTCTACACGGCTTTAACTAGGGCAAAAGATCGAGTTTTTATCCCCGAATAAGAGTCTGTGTCTGTATTTTTAAGATGTATGACATACAGCGGTGAAACCATTGCTAATAGGTTGTTTTCCAAAAATGTATGTCATGCATTTAGGGGAGAATAAAAATGTATGACGGGAATGTATGACATACATAAAATATACGGACACAGACGAAATTAGCTATATCCATGTAATCGGTAATACTAAAAATTCTAATCTGGAAGCGTAATTGTTTAATTACTTGTAACTTACATATTTGTAACCTAGGTATGATAAGACTTATAGCTATTCTAGATTACTTTAAACTTTCGATAAAAAAATTACTAGCAGTCTGGAGCGACTGGAGGAACGGAAGGAGCGGAGAGACTGCACCCCGTTTCCTACCGATTAAACTTCTACTTGGCGACTGGTAACTTTTCCCAACGGTTTATTACCTTGTTGTGTTTTGAGTTTCTACACCTAATTGCTATATGTGGGTCAACCATGTAAAAATTAACTCTTCCAAGATTACCTTCTTGAATTAAATAACCTTTCTTGACCAGCTTTTTGATAGAACTATTTACATGAGTTCTTTGTATATCCAATTTTTTTGCTAGATCAGTTATTGGCATAGTAAAACTATTTTCATACTCTAGATGAGCTAAAACACCTAAAAAAACAGCTTTATCATTACCTGATAATTCTTTATCTGAAGCTATTTCAAGTAGCCCACTTTGAAATGTTCTTACGTATCCCTCTTTAAATTTTTTCGTTGGCACAGGTATAGCTAACATTTTGTAATCGTCTGGACAAGTTACGGTATATGTTTTATTTCTCATTGTAAGTTTAGTGTCAGGTTTAATGTACGCGCTAATAGACGATAATGAACACTCTAGCGTACATTACCTCTTCTTACAATCCCTATGGTTAAGGGATTTCTTTTTGCTCTCTTTCTTGTCTCTTGTTATATCAATATATTACTCAGTAAAAAAACACGCACGTAGTGCAGTGGGCGACTACTGAAAGTAGGAGAAGTCAGTTAAAACCAACTACCTGTTTTTGACTTTCACGACAGTCCAATCGCCTTGATGAAAATTTGTAGGTGTGAAAGTCACCGCTTCGCTAAAACAGGTTCACAAACAATCAAATATCCAATCTCTGATATCTAGAAGACGATTTTAGATGGGTTAAGTGTCTTTCAGGTACTATTTTATCATTTTAAGAATTTCACCCATCTAAATGAGCCAAATTACTTTACGCTTTTACACAAAAACGAAATCTTATGGGAAAATAGAGATGAGATTTCAATATCTCCAGCCAACAAAAAATCTCATAGCTCTGAGAGTAATCGTAAACTCATGCAAACTAATGAGGACTGATTTTATACACAAGCTTATGGTAAAACAGAATACAAAAAACAGCAATCTCTACAATAATTTTTTAACTAATTCCTGGAACACCAGGCTAGAATCCAAAAAAATTTCCTATCTAAATTACTCTCAAACTATTGATTTTAATAGGATTATAGCTAATAAAATTTACTCTATTTTTTCAAAAGAATTTTCGTTAACTCAAACTTGTAAAATAGACTACATTAGTTTTACTACTCAACTACCCAAAATTATCTTTAAAGAGTTACTAAATTATATCGCAATAAGTATTAATACTCTTTATGTAAAAAATCTGTTTATATCAATATCTAACGGTAATAAACCTTGTAAAACTGGTGATAAAGGAAAATATTATAAAAATCAAATACAATTTTCTAAATCATATATAGTAAGTTATACATACCAAGAAGATACTAAAAATTATGATATTCATGTATCTATAAGAGGTACTGAATTATCTAAGCTAAACATATTTCAGCAACAAGCTCTAGTTAGAAAATTAGCTAGTTTTAAACTGTATTTTACTAGATTAGATGTATGTATAGACGATAAGACATATAAGCTAATACCTTTAAACCATATGATTAATGCTTATTATAAAGGTAATTACTGCTACTTTAAAAAATACTATTGCTATAAAAATACTCATTATTTTGGTAGTAGAGCATCTAATAAAGTAATGAGAATATACCCTAAAAAAGATTTTATAAGATTAGAAACAGAATTTAGAGATAAATATGCAAATGATATATTTTATATCATTAAAAATCTTACAACCATAGAATTTCAAGCAATATTAGCTGCTATAGCAGTAGGAGTAATAGATTTTAGAGATAAAAGCAAGCTGAAGAATCCTAATAAAGCTTATGCAGGAAATACTAAAAGGTTACCTTTTTGGCATAATTTTATAGCTAATAAGTTAGGTATCGAATCAAAAAGATTATAGTTTTACCTGGTTTAATTTCTCGCCGTCAAGAAGAAAAAGAGTTGTTTCTTTCTTAGTGTGTATCTCTATCCATGTGTCTATATAAAATATGTATGCCATAAATTTATGACATACATAAAATATGCGGGCTTAGATAAATGCTTATTTACAGTTTAGATAAGAAGTTATGAAGAAAGTAAGTAGCGATTAAGTAGTGGTATTATATGCCAGTAGGGCAATTACGTCAAATCTGACAGCTAGTTTAAGTAATAAGTAAGGAATATTGGGATAATTGAGTCACTTATTTGCTCAAAAGGTATGTATAGGAAGACTTGATGATAGTTAAGCGGGTTTTTGAAAAATAAATGGTGGAGTGATATCTCCTCCAGCATTAGGAATTTCTACCGTTAGTCCTAAACCATTAGAAGATTGGGCTGAAAATGAATTGGTCAGGAAATCCTCAGTATTGGGAGCAAAAGGGTTCAAGACTTTACCTAAACTTGACCAAGAGATTTGAGCGTTACTTTGTAAAGAATTCCTCTCTTGAACCAATGTAAGAGCGCGAACTGGCAAGGTAACAAATGTTGTTAAAGTAATAAATGCAGCTAATTGAGCTGTGGTAATTAATTTGCTCGTAAAAGCTTTTAAAGTTTTATTTCTCATGATTATTAATTTGTATTGGCAAACAGGAATTTTGACAAATTTGGTTTTACTACTAAAATGGGAGGTTATATTGATAAAGCCAGTCCGAAAACGCCTTTTGACCAATTTTGGCTTGTTCTGGCACTACTCCAAATGATTTGTTAAAAAACCGTTTTGGTCTTATGAAAGGATTGAACATTTGAGCAGCAGAAAATAGCGTACGATATTGCACAATAGCGGTGCGCTCAATGCGACTTTTTTCGTAATATTCTAAAGCCTCTCCCAGATCGTCATAATTAGATAAACAAGCAGACAATACCCACACATCTTCAAACGTGGTATTAGTGCCTTGTCCAAGATGAGGTCCCATATAATGGGCTGCATCTCCTACTAGAGTTACCCTGTTGTTACTCCATTTGTGCAAGATCAAGGGATTGCCAACTGGTCTTTCAACGATGATATCGGCATCCGTCAGATCGATAATTTCTTGTACTACAGGATGCCATTTTGCCAGTTCTTGAATAACTCGTTCTTTTACTTCCTTGACATTCGGGGAAGTAGTCGAGCTTTTTCATTGCCGAACAGCAGATTCTTACATAGGAGATTGCTTTTAGGCAAAGAGGAATATCTGGAGCAAAAAGTTTCTGCCTAGCAAAGGCGAGTTGGTAAAGAACCGTCTGGTCGTCTGTCAACATACAATTGCCCTCTGATTAGATTTGAGTCAACGTTTTTGTGAGTAATTGAGCTTTTTCTTTTTTCTCCTGGGTCAAAAAACCATAGAGATAGGATAGGAAGATAGTGAATCCCGTTACAGTAATCTCTAACGATCTCTGAATTTTTGTTCATTAATATTTCGTTGCTCGTATTCTGCCTTAAAACTTATGCTCGGCAACAGGGGAAAAATTCAGGTATTTTTTCAGGTATTTCTGAATACTTCTCTCGTCAAAAGTATTCAAATTGAAGATAGGCTAGTACATAAATTGACACTCTCCTGAATTCTAGTCAGGAGATTCTTGGTTCAACGACAAAACTTACCCTGATAACTTCTCAGCAGCCAAAATAGAGGCGATCGAGCAAAAATAATAACTATCTATAATCTCAAGTACTTGTTGAAAGCAGTATAACTTAATGAATTTAATCTTCAGTTAAAAGCATGGTTGAGAGAGATCACTAAGATTGTCCAAAAGATATGTCAGTTTGGATAGTAATGAGCTGTTGATTGATTAGACTAAACAATTGCTTCATCCTCTTTTTGTGAACTTGGTTGTATAGCTACCAATAGCTATTTAGAGTAAAAAACTCTGAGTAATTTTTCCATCATGTTTTCTAACTGGCGACAAATCTTACGATTAGCAACAGTCCTTCTAGTTCTCTTGGGAGGAGTATCTTCTTACTTTTACTTTGAAATCAATTCTGTTTTATTTGGCGGGAGCGAAGCTTTACCATTGGCGTGAGCATTGGAGTATTATCCTTTAAATCTCAAGAAGATACCTTTACTTCAGTAATGAGAGCAGCCGATACAGCTTGCTACAGTGCTAAAAATTTTGCTCTGGATGACTTTGGTAGTGGGATGTCGTCTTTTGGCTATCTGAAAAGCTTACCTATTTATTTTCTCAAAATTGATGGGATCTTTATCCGAGAACTTTTAGAAGAACCTGTCAATAGCACAATTGTTAAATCCTTCCATCAAGTAGCTCAGATGATGGGAATTGCGACTATTGCTGAGTTTGTTGATAGCGAGTCTAAATTTCTTAAGTTACAATCGCTGGGAATCGATTATGCTCAAGGTTACTGGATTGCCAAGCCTCAGTCTTTCCCGCAATTAAAGTTGTTAACTAACAGACAAGATGTTGCTTAATTGGTTAGGGTAAAATAATTATTTAAAACTCCAAGCAGCTACCGCTAAACAACCCCAACCTACCAAAAAAGCCACTCCTCCCAAGGGAGTAATTGCGCCTAACCACTTAATCCCAGTCAAACTAAGAGCATAAAGACTACCAGAAAAGAGAACTACACCAGCTATAAAAGCAAAGCCAGCCGTGTTTAACAATGTCGATGCTATTTCACTACGACTGAGAAGCAAGCCGATCGCCAATAAAGCCAGAGCATGGTACATTTGATACTTACTACCAGTCTCAAAAATCTCTAAAGCTCTTTCGCTCAATTTTTCTTTGAGAGCATGAGAAGCAAATGCTCCACCCGCTACAGATAGACCCGCTAAAATAGCAGCGATCGATAAAAATAATCTGGCCACAACTACCTATAATCTCTAGTATTTATTTAACAGCAGTATAACTTTAATCAGTTATTAGTTATTCAGTTGAGGATTAACCGTTTACTGTTCACTGTTTATTATTCACTGTTAATGCTTCTATTCTCCACTAACTTGAATTAAAACATTACGACGACGAGGGCCATCTAATTCAAAAAATAATACCGACTGCCATGTTCCCAACGCCAATTTACCCTCAACAATGGGAATAGTTTCACTGTTGTTCAGCATCATAGCTATTAAGTGGGAATGGGCATTAATCGGTTCATCAGGAGGAACATCTCTTAGATGCAAATCATTGTGTAAATATTTATCTGTGGGTGGTGCCAGCTTGTGAAAATGATTTTTTAGGTCTTCGAGTAATCTAACTTCATATTCGTTAATAGCCAAGGCGGTTGTAGTGTGACGGGAAAAAACGATAACCTGACCATTTTGAATTGATGTATTGGCGAGAATAGCTTCTATTTGGGGAGTTAGGTTGTGAATATTAATTCCTGCTTCGGTTTCAAGCTCGATAAATTTATTGACAATTGGCATTTTTTAACCTGAGTTCGGGCTAAGGAAAGGGAGAGGTACAAGCTGAAAATAATGACTTTCTTCAGTGAACCCGTCCTATGTTTAGTTTAGTAGCAGAAGATATAGATTTGATTTATTCGTGTTCGCGACAAATACGAAAGCTATCATCATGACTGAGAGCTTCTTGAGTTAAGCCACAGCGAAAGCCATCTTCTTCTCGTAAAAAAAATCGACAAGTATGACAAACACCAAAACTACGCGCTCGATTAGCCTTTTGCAGCCTACTCAATAACAGAGAGAGTTGTGTGGTTAAAGATTTAACTTGTTCATCTGAAAGTTCCTTGACCGCATGGGCAAACAGAGATGGAGGAACAACTTGCTTGAGTAATTTTTGACCTTGAGTTGTCAAAATCAAGTGAACTACTCGTCGATCGTTAGCATCGGCTTCTTTAACAATGTAACCTTTTTTCTCCAAGACCTTGAGAGATTGAGAAATAGTACCTTTAGTCGCATTGAGATAATCACTCACACCTAATGGAGTATTACTATAACGATTACAATGAGAAAGATAAAAAAGTACCTGTAAGTGAACCTCTTGTAATCCCAATTCATTACCGACGAGCCGTTGTTCGGCACGTAAAAGATTACCAATCCGTTCTAGAAGTTGATAGAGAAGAGTATTATCCATAACAATATAGTATCGATTCAATACTAGCTTGACAAATAAAGAGAGGATTGGCGGAATATAGTATCGATTCAATACTAAATTAGGTGCTTTATGAAACGCTTTACCAAATTTGCCTGTTTAGCTTTTGTTCTTACTAATCTTGCTGCTCCTGCCCTAGTTTTAGCTGAACCGATTAATTCCGTTAATTCTGTGGCATCGAGTCTCGATTTAGAACTTCGTCAAGCTCAAGTAAGCTATTTATCAGATCTGGATTTATTAGTCTTTGAGCAACAAGTCCAAGGTACTATTGGCAATACTCTTCCTACTGCTGCTGGTCAAATGGATACTGCGCCTGTCTTGGGTTATGTTTTCCCCACTACCCTTAAACCAGAAGATGTCGGCTTTAATTCTACTGAAGGAATTGTAGCTTTAGCAGTTACTTCTCATCCCGATTTTGACGATACCCCTTTGTGGGATGAAGATAACGATAATAACTATGGTTAATTCCAAAAGTTTTTTAGTTTCTCCCGATCGAGGTGATTCTTACTGGTTTGGCATTGACTTGTATACTTTCAAGGCAGTTAACTACGAACTGCCTTAATCTGGCTCAATTCCTGCCCCTACTGGTGCGGTAGAACTCAAGGTTAACTCAGGTACATCTGCTTTAATTTGTTGTAGATTCCATTCATTTTTAAACAGTAATACTGGTCTACCCCAGTTATCTTTAACTGTAATAGTATTAAAGAGTCTGCCTGCTTTTTCTAAAGCTGCCCAACCACCTTTGACCCAACGGGCTAGACTATAAGGCAAGGGTTCTAAGGTTGTCTCTACGCCATACTCATTGTGAAGTCGAAACTGCACTACTTCAAACTGTAATTGTCCTACGGCTGCCAAAATAGGGTCGCGCTTGAATTCATCAGCAGAATACATAATTTGAATTGCCCCTTCTTCCCGCAATTCGGTAATTCCTTTTTGAAATTGCTTAAATTTAGAAGGATTGGGATTTTTAATATAAGCGAATATTTCGGGCGAAAAACAGGGAATTCCTTCGTATTCTAACTTTTGACCATTATAGATAGTATCGCCGATCGCAAATACTCCTGGATTATTTAAACCAATTACATCTCCAGGATAAGCAACATCTAAAGATTCTCTGCCTTGGGCAAATAATTTTTGGGGGCGAGAGAGACGGACGGTTTTCCCAGTGCGAGCGTGTTTGACGGTCATATCTTTTTCAAACCTACCCGTACACACCCGTACAAAAGCTACCCTATCTCGATGTTTGGGGTCCATATTGGCTTGTAGTTTAAAGACAAAACCAGTAAATTCGGGATAAGTAGGGTCAATTTCTCCTTTAGAAGACTTGCGTGCTTCTGGTTCGAGGGCATATTCTAAAAAGGATTCTAAGAATAACTGCACCCCAAAGTTAGTCATGGCACTACCAAAGAAGACAGGGGTCATTTTACCCGCGTGGACTTGTTCTAGAGCGAAATCAGAGCCAATTTCGTTGAGAATTTCCAGCTCTTCTTTGAGTTGATAGTAAAGTTCTCGATCGAGATATTCTTCTATTCTGGGATCGCCTAGATCGATTACCGTATCTCGTGCTGCTTTACTCCCGTGGGCGCGACGTTCAAATAGATGAATCTGCTCTTTACGTCGATCGAATACTCCTTGAAAGCGATCGCCCATACCGATAGGCCAATTAACCGCATAGGTTTGTAACCCTAGTTCTTGTTCGATCTCATCGAGTAATTCTAGTGCTTCTCTGCCCGGACGGTCTAATTTATTAACAAATGTGAAGATGGGGAGCGATCGCATTTGGCAGACTTCAAACAATTTTCTGGTTTGCGGTTCTAAACCTTTAGCTGCATCGATCAGCATGACCGCATTATCGGCTGCTGCTAGAGTACGATAGGTATCTTCACTAAAGTCTTGGTGTCCTGGTGTATCGAGTAAGTTAATTTGACATTCGTTGTAGAGAAATTGCAACACTGTCGAGGTAATGGAAATACCCCGTTGTTGTTCCATTTCCATCCAGTCTGAAGTAGCCTTGCGCTGCGCCCTTCTTGCTTTAACTGCCCCTGCTTCGTGGATGGCACCTCCATAAAGTAGCAGTTTTTCTGTCAGGGTAGTTTTTCCCGCGTCTGGGTGGGAAATAATCGCAAAGTTACGACGATGGGCAACAGCTTCAGCAATTTCAGTTTCTATGTCTACACTCATGCAAAAGTTCTAGGCTGAGAAGAAAGTATCAGCCATATTATATCTTTTTCACCTACTAAAAACCTCAATATAACTGGTCATATTTAGGATCGGGACTCGCTAACAAGAGAGGGAGTCGAACTCATCAGATATCGAGCAAAGGATTGTATTCAATTTTTGCTTCGATTCCTACTCGAAGCCCTTTGACTGGAGGCATGACTTAACATGGCAATTTATTTTGTAATTTTAATAGGGTTTCGTTAGGTATGTTTAATATTTCTCTTATTGTGGCGATCGCTCTTTAAGTTAATATGTTTAACTCTGAGTATAAGACTAGGTAATCACCAATTCTTAATCACCAATTTTATGACAAAATATCCTCATTTAGCAATTACTCTAGGCGACCCCACAGGAATTGGGGCAGAAATAATTTTAAAAGCTTTGGCAGATTCTTCTATTAGCCAAGACTGTCACCTTACAGCGATCGGCAGTAAGAGAGTCTTACAATTTACTTACGAATATTTACTCCAAAATCGCAATTTAAAGTCAGAAGATTTAGTTAACCCAGACAAGATAGATATTATCGATCTACCAATGATGTCCGATTTTACCTTTGGACAGGGAAATGCTGAAAGTGGTGCTGCTAGTTTTGCTTATTTAGATAAAGCGATCGAGCTTACGTTAGCCAATAAATTTCAGGGTATTGTGACCGCACCCATCGCTAAATCTCTTTGGCAAGCTGCTGGACATAATTATCCAGGGCAAACAGAAGTACTAGCTAAGGGAGCAGGAGTAGATAGATTCGGGATGTTGTTTGTAGCGAATTCTCCCCATACTGGTTGGACTTTACGCACTTTACTGGCTACAACTCATATTCCTTTAGCGAAAGTATCTCAAACTCTTAATCCGACTCTAATGTCTTTAAAATTAGATTTATTAATTGATTGCTTAAAAACTGACTTTGGTATTACTCGACCGACTATAGTAATTGCTGGTTTAAATCCCCATAGTGGAGAAGAAGGAAAATTAGGAACAGAAGAACAAGAATGGTTGAATGATTGGTTGCATCAGGCACAAAGAGCTCGTCCCGAAGCTAAGTTAATTGGACTTGTTCCACCCGATACTATGTGGGTCAAACCAGGTCAAGCTTGGTATGGTAATACTGATAATAATCCATCTCAAGCTGCCGATGCCTATTTAGCCTTATATCACGACCAAGGTTTAATTCCCGTTAAATTAATGGCATTCGATCGAGCAATTAACACAACTATTGGTTTACCCTTTATCCGCACTTCTCCCGATCATGGAACAGCCTTTGATATTGCTGGTCAAGGAGTGGCTAACCCTAATAGCATTAAAGCTGCCATAGAATTAGCCACAGAGTTAACTAGACGAAGATTAAATTAACTACGACCTCTCCAATTTTCTGTGATGTGACAAAACATTCGATGTTCGATTTTATTCCATTTACTTGTCCCTGGAGGTAAATGGCTAATATTAGACCTGTCTTGCATAAGTCCTCCATGTCTCTACTAATCACATTAATAGTTAAGAAACCATAACATTTTTATCTACAATTAAAGCTCTCGGCTGCTTGTTGATTCTATAAATAAACAATGCAATCTTGAAAAACCCAAAATAGTATGTCAATTTGTATTAAACCTTAATTGTTTTGGGAAGAAAAATCATGAAAATTTTGGTTTTAGCTTGGGAATTCCCTCCACGTATTGTCGGTGGAATTGCACGACACGTGGGAGAATTATACCCAGAAATAGTGAAACTCGGTCACGAAATTCATCTAATCACCGTAGAATTTGGCAAAACGCCCAACTATGAAATAGTAGATGGAATTCACATTCATCGTGTACCCGTCAGAGAAGGAAATGATTTTTTTCATTGGGTAGTTAATATGAATGAAAGTATGGGGGAGCATGGAGGAAAACTAATTGCTGAAGAAGCAAATTTTGACCTCATTCATGCTCATGATTGGTTGGTTAGTGATGCAGCGATCGCTCTCAAACATACCTTCAAGATTCCTTTAGTTACTACTATTCATGCTACAGAATATGGTCGTCATAATGGTATTTATACTTCGGGGCAACAATATATAAACGGGAAAGAAAATATATTGGCACACAACTCTTGGCGAATAATTGTTTGTAGTCAATACATGCGTTACGAAGTAGAGAGAGCCTTACAATGTCCTTGGGATAAAATAGATATTATCTACAATGGTATTTGTCCAGAGAAAAAGCATCGTCATCCCGATTTTGACCATGTCAACTTCCGTCGCCATTTTGCTGAAGACCACGAAAAAATTGTCTACTATGTCGGTCGTATGGCTCATGAAAAGGGAGTTTTTGTTTTACTGAATGCTGCACCAAAAGTCTTATGGTCAATGGCAGGAAATGTTAAGTTTATTATTATCGGCGGAGGTAATAGCGATCGCTTTAAAGAACAAGCCTGGAATTTAGGTATTTGGGATAAATGTTACTTTACTGGTTTTATGTCTGATGAGGATTTAAATAAATTTCAGACTGTAGCGGATTGTGCTGTATTTCCTAGCCTCTACGAACCTTTTGGAATTGTAGCATTAGAAAGTTTTGCTGCCCGTGTACCAGTAGTAGTATCAGATACGGGAGGACTGCCAGAAGTAGTTCAACATACTCAAACTGGAGTTGTCACTCAAACAAATAATGCTGATTCTCTTGCTTGGGGAATTCTGGAAGTATTAAAACATCCTAATTATGCTCAGTGGTTGATTGATAATGCCTATAAATCTTTAGCTACTCGTTTTAGTTGGACTAAATTAGCTAAACAGACTGAAGCAGTGTATAGTCGAGTTTTACAGGAGCGAAGTCAAGTAATTTGGGAATAAAATCAATAAGATGGAAAAAGAAAATTTTTAAAGGCGATCGCTTACGGAAAAATTAAACTTAAAAAACAAGATAATAATACCTAGTATAAAGCCAAAAATTAGACCAAATAAATGACTATGAAAACTCACTTGAGGAATTAAATTATCAAAAACAAACTGGACAATAATGACAATTATTACTAACCTAAGCCGTCTGGCATTCATGGGAGTTTTCTTTTTTAACCAGATATAACCAGAAATAGCCAGTAGTGTACCAACTAATCCCATAATAGCTGCCGAAGCTCCTACTAAAAAAGCATCATTGTTACCATTAAATAAACTAAAAATAGTAAAAGAAAGCATTGCTCCAATACCACTAAATAAATAAATAAATAAGTAACGAACCATGCCTAAGTTAATCTCAATTAATTTTCCTAAATAATAGAGAGCAAGCATATTAGTAGATAGATGAAGAGGGCCATAGTGCAGAAAATTAGCACTGATAACTCTCCACCACTGTCCGGACAAAACTTTGAGGGGAATTAATGCTCCTAAATAATCTAAAGTATATAAATTTTTACTGCCTCCAGCGTTTATTTCTAAGGCAAATAAAAATAAGTTTAGAATAATAAGTGTGTAGGTAGCATAAATTTTTTGTGGCTTAATTTTGTTCATTTGAATCAAGCTAGATAATAATTAATTCTAAAAGAATATAGTCGATTATTGCTATTTCTGAGAAAAGACTGTACGAGCTTAATTTTTAGTACAACCAATTTCATTCAACTAGATCGATCGATAAATGCTTAAAATACATCTGCTTTTGTCTGTAAACATCCGTGGTAAATTAGTAGCGATGTATACAAGAAAGCAAAATATTTAATTACTCACCATGACTAAACAATACCGAATTACCTTACTTCCTGGGGATGGCATTGGGCCAGAAATTATAGCAGTAGCGGTAGATGTACTAAAATTGGTGGGTAAGCAATGTAACTTAGAATTGAGCTTTGAAGAAGCCCTAATTGGTGGTGCAGCTATAGATGCCACAGGAGAACCGCTCCCTGCGGAAACTTTAACAATATGTCGTAATAGCGATGCCGTTTTATTAGCAGCCATTGGCGGTTACAAATGGGATAATCTTCCCCGTCATCAACGTCCCGAAACAGGATTATTAGGCTTAAGAGCAGGATTGGGTTTATTTGCTAATTTACGACCAGCAACTATCTTACCCCAACTCATTGATGCTTCTACTCTCAAAAAAGAAATAGTAGATGGGGTAGATATTATGGTGGTACGAGAATTAACTGGCGGTGTTTACTTCGGACAACCCAAAGGAATTTTTCAGACAGAAACAGGAGAAAAACGAGGGGTAAACACTATGGCATATACAGAAGCAGAAATAGACCGTATTGCCAAAGTCGGCCTGGAAACTGCTCAAAAACGCCAAGGTAAATTATGTTCTGTCGATAAAGCTAATGTACTAGATGTATCTCAATTATGGCGCGATCGTGTTATAGCTATGGCAGCCAAATATCCCGATGTAGAATTAACTCATCTCTATGTAGATAATGCAGCGATGCAATTAGTCCGCGCTCCCAAACAATTTGATACCATCGTCACTGGTAATCTTTTTGGTGATATTTTGTCCGATGCTGCTGCCATGCTAACTGGTAGTATAGGAATGCTTCCTTCTGCTAGTCTGGGTGCAGATAATCCCGGTGTTTTTGAACCCGTTCATGGTTCTGCCCCCGATCTTGCTGGAGAAGATAAAGCGAACCCTCTAGCCCAAGTCCTTAGTGCAGCTATGATGTTACGGTATGGTTTAGACGAGCCAGAAGCTGCTACCAAAATCGAACAAGCAGTTCTGCAAGTCCTAGACCAGGGATATCGTACTGGCGATATTATGTCTGCTGGTATGAAATTGGTTGGTTGTCGTAGTATGGGAGAAGCTTTAATGAAAGTCTTAAAGAAAGAGAATTAAGAATTTTTTTGCCTAATTCCGAACTACTAACTACTAACTACTAACTACTAACTACAATTAACATAAGTTTGTAATTCCTTACTTTTCTTATCTACTAAATTGAGTTAAATTGGAGCAATATATTTGAGATATTAATCGTTAATTACTGGGTATTTCTTAGTTTTTTGCATTTTCAGCAAGAGGATTTTTTAATGTTTTTAGACCCAACTCTAGTTCAAGCAGCCAAAAGAATTTACCGCACTTATTGTAATTTACACTCTCAAATGACTAAAAGACCTTTTGGAGTTGCTATAGATAAGGACACCTATCGAGGTCAATTAGTTTTTCGGGAAAAACCAATCCTGTTACCAGGAGAATGTTTTGTTAATATCAGTCAATTAGAAGCAGAGGTTTATTAAACTTTTGGCATAAGCTCCGATAAATCCCAATAGTTTCTATTCATTGGCGGTCTCGAAGAGATCCGCTTCAATGTGCAATTTCTCTACATACGGCTTGCTGAAAAAATTAGATTGAGGATTTAACGCTGTGGTTAGCCCTTCGGGTTCGGCAGTTGCGTGACTGTCGGGGAACCCGCTGTGGGCAGACGCAGGTTCTGCCCACAGCGGGTTCCCAACGCACTGCCTCACTATTAGTTTTTAGCTATTAGCTATTAGTTTTGTTATTTCACCTATGAGAGCGTAATTCTGAGTCAGTGCGGTCTTGGGGTATCCTGCGAATGTTGACTCTATAAATTAGATACCAATTATTATTAGCGATCGCGTAATTCGTCAAAAAACATCTCATCTCGATCCCGAAAAAGAAAAACTAAGGTTTTCAACAAGGCGATAGATACTGAATTTATTTCAACATCTATCGTCTTCTTGTTAATAATTGGTATTTTTACTTAAAAAAAAGCAAATAATTACTTTAATTTATTGGACAAAATGTCATTATCTTAATAAGAATTACCGAATAATTAGCTTTTTCTGGGATAAAAGGGACGTTTGTATACGTCCCTGTTAACTTACTACTCTTCCTCTATTACCTGACGAATACGCTGTTCGAGGCGATCGAGGTCTAATTTGCCTTCGTCTCTACTGATACGACGCACAGTACCATTTACCTGACTGAGATTGGCAAGTAAGTCTTGCAAAATTTCCTGTTGTTGCCGAGATTGAGTAATTTCTTTAGGCTCGCCCACTAAATCGCGCACAATTGTAGCTTCAGAACGAGAAGCAATAATTGGATTGGTTTCCCCTTCTATATGAACAAAAGTACGCTTTCCAGGTCCTCTGTCTTCTTCGATAGGAACTAAAGCGGTAACGCGATCTGAACGTACATATTTACCAAAACCTAAATGCACTAAAACAGATGATTGAATTTCATATTTGAGTAAACTGAGAAGCTATTAAATAGCTAATTTTTGAACTTTTATCTAATTACTTTTATTATAAAAATATCTCTATTTTCATGATGATAGTTATTTCCTCTTTTTAGTAGGAATTTCTCTACTTGATTTTTTAAAAAAAATCTATTAAATATTAAACTATAAAATTACCTAAAATAATTATTGCTAACAAGCTATTATTATATTAATTTTTTATATTATATTTTTTGAGTTATTTGTTATATTATGTAGACTCAGATTTAAAAGAATTTGGATAAACAGCTTACTCTGACAAAATATTTGTTAAAAGACAAGAGTTAGCATCTTGGCAAGTTCGATCGACTAGTTGAGATGAAAGTGTGAATTTTCCGTTGCAAGTAGGGAATTTTGAATTTAGCCCTTGCAACTGGAAACTCAATCACACTTATGGAAACCTTAGCTAGCGCGATCGCCAATTCGATTGTTTTTGTTTTTGGTGCCTGTATCGGCAGTTTTTTAAATGTCGTTGTCTATCGCCTACCCGCAGGCTTATCGTTAATTTCTCCTCCTTCTCGTTGTCCTCAATGTTCTCATAAACTAGGTGCGACAGAAAATGTACCAGTATTAGGCTGGTTATGGTTGAGGGGGCGTTGTCGTTGGTGTAAAACTTCTATTTCTAGTCGTTATCCTTTAGTCGAAGCAGCAACGGGGATTATCTTTTTACTAGTATTTTGGCACTTTGGTTATAGTCTTCAAACTCTTGGCTATTGGGTATTTTTAAGTTGGCTGCTAGCATTATCTTCGATCGATCTTGATACCATGACGTTACCTGATTCTCTAACTAAATCGGGTTTAGTTTTGGGTTTAATTTTTCAAATAATTATTGGTTGGCAAACTGCTTCCCACAAAGGAATAGCCCAACAGTTAATGTTTGGTATCAGTGGGGCAGTATTGGGAATTTGGTTACTAGGAACCATTAGAATTGTCGGCTCGATCGCTTTGAAGCAAGAAGCTATGGGCGCAGGAGATGAAAAACTAATGGCAACCATCGGTGCTTGGTTAGGTTGGAAATACGTGCTGCTGTCTAGTTTACTCGCTTGTGCTGTCGGTAGCATCATTGGTGGTGGCGCAATGGCTGTAGGTATTTTAGGCAGAAAACAAGCAATACCTTTTGGTCCATTTTTAGCTTTAGGGGGGGCATTAACCCTTTTTTGGGGCGAAGCTATTTTAGCTGCTTATCTCCAATTCTTTTTTCCTTAAAAATATATTCTTGAAACACCCTCAGCGTAAGCCTTTCTTCGTTTTTCTCAATCGGAAGTTCAGATATACAAATAAATTTGCCTGCCTACTTACTAAGTAATTGAACCGTTTGCTATTTAACCAATGAACATCAATTCGTTGGACGCTTACGTTATCCAACCAGATAAGTCGTGCTGAATCAAATCTTGTAATTTTAAAATATCTTCTCGATATTCCGTCATTAATTGCTGACGTAATTCAGAATCTAGACTTGGTTTAAACAGATTTTTTTCTTTAGCATCTTGTTTTAAATTTTGCCTAAATTTTAAGGGTAAAAAAGGCTTAATTATATCTTTGAGTGGATTGGGTTTGTCTAAAAACTGATGCCAGGATTTATTCCTAGGAATTAGAGAAGTATTGTGTTTACGAGACATATCAGGAATAAACTTATCATCTATCTCCAAAAATCGGAAAATATCTTGCATCACCTTCACTGGTTCGGTTACAAAGCTTTCATAAAGATAAATTTTAATTCGTTCGCGCTTAAAAATCTCATAATAAGGCTTAAGTTGACGATAATAAAAGCCTTGATTTTTATAGTGCCACTTGGGTCCCCAGTTTTCTTTAATTCTATTTTCCTCTACTGCTAAAGCATCCTGAAAATTAGTTAACTTTTCAGCGCGATCGCGCACTGCCCAAACATAATTAGAAAAAGCTCTATCTATCGGATTTCTAAGAATTGCAATCAACTTTATATCTGGTACGTGCTTATAAATTGTAGCAGCACTTTTTTCATAGTAAATATAGTATGGAGATGCTTCACCAATCGCTTTTTCTCCGTTATAATCCGCAAATAGTTTTTGATAAGATTCTAAATCCGTTACTACCCATTTATCGACCCATTTCTGCGCTCCAGGGCCATTAAGAATTGGTTTTTCTCCTTCAAAAGCAAAAAATCCAGGCTCTTTAAAGGAACTCATGAAAACATCTGGATGCTGTTCTAAATATTTATATACAGAAGTTGTCCCTGATTTGGCTGCACCAAAGACAATAAAGTTAGGCATTACCATAAATTCATTTATAGATTCAGTTAACTATGCTACACCCCTATTATATTGTCATTTAATATTTTAGTCTGTTACTTTGTTACTATAAATATTTTTTAAATATATGTATAATGACTTTTAATAAATATAGTGTATTAATATTAATATTTTGTTTGATAAACTAACTTGAGCTTAAATTATCTAAGAGGTGAACAACGTGGGAGCGATATCTACAAGTCAATCTAGTACAGAGTTGGCTGTATATTTTACTCTATTTAATGTAGATCAGAAGAAAGTTGGATTTACAGATATACTTATGCGTTGGTCTACATTGTATAAATTAGGTGTTTCTCTTGGCTATACATATGTGCATAAACCTATTATTTGTAAGAATACCAGTAAAATATATAATTTTTTAGGTTTTAATAATAGTTTTAATCTTCAGCTTGATAATTTTCTCAACCTACATCATTCCCCAAATCAAAAAATATATAATTATCGAGATTTTGACTATTCATCAATTGCAAACTCTCGCTATTCACCGAGAACTTTATTTAGTAAAATTAAAAACTTCATTGTTGATAATATTTTCTTTAGTCGATATCGATTAGTAGATATAGTCATTAATGAAACTTTTTTACAGAAATATAGTATTACTGACTTAAACGATTTACAAAATTATGTTAAAAATACAATTTTACGGCAAACACATAATCCACAAAAAATAATATTAATTAGATTTCAACTGAGTGGAGCAAGAAAAAAATTTTATTACTTAATTAATTCCCAACTTGCTGATTTTCCCGATCGACTCAATTTACGTACTAGTTATTTTGAAGCTAGAGATAAACAGCCTATAAAATCAAAATTTTTAGCAGATAAACTCAAATTACTAGTTCATATTAGACAAGGAGATACAGCATTTATAGAAACACCGTGGAAAACTTTTATCCCTGTTTATGGTAAAAAGTTATTTACTGAATTAAATGATCCCAGCCAAGGCGGATATGCTGATTTAATTGATGTTAATGATTACTATCATTTTGTTAAAAAATTCACTGAATACTGGGATGCAGAGAAATTCTCTCTAGTAGTTTCTTCTGATGGTTACAAAAAAGCCTTTTCTTTACTTCACGATAACCTCAGTCAGTTTAATTTCAATTCTAAACAAATCAAACAGTTACAAAACACTGAAATTTTATATCAAAAAAAGTTTAATATATTTGATGAATTTAAGTATATTACTTATTTAATTGGAGAAACAGATGAAAATCTTTACAATTTAATTCATTCTACTTTAGAAGCAGATATCATTATTATGGGGTTTCGCAATACTTTAGGAATGCTCCTTAAGATTATAGCCCACTACTATGATTTTGATAATCCTCCCATTATCATAGAACTCTATAAAAAGAGAAAGCCATTTGATAGTAAATCGTTGTTAGGTATAGATTCTAATAAAGCAGAAATTATACCAGTTAAATTAGATGATTGTAACTGGGAAGATTTGATATTAAAAGTAAATAAGGCAATAAACGCTAGAAGATATATCAAAAAATAAAAATTGATATGTGCAATTAACAATAACTAATTTTTGAGAATTTGATAGTATATATCCGCGTATTTTTGGGCTTGTTTTTCTAGAGAATATTCTTCTAGGGCTATCTTACGGCAATTCTGACTCAAACGTTCGCGGAGAAGTTTATCTTCTAGGAGCTGTACGATCCCCCTAGAGAAATCGTCAGTATCTTCAGGTTTAGCTAAATAACCAGTAACGTCTGGACGTACTATATCAGAAACTCCACCTACGTCGAAAGAAACTGTTGGCGTACCACAAGCTGATGCTTCCATAGCTACCATTCCAAAAATATCAGCTCGAGTAGGAAATAGAAATAAATCAACAGCAGAATAGACAAGAGCTTTAAGGCGATCGCTCTCTATATAACCTAGATTGATAGTATCTATCTCAACAGCTTGGCTAATTTCCTCTCCTTTTCGACCTATAGTTATTAGTACACTATTTGCTTTTAAGGATGCTGGTAGACTAGATAATGCTTTTTGTAATAAGTCACCTCCTTTACGATAATCTTTTAAATTATTAGCACCTAACATTAAGACATTTTTATATTGAGAAATACCTAGAATGACTTTACAATATTCAGAATCCAGAGGTTGATATATTACGGTGTCAATACCATGAGGAATGTGATGAACAGAAAAGCGATTCAGCATACTTTCCTTGGCTTGTTCAGCTAACCATTTGCTAGGAGCTACAATAGTCAAATTAGCAGAATTATAAGCCCAATTTTTAAGTTTCCATTCTAATTTCGTATTATCTCTCTTTATTGCTGGATAGCTATGAGGATAAGGACATTTACCACAACCAATTTTCCAGCGATCGCAATCATAGCTATAGGCACAATGTCCCGTAAAAGACCATTGATCGTGTAGCGTCCAAACAGAAGGTTTATATTTAGTCAGAGTAGGTAAACTAAGATAATTAAAGTATCCTGTATGCAAATTATGAAAATTAAGTATATTTGCTTCTTGAAAACAAGATACTTTAGGAATATCAAAACTACCAACATACTGAAGGTAATTGAGTCCTAAAAACTTAGTTAGAGGAGTAATTTTACTTTCTAGGTTAGTTTTACGAGGTATGGTAGCTACTAATTTGTCCTGAGTTTGTCTTCTACTAACTAACAATCGAGAATCTACAGAAAGACTTCTTAAGCCTTGATGAAGTCGATAAGCAGCAATACCAGCACCACCAATTGTATCAGAATGGTTAATCTGTAAAACTTTCAATCTACTGATATTAGACACAATCTCTGATTTATGTATAAAATGACGATAAATTTATATTAGATAATTTGAATTATTTCTTCGAGATTTTTCCTTTGGGAATAAGGAACATCTAGAGATTCTGGTAATAAACCAACAGCTATCATGAATATAACAACTTCTTCTGATTTAATAGCAATTAAACTACGAAGTTTAATATCCTGTTCTTTTGTAGTTGACCAGTTAAGTGTACAAGTTCCTAGCCCTAATGAATGTAACGCATAAATGAGAGACATACCAAACATTCCCCCATCTATAAAGGCTTGATTTCTTTCTTTGATGCTATAAAATGCTTTTAGATTTGAAGTCACAATCAGAACTTTGTTAGCTAAATGACCAAATCCACGATTTCCATTTTGGCAGGATAGAGCATTTTTTTTCGCTTGTTCATCTTTCAAAATATAGACTCTAGAAGACTGTCTATTGCAAACAGACGGAGATTTTTGTGCAATCAATATAGCCCGTTTAATCAACTCTATATCTACTTCTCCTTCAATAAAATTACGAATACTATGTCGACTATAAGCTAAATGTTCAAAATCCTTTTGAATATCTTTTATTATTTGTTCCTTATAAACTCTTTTAGTGCCTCCACCATATTGTTCAAAATTTTGAATATATGGTTTATATTTTTCTAACTTATTTTGAACTATTCTAATATCATAATTATGTTCGTTATGATATTTGCAATAGCTTTCCAGTGTTTTAATAGCAGAAATGAATTGCTCATTATTTATTGGATATCCGTTGTTTAAGTATCTTTCTAGTAACTTAAAGAGAATATCAACAATTTCTTTTCCATAACCTAAACGGGTATCTTTAAAAGCAAGTCCTTTTTCTATTACATGATAGTAAGCAGTGATCCTATTTGTAAGATTTTCAAAACTATTTGGTCGTGTATTTATAGTAGTAGAAAAAGTTATATATTTCTCAATATCATAAATATAATTCTCTAATATATTTAGATTTTTTTTAGTATTTAATGCTAGAATACCTGCTTTTAGTATTTTGATTTGCAAAATTTTAAAAGGAGGTAATAAATAATGATTAAACTTTCTTTGCAAATTAACTAATCTTATCTTCAATAGCTTTAAATATTTTTTTATGCAATTTATCAAAAAAGACAAATTCAATGAATTATAAAATAGCATTGCTAAGGTAATTAAGTGAGTCAATTTTTTTGTTTTTTATTTTTTGTAATGTGTTTTTTGTGTCTAGCTTTATCTCTAAGATATTTTCAACTGCTTTTCCCTCATAAGTTTTATGTTTTAAAAGAGCAAATTCTTGGAGAATATCATGTATTTTATTAGACTTTTTGGCTGGATTTAAAACGCAAAAATTTTTACCATTAATAATCGAATATACTGTACCATGAAAGGTATTAGTAATAATAGAATCAGCAAACTTAAAAAATCCTAACCATTCAAAAGGATCGACTACAATAAAGTTTTGATCGCACCATTTCCTTTCATAACTTAATCCCACTAACTTTTTATTGCTTTTATTAGCATATTTTTTAATCTTAATAATATCGTCAGACTTGATGTGGTTCACATATACCAAAATATAGTTTGATAAACCCTTCGGCGGATTTTTAATTTGAGAAGTTAGATCGTATAAAAAGGTTGGATCTATTACTTTCTGTGCTAGAAAACCAAGAGATTCTATTATTTTCAAAGTATTATTGTCTCGACCAGAAATGTGTGATATTTGTTTTAAACAATTTTTAATTTCTATAGGTATCTCATCATTTAAATTGACTTGTCCAAAACTTGGTGCATAAGAAATGATTTTTTTTGCTCTAATTCCTTTGCCAAAGTATGCTAAATCAAGTTTGAAAAGTGGGTTTTTAAAATTCCATATTTCATCACTACCTAAAACAACAACGTCAAAATTGTTTTTTTGAAAAATTTCCTTTATATTGTGGGAAAATTTAGTTAATGTGTAGTATTGTTTATGATTTTTCTTGAATTTGAATATTTTACCAATATTATTTAATCTTTTTCTTAAAGAATTAAATTTAATGTATTCTTTTGCTTTTCCCCAAAAAATTCTGTTTTCTCGTTGTGCATGTTCTCTGGCTTTATAGTTTATGATATATACATCATGTCCCATTGCTTTGATGATTTCTTGTAAACAATAAGCTTGTAAAAAAGAGCCGTGATTTATAGAATCATGCAGGGTTAATATTCCAACTTTTTTAGTTTGTAATTCTTGTATGCCTAACTTCATTATTATTATTTTTGTGTATTACTGCGTATCATACTTGTCATAGCAATGATTAAATTGGTAAATTTCTTATTAGAATACTTAAAATGAAAAAATAACATAAGCATTGATATTACGCCAGTAAAGACTGGTATCAATTATTTCGGATATTTGAAGAGTACTGCTAAAATTGGATGGACACCATCCTTCATGAACACCATGCATATAGTGTGATTCAATCCTTTCCACAGGATGCCTAACCATGTAAATTAATTTAGCTTTATTGAATTTAGGATATGATTTCTAGTTTAAAGCTATCATCGACATAACTGATAATTTTCTCCATTCTACTTTCCCAAGAAAACTGATGTGCAAAATCAATTTGTTGTTTATAACCCTCAACTTTCCTCGGATAAATTTCTAAAGCTTGCAGCAAATAGCTAGCAAACTTAGCAGGATTATCTGGTTCACACCAAGTAATAGGTATATCAGCAGTTTTAAACTCCAACAAAGGGAGAATTTCTGTTGCTACAATTGGTGTCCCAGAGGAAAGATACTCGAAGAATTTCAAAGGGGAAGTAAAGGTTGATGCTTCCCCCGAACAATGGGGATGAGCTAAAATGTTTGCTGCTTGCAGTAAACTAGGCAAATCTTGATGGGTAATATACCCTAAAAAAATCGCATTGTCAACTTCTTTTTCTTTAGCTAACTGTCGATACGCTGTCACCTGAGGTTTTTTACCACCAGCAAAAGCAAACTGAATTTGAGGTAATTGCTTAGCAACATCAATTAACAGATCGACACCTTTAAACTTATATAATCCCCCGGAATAAACTACTAAATGCTTTCTTCCATTAGATAATAATTTTTCACGCCATTGTCTAGCCTTTTCTGGTTCTCTCACTAAAAAAGATTGATTAAAACTCAGAGGTAACTTAACAATTTTTTCTGGTGGCATACCATTGTAAATCATATTATCTCTTACCGAATCAGCTACTGTAACTGCTACTTGAAAGAGAGGACTATTAACAATTTCTGGTTCGTATTTATTTTTTTGATAGTGTTCTCGTTCGTAAATAACAGGAATACCATATTCGATCGCTGCTTTAACTAAATTCCAGTCTAAAGTATGAAGAATTTTAGTCTCAGGAAATATATGTACGGGAAAGTAATATTTACAGACAACTGTACTCGTATTAGTCCATTTTCCTCCACGAGTGCTAATAGGAAAAGGCATGGCTAAAGGAAGTACCTTAAGTTTCTCTTGGATATTGTAATATTTAACTAATTCTGCTGATGGTTTTTGGGGACGAAAAGGATAAAACCAATCAAGAGGATTAGAGGATAAACTCGTCTGATTGAGATAAACTAAAACCGTAGAATATCCCAAATTAGCAACCGCATTAGCAGTATTAACATCATGAACTATATGAGCTTCTGGTTGAGGGAGAGTACTTCTAGTAAAGAAGACATAATGTTTAGACATTATCGATTAAATTATTAATTATTACCAATTAACTTTCTTCTGCTAATTTATGTTCGTAAATTTTGAGAATATCGAGCATGATTTTAGCAGATTGATAAGATTCCTCAATGATTTGCTCCTTCTCTTCTCGATCTTCGATTAAATCTTCAGTGACTAGACCCAAAGAACCAAGCAGAGAATTCAAATAATTACGCATTTGATAAGACAAATTGAACTTATCTTCTGTATTAAAAGTACTATTTGCCATAAATTCCAGTTGAGTTGTAGGGTTATCTTTGAATTGCATGGCATATAGACGGGCATAGTAGCCATTTTTGGCTAGTAATTCTTCATGATTACCCATTTCTACTACTTTGCCTCCATCTAGTGCTACAATTAAATCGGCTTTTTGCACTGTAGATAATCGATGGGCTATTACTAAGGTAGTGCGATCGCGACATAATTCATCAATTGCTTCTTGTACTAATCTTTCCGAAACAGTATCCAAAGCACTAGTAGCCTCATCTAAAATTAGAATATCTGGATTGCGTAGTAAAGCGCGAGCGATCGCCATTCTTTGTCTTTGTCCCCCAGAAAGCATTACCCCTCTTTCGCCGATTTCTGTATCAAATCCTTGGGGTAATTGAGTGATAAACTCATAAGCATTAGCTCTTTTTGCTGCTACGATCATTTCTTCTTCACTAACTCCTTTCAATCCATAACAAATGTTGTAGCGTACAGAGTTGCTAAATAAAAATGTATCTTGGCTAACTATCCCCATAGCTCGTCGCACGCTTTTAATGTCATATTCTCGCAAATCTCGACCATCTATAGTAATGCGTCCCTTAGTAGGATCGTAAAATCTAGGTAACAAATCTGCTATGGTTGATTTTCCTGCTCCAGAAGCACCTACTAAAGCAATAGTTTTTCCTTTAGGAATCCATAAATCTATTTCTTTAAGAACTAATTTTTTATGATCTGGATAGGCAAAACTGACTGCTTCAAAGCGAATTCCTTTAGTTAGTTTAGTATAATTTTGTTGACCTGATTTAATAAATAGTTTGTTATCACGACGCAAGAATTCAACTACTATTTCAGTACTAGGAAGACTATTAGCAAATTGAGTACGACCACTATTTAACTTACCAACAAGTGGTAATAAACGAAATAAAAAAACTATATACACAAGAAAAACAGCAGCAAATGTTTGAAGTTCTTGGCTAAATATATAACCTCCTAGCCAAACTAAACTTAAAACTAGTAAGATTCCTGATATTTCATTGATTGGCCCCATAAGTCCTGTAACTGATTGAGCTTGTAGTTGTGCCTGTTCTCTTTCTTCAACAAACTTTTTGATAATTCTATATTCTTCTTCTTCACTGCCAACAGTTTTAATGAGGCGAATTCCTGTAAGAATTTCATACATTTTTTGAGAATATTCTTTAGATTTTTGAGATAAATATTTACCTAATCTTTTGGAATAAAGAACAAAGTATTGATTACCCAAAGCAATTAATCCTAGCAAAATGGTAGAGATAATGGTCAATTGCCAAGAAATTGTCAATAAAATAGCAATAAAAGTCAAAATATTAATACAAGTAACAAATATTTTGATTAAACTCCGAATCGATCCTGCCGATCTTTCTATTTCTCTATTGACTCGGCTAGCTATATCTCCTATTTTATTCTTATTATGAAAATCTAAGCTAACATCCAAGATTAATTGAATCCCTGATAATCTTAGGCGATTCACTAAATACTTAGAATAGTAATTGCTAATCATTAAATTAGCATAGTTAGTTATACTTTTTAAAATGATGGCTACCAAGACTACCAGAACCATCATTATGAGTTTTTGAGTTCCTTCAAAAGCATCAAATAAAGAAAAAAACTGTTTAATTATTGCTGGTTTATCAGGAAGTTCTATTCCCTTCTCTTCTCCTAGAAAAACTGCAAAAATTGGGACTAGTAAACCAGTACCAACGCCATTAAATACAGAACCGCTAAAACTAAAAAGAATAATCAGAATAACCATTAATGGTCTTTCTCTAATTCTTTTAAAAATAAATTGTTGGGAATTCATAGGTTATTAATTTAGAGTAAATAAAATAATCTATCTTAATTCAAACTTAGCCATTATGCGCTCGAGTATTTGCGCCATTGTCTCGATGCTATAATATTCAACACATCTTTTTCTTGCCTCTATTCCTTTAGTTTTAGCCCTATCTAAGTCAGCAAAAATTACTTTAATTGCCGAACTTATGTCTTCAGGACAATTGGGAGCAACTAAATATCCAGTATCGGCTAAAATCTGTGGTATGTCTCCTACACAAGTAGCCAAAATGGGTTTTGCCATCGCCATACCATCGGTTAGTTTTAAAGGAAACTGAGCTCGTGCAGCAGGGGTATTTCTTTGGGGGACAACAATAACATCTGCTGCGGAAACGATTTCGGGCATCATATTAACAGGAGAGCGAGGTAGTTGAATAATCCATTTACCCCACTTTTCTTTTAATTGGCGATCGTAATCATCATAAGGACTGCCACCAACGATCGCGAGTCTTAGATCGGGTTGTCCCAATTTATCTAAAGCAATCAGTACATCTTCCACTCCTTTATAGGGTCTTGGTGCGCCAGGAAACATTAATATTCTGTAATCAGCTAAATTATATTTGACACGGCTAGCTCGGTAGTCATATTTAGCTGGATCGAAAAGATCGGTGTCTTTGCCATTAGGTATATAAGTACCTCCAAAACGTTTTTGTAAAAATTGGTTATGGATAGTAACAACATCTGCGTGACGATAAAATCCCTCGATCCACTTCAAATAAAGAGGATGATCGGGGTGTTTTAATGCTCCCTCTGCTGTAAATAGATCGCGAGTAAATTGCTTCCAACCCGAACGATATTGCCATTTTTCGCCACCATACCAGCTTAATTCCCAATCATCAATATCTAATATTAAAGGACGATGACTAAGGAACTTTTTGACTAAAGCAATACCAAAACTGCTAGGTTTAAGTTTAACAGCATAAATAATATCTCCGTCAATTTTTTTAAGTACTCGAGATGCTGCTGGCAAAAAACCCGAATGGTATTCGCAAGGAAAAGCAACTATTGGTATATCTGTATTGGCGATCGCCTCTGCCTTTTCTCCAAAAGCTACCCCCAACATTTCTACGTCATAATTTAATTTACGGAGAGCTTGAGCTAGGAGAAACGGACGTACACCTCCACCCCATCTACCAGCACCACTACTGGATAGATCGCTGACTACTAAAGAAACTTTGAGTTTATGATTGTCTGCCGGCACAGTTGTTAGTTATCAGTCATCAGTTATCAATTATCAGTCATCAGTCATCAGTTATCAATTATCAGTCATCAGGTTAATGATGGGGTTCAATCTCCAATTGAAACTCTTAGCTAGAGTGTTGACTAAAAGATAACTTGAACTGTCCACTGTTTACTGAATAAAATATATGGGACAATCAATTATATCTTTACTGTCAAGCTAAATGTCAAAGTTGAATTGGGATTTAGTTTGTTAGATAACATTTTTACGATCTTAGAGATCGACTTTATAACCTCATGGCAGAGTATCAATAGACCTCTTACATAAGTCCTATAAACCTTGGTTAAGTCAAGGTAAAAGGTAAAAGGTAAAAGGTAAAAGGGATTAATTTCGCTCTCTCGTTTATTTTTGCAAGAAGTCTAATAATTAGATTAAAAACATTCATATTTAATTTTCTTGGGGAATAATAGTTAAGTCGATCGCTTATCTATAGAGATTTATGGAACAAGGAAATATTATTACTACTTCAGAATATTACGAACTTATTCAAAAAAATAGTCAAGATAAAAATTTTGCTGGCTTAGTTGGTTGTAATTTAACTAATGTGCAATTTAAAGGCAAACATATTGGCGGTTCAAGTATTAATTTAACTAAAACAATATTATCAGGATTAGATTTGTCAGAGTTTGAGTTCCCTTCAGTTATTTTGACAGAAGCAAATTTAAACAATGCAGATTTATATTTGGCAAGGCTAATTTATAGTAACTTAAGAGGTGCATTATTAAAAAATGCCGATCTAAGAAAAGCTAATTTAGAGCAAGCAGATTTGAGTAATGCTAATTTGACAGGGGCTAATCTTACAGAAGCAAACCTAAGAGGTGCAAATCTAACTGGGGCTAATTTAAGTAATAGTCAATTGATTAATGCAAATTTTTGCAGAGCATGTCTTAAAAACGTCAATCTAAGCAATGCTGATTTGTCAAAAGCAAACTTACGAGGAAATACTCCTTACAGATTACCTAACAATTGTTCTCTTTTTGTAGAGCTTAAAGGGGCAAATTTAGATGGAGCAGTTCTTACCGCTACAATTTATGATGATATGACCATATTTCCTCTAGAATTCGATCCTAAAGCAGCAGGGGCTTATTTAATTGCTCCTGGTATATCTTTAGAAAAAGCAGACCTGAGTAATATGGATCTTAGTGGAGCTAACTTAGCAGGAGCTAATCTGAGTAAAGCTAATTTAACGGGAACTAATTTGATTCAAGCTAATCTCAATGGTGCAAATCTAACAGAAGCTACCTTAATTTTTAAAGACAAAAAAAATATTGGTAATATTTACTTGGAAGGAGCTATTTTGAAAAAAGCAACTCTTATTGGATTTCGACCAGGTAATACTTGTACTTATCTTAGAGGGGTCGATCTCCGAGAAGCCAAGATAAGTGATGTATCTTTTGAGTATGTAGATTTAGTCGGTGCAAATTTATCTGGATTACAATTAGACGGTATTAATTTTAGTAATGCTAAGTTAACTGGTGCCGATTTATCTAATAGTAGTTTGAGAGGTGCAAAATTTGGGAGTGCTACTTTACAGGGGGCAAATTTAAAGGGAGCAAATATAAGCGGGGTTAAGTTTGACAACTATCAAATTAAAGACGCTATTATGCCCGATGGTTCCAAATATGAGCAAGAAACCTAATTAATTTTTAATCGCTGTAACTTTCATTTTTACCCCAGTAGCAGGGGTAAAAGTAAAACCACGGCGTAAAGGTTTAAGAGGACGATTATCGAGTAATTCTAATTTTACTTGCGACAAAATAGTTGCCAGTACTAACTTCATTTCAAATAGGGCAAAAGCATAACCCAAACAGCGACGATGACCACCACCAAAGGGTATGTATTCATAAGGAGAAAATTGTCTTTCGAGAAATCTTTCTGGTTTAAATTTTTTCGGTTCGGGATAAATATCTTCTCGTCGATGAGTTAAATAAATACAAGGAAATAGATTAGTTCCTGGCTCAAAGGTGTATCCCATCAGTTCAAAAGGTGCTTTTAAGTAACGGGATAGAAATACAACAACAGGATGAATTCTAAGAGTTTCAGAAATTACAGCATTAAGATAGGGAAGTTTGATAATAGTATTGTAATCGGTATCGTTATCTAGAGAACTTAATTCCGATCTTAGTTTTTGTCCTACTTCAGGGAGATAGTGCAGCCAATAAAATGCCCAAGCTAATGAACTAGCAGTAGTTTCATGACCAGCAAAGAGCATTGTCATTAACTCGTCTCTTATTTCATCATCTCTCATTGGTTTACCGTCTTCGTCGCGGACAGACAGCATTAAACTGAGAATATCTTCTCCTAGAGTCTCGGGATTATTTCTACGTCGATCGATCTCGGTTTGTAAAATTTCTTTAATAACCTGTTTCTGTTTAAGAAATTTTCCCCACGGAGTTAAAGCACCTAAATTTTTTTGTAGGAAAGGAAAAAAGAGAAAAAAGGACTTAAGAGGAGAATTAAAGATATCTAGATAATCAATTAAAATTTGTTTGAGGCGATCGAATTTTTCTCCTTCATTTAAACCAAATACAGTCCTTAAAATAACTTTTAGAGAAATTTCTTGAGTATAATCGCGAATACAAATAGTTTGACCTATCTGCCATTGAGCAATAACCTCTTTGGTAACATCAACCATAGTCTGACCATAACTTTTCATCCTTTCGCCATGAAAAGGAGGCACTAGCAGCTTACGATGTTGTTGATGTGAAATTCCATCAAGCAAAACTAGAGAATTATCTCCGAGTAAAACCCTGACTGGTAAAGAAGATTGTTTTTCTACTTCAAATAAGTTGGGGTCGGCAGTAAATACTTTTTCTATTGCTTGAGGATCGCTAAAAATTACGTAGGGAGGTAACAAAGCAGATTTGGGCGTATAAAAAATATCTCCATACTTTTGCTGAGCTTTTTCTAACGTGCCAAACTGATCTATTAGTGCCTGTATCATTATGATGACAGGAGGAGTTTTCGAACCATCAGGGAGTTTAGGTTTAGCTTGAGGGGAAGTTAAAATAGTCATGATTAATTGCGATCGATGATTTTCCTTTATACTAACGGGACTTTGACAAAAAACTAGGTTCAAAAAGGGGTGAAAGCCTGATATATTAATGGTTTAACCTCAAAATAGCTAAATCCTTAATATATCTGGGTTTCAGGCGA
>JAAUYH010213748.1_pt1 | contig 39210 bp, 34 predicted proteins | sample 7278061 | NCBI WGS metagenome assembly JAAUYH01 (sample SAMN14350203, study PRJNA611818) | marine sediment metagenome | isolation source: surface marine sediment (0.6m) | place: French Polynesia: Moorea | collected 2018-08
CTAGAATATTTGTACTATTTACTCTAGGGGCAAAATTCATTTTAAAAAGCGATCGCTGATCTCTAAACCCCTCACGGTGAGCCTTTTCCAACTCTTGTCACCCCGTCAACCCCTGGCGTTACCTACAAGGTGATGTTTAATAGCCCAGAAGGGTTTGAGGGTGTTAGTCCTCGTCAAGTGGGTAATAACCCTGCCATTGACTCTGATGGTTTAATGTCTGACCCTGTGGTTCTCTCTTCTGGTGAATTTAATGACACCATTGACGCTGGTTTCTTCCAATTAATTCCCAATATTGAGATTGAAAAATACGTCCGCGTTGACGAAAATCCCATCGCACTCAAGAAATTGGTTGCCGTAGAACCCCTAGATGGCGGTTTACTGGGTCAAGACCTTTGTGATGATGCCCTTGGACTGGGTAAACCGGAAGCCCTAATCTTCCAATACAACCCTGGTAGTACGGTTAATACAAACCAAGATGCTGATAAAGCGGAAATTCACTTTAATGGTGGCATGGATAGTGATGGCACATCCTTCGTTATCGTTACCGATGAAAATGAAGCAGCTAAAGCCTTAAACGGCGATGGTAAACAGTTCTTCCGTGGCAATGTGGACTTCGGTGAATTATTTGAAGCCAATGAAGCGACTGATAGCTTTGGTTCTACCACTTACATCCACTTCTTTGATGATGCTAATGGCGGTTTACTACAAACCATTGAGTATCACACTTCCTGTTCTCAACCGATTCAGTTAGCAGATGTTATCGGTAATGCCACTCTCTTTGGTTACGACGGGGAAAATGCTCCCTTAGTCACCATTCCTGAACCCGAATTTGTGGATGCTAATGAAGCCCCTGGACCCGAAACCCTGGTAGGAACAGAGGTGGCCTTCCGTTACGAAGTTAGTAACACTGGTACTGCTGAAATCACTAATGTAGTCTTAACCGATAATCGTATCGCTGACCTTACCTTTGTTGAAGGGGACACCGATGGCGACGGTAACTTAGATACGGATGAAACCTGGATTTACTCTGCCACTGAAACCGCAGGAGAAGGTTTAATCACCAATATCGGAACTGTAACCGGACTAACCGCAACTGGTCAAACCACCATCGCAACCGATGTGGCTAACTACACCGGCGTTGATGCACCGACGGGTGACATCGGATTTGAAGGTCAAGCTGTCTGCCAAACCGAAGGCAAACCCGAAGCGATGGTATTTGAATACGCCCCCAGTCTAATCTTTGATACTCAACAAGATTCCAGTAAAGGGGAAGGACTCATTAACAATGGCCTTGATGATGACGGTTTAAGCTACATCGTTATCACCAATGAGAGCGATATCAATAAGGTTCGCAATGGAGAAGGTGATATTTTCTTCTCCGGCAATGTTGCAGTAGGTGACCAGTTTACCGCTAGTATTGCCAACGCAGGCAGTAGCTTTAGTTCTAACACCTTCTTCTACTTCTTCGATGAGCAGGGTGGACCTTTATTACAGTCAGCACGCTATCACACCTCTTGTTCTGCTCCCATCCTCTTAGGTGACGGCATTTACAGTGCAACCTTAGTGGGTTATGACGGAGTTGATGGTAATCTGATTTCTTTACCCACACCACCTGAACCCGTAGAACCTCCCACCACTTCTCCTGGTGTTGAGTTACCTCAAGTTGATACCCCCTTCGATGTCAATAACATCGGTGAAACGGGTGATACCGCTCCTGGACCGGTGGCTAATGTTGGGGATATCGTAACCTTCACCTATGAAGTAACCAACACCGGTAATGTTGACCTCACCATCAATGACCTGGTTGATGATAACGCAACCCCTGATGACCCAACCGATGACTTCACACCTATCTTTGTGGGAGAAGAAGGGAATGGCGATGATGTCTTCAACCCTGGTGAAACTTGGTACTTCCAAGCGAAAGAAGTCGCTACTCGCACCGGTGTCAATACCAATACCATCAAAGTTAAGGCAACCGATGACGCTGGCACAATGGTGATGGCCGATGACCCTGCTAACTACATCATCAATCCTCTGGATATCGAGAAATTGGTGGCCGTTGAACCCATTAATGGCGGTTTACTGGGTCAAGACCTTTGTGATGATGCCCTTGGATTAGGAAAACCTGAAGCCCTAATCTTCCAATACATTCCTGGTAGTACGGTTAATACAAACCAAGATGCTGATAAGGCGGAAATTCACTTTAATGGCATGATGGATGACGATGGTACATCCTTCGTTATTGTTACCGATGAAAATGAAGCAGCTAAAGCCCTAAACGGCGATGGTAAACAGTTCTTCCGTGGAGATGTGGCCTTTGGTGAATTATTTGAAGCCAATGAAGCTACCGATAGCTTTGGTTCTACCACTTACATCCACTTCTTTGATAATGCCAATGGCGGTTTACTGCAAACCATTGAGTATCATACTTCTTGTTCTCAACCGATTCAGTTAGGGGATGTTATTGGGAACGCTACCTTATACGGTTATGATGGCGATGCAGTCGCTGGAGACAGTAACTTAGTCACTATCCCTGAACCCGAATTTGTGGATGCTGATGACCCCACCGGACCTCAAACTATTATTGGTACTGAAGTTCAATTCAAGTATGTTGTCAGCAACACCGGTAATGTTGGTTTAACCGATGTTCAAGTGAGTGATGACAAGATTGCTGACTTAGAATTGGTTGAAAACGGTAACGGAGACAATATCCTCGATGCCGGTGAACAATGGATTTACACCGCGTCTGAAATCGCTCAAGAAGGGGTCCAAACCAACAAGGCAACCGTTACCGCTAACATCAGCGCAACGGAACTGATGGACATGGATACGGCTAACTACGAAGGAATTATTACTCCTCCCCCTCAAGGTGATATCTGTGAAACCCTCGGTAAACCTGAAGCCATCACCTTCACCTACGACCCTGGTACTGATGTCTTAACTGGACAAGATGCTAGTAAGGCAGGTATTTTAACCCAAAATGGTGTAGATGATGATGGTGTTTCCTTTGTGATTGTCACTGATGAAGATAATGCTGCAGATGCCTTAACCGGTACTGGTAAACAGTTCTTCCGTGGCGATGTGGCCTTTGACGAATCCTTCCAGGCGACTAACGCAACCGATAGCTTTGGTTCTAATACTTTCATCCACTTCTTTGATGATGCAAGTGGTGGGTTACTGCAATCTATCAACTACCACACCTCTTGTTCTCAACCCATTCAAATTGGTGATGTGGTTGGTAATGCAACCTTATCCGAATACTTCGGAGACAAAGGTGGATACGATAACCCCATGATTGACCCTGTAAACACCGTTGTTTAGGCGGTTGTAAGTTAATCTACTCTATGGACAATAGGAATCAGGTTTGAGACTCCCTCAACCTTTCCACTCATTAATCACCCTGTCAGTAATTTCTCTGATAGGGTGTTTTTATCTTCAATAAATCTTTATATAAAAATCCGCAAAAACTCGTAAGTGGTTTTTAAACTTTTAGCTTATAATGTTTAAGCAATTCCACTTAATAAGTAGATGTTATTGCACAATAATTACTGTGAGTTATTTAGCTAATAAATGTCATAAAATTCACCAGTTTTATTTTCTTGTCACTTTTATGAAACTATGATAAAAATGTAAAAAACAAGAGATTATTTATTGAACAACTGAATAATTTCCTGAAAGACTATGTTTCCGCAGATAATTGAACGATTAACAGCGATCGCAAATACCTTCAACGATCACTTCATAACGTTCTGGAGTAATACCAGGCCGTAATCCCTGTAATTTAACTGATTTGAAGGTTTCCCAAGGAATATCCTCAATCACACCACAGCAACGACAGCGAAAGTGGTGATGGGATTCTACATTCGCATCATAGCGACAAACCCCTGGCTCTAGCAATACCTCTCTAACTAACCCTACTTGGCGTAACGCTTGTAAGGCACTATACACTGTTGCTTGAGAAGAGGTAGGTGCATTTTTATTGAGATCGCTTAAAATTTGCTCAGCAGTCGGATGATCCGTCCTACTGAGTAAATTGGCGTAAACCGCAAAACGCTGCGGTGTTACCCGCAATTTCTTCTCTTTTAGGGTGTTTACGATGGTATTTGCTTCTTGTTTCATTCTCTTAACTTTCTCTTACTGATGCCTTTTTATATTATAATTTAAGGATTCTTGGATTAGGTCTTATCTTAGAATTGCTCAAATAGTTAAGCAATTATTACTATTGACTTTTTCTTAGATAAGAATTATTCTGAGATAAGACAGCAAAAGCTGATACAAAACTGATTGTCAAGAGGTGAATTATGGGCGTTATCGAAACTGTACCCAGTGTTGTATTTAAAACCCGTGTTCGTGATGAGTCCGTTCCTGGACCCAACCCTTATCGTTGGCAAGATTTAACCAGCGAAGAGATTTTCAAAGGTAAAAAAGTAATTGTTTTCTCTTTACCTGGTGCATTTACTCCCACTTGTTCCTCTAACCACTTACCTCGCTACGAAGAATTATATGATGAGTTCAAAGCGTTAGGGGTTGACCAAATCATTTGTCTATCTGTTAACGACGCTTTTGTGATGTTCCAATGGGGAAGACAGCAAGAAGCGAAAAACGTCTTCTTATTACCCGACGGAAACGGCGAATTTACCCGTAAAATGGGAATGTTAGTTGATAAATCTAACCTCGGTTTTGGAATGCGTTCTTGGCGTTATTCAATGCTAGTTAACGACTGTAAGATCGAAAAAGCGTTTATAGAAGCTGGATATAGCGATAACTGTCCCGATGACCCCTTTGAAGTATCTGACGCTGATACCATGTTAGCTTACCTCAAAGGAACCGAATCTGCCGGTGTTTCTGAACCCGTTAAAGCGTTTGTTGGTTAATCCCTAACCTTAACTAAACTATTGTGTAGAGACGTTTTATAAACGTCTCTACATTTTTTTGTGCAGAAGTAGAAAACCATGCTATAATAACAAAGATGTATGTATGGCGAGCGTAGCCAAGTGGTTAAGGCACCGGGTTGTGGTCCCGGCATTCGTGGGTTCAAGTCCCATCGTTCGCCCTTATTAATATTTATATGGGTTTGATAGTATTAAAACCCTGTGCCATCTTATTGTAAGGTGGGTTAGACAGCTACAATTTAGGTCATTTATCTTGTTTTCTGGTGTTTCTTGTTGATTTGATGAAGCATATCTTTTTTTTAATAATTCAACAAAATCTATCAGTAATTCTTGTGCCTCTTCTGGTAATTCATTAATATCGTGTTTTAATTGTTCAAGATTAATCATTTTATTTTACTCTTTTTTTACGGTAAATTCTTATTTCTTGATTGTCATTGCGAGGGTACTGGACTAATACTATAGCTTGATTTCTAGTCATTATTCCCCGAAGCAATCTTTATTATTCTGTTGGCTGCGGTTAGAGATTGCTTCAGAGGCGAAAATAAGTCTTAAACTAAACTATAGTACAGGTTTTGCCTCCTCGTAATGACACTAATGAATAGGATTAATTTGAGTTTTAGAGGAAAAGACCCTACAGGGGTCGTTTTTCTCCTGTATGAACCCTTGTTTTCCTCTGCATAGACAGAGTTCCCATGATAGTTAGCTAACTCTGTTGTGATTGTCTCCCCAAATGTATTCTTTACTGGTTTGACATAAGTTTTCCTTACATCCCTGACAGGTTTGATTATTATCAGGATTTTCTGGGTTATAACAACTAGGGTTTAGACAATAGAGCATTGATTTTCAGTTATCAGTTTTTTTAGTTTTGTAGGGTGGGCAAAGTTTTCTGCTTGATAGGTAGTCTAAACACAACTCTCATTTGCCCACAGTACCCTCTGAGATAGTTAATAATAGGATATTATATAGGTACATTCGAGAAATCATGATTAATTTAAGGGTAACACCATGTCAGCAGTTACAGAGAATGATCTAAAAGAATTAAAAGACCTCATTATTAATAATCATAGAGCTTTAGAAAAAGGTCAAGCTGATTTAAAAGAACAATTAACAGCTATTGATAAAAGATTAGCCATTGTAGAAACTCGTTTAGAAGACTGGAAACCTGCTATTGATAAGATTCCTGACTTAGCTGAAAAGGTGGGGGAACTTAAGAACTGGAGGCAGTTTGTTATTATTACTATTACTGCTAGTATTAGCGGTTTTATTGGCTGGTTTCTTCGAGGAGGCAATCTCAAACCTTAACTTGTGTTATCTCCCATTTTTAAGTAAGAGTTTTAGCTATCCTGTCTCGGTTAATAATTTTAAGTTCTCAATTCGTAACTTATTTCCAAGAGTTAACATCACCATATTCATCATCTCTCAGTTTCTTTTGTTGTTGTATGGATTCTTGAAATGCACCAATAGCAAAGCCAATACCTGCACCTCCAAAAAGTAGAATTTTTCTACGGCTTTCTTTCTGTGCTATTTTAGTAAGGGCTAAGCCAAACATAGCCCCAATTAAAGCGGTTATAATGCCAGCAAAAATAATTTTTCTAATATTCATAATGACCACCTTTTTATTTAGGTAAACGAAATAATTAATAAGATAATTGTCCCTACAAAAAGAATGTGATTCATCCAATCGTTAAATGTCCAATTTTTAAACATTTGCGTGACTCCATTTTAAATAATTTTTGAGGTAAAAGGTATAACTAAAATCAGTAACCTATCATCCTTTTGCCTTTTGCCTTTTGACTTTTGACTTTTGACTTCCGCATAGCGGTACTACTCCCCTTCAGGCGAAACCCGATAAACGGGGGTTTTTTCCTCTTCTGGGGCAGTAGGAGAGGGTTTATTGCCGTTTCCACTGCCATTTCCAGGGTGTTCAGGGGGGTTTCCTCCATCACCACCACCCAGGATGTATTTCTCAAAGTTCTTAATAACGATATAGAGAATAGGAACCAACACCAAACTTAACACCGTTGCCAAGGCCAAACCGCCGAAAATAGCCGTTCCCAAAGACCAACGACTGACTGCTCCGACACTAGAAGCACTTAATAAGGGGGCAAACCCAACCAGGGATGAAACTGCCGTCATTAAAATTGGTCGTAACCGTTGTTCGGCTGCATTAATGGCAGCTTGGGTAATATTCATGCCCAAATCACGGGACTGGTTGGCGAATTCTACAATTAGGATAGCATTTTTCGCAGCTAACCCAATTAACATGACTAATGCCACCTGGGCATACATATTATTGTTTAATACTGGCCAAATGCCATTACCAGGGTTAAACGGCATGGTTTGTACGAACGTTACCCGTAACCAAATCATCCCCAACGCCCCTAATATAGCTAATGGAACCGTTAAGAGGATGATCAGGGGATCGATATAGCTTTCGTATTGTGCTGCTAACACTAGGAATACCATGACAAAGGCTAAACCAAACACGATGGGGGCTGCTCCTGCCGAACTTTTTTCCTCTGCTGCTGTATTAGTCCATTCGTAACCAAAACCAGGCTGTAGCGTCTCATTGGCCACCTGTTCCATAAGCTGAATAACCTGACCGGAACTATAACCCGGTGCCGGTGAAATAATTAATTTAACGGCAGGATAGGTTTTGTAACGGGTGAGAATGGGGGGATAGGTTGTAGCGGTTTTTGTGACGATGTTACTCAGTTGCACCATTGCCCCTTGACGCGATCGCACATATAAACGACCAATATCTTGAGGGTTGGCCCGATCTTCGGCTTCTGCTTGGGCATAAACCCGATAAAGACGGCCTTCAAAAACAAATTGATTGACAAAGTTAGAGCCAATATAGGTTTGTAGGGTTGTTAAAACGTCGTCAATGGGAACATCTTGAGCCTTGGCCTTAGCCCGATCTATTTCCATTGTGGTCAAAGGACTATCAAAGGTAAAGGTGGTAAAGATTACCCCGATCTCTTCCCGTTCCGTGGCGGCGGCCATGACCCGTCTCACATTATCAATCAACACGGGCATTCCTTTCAACTGACGATCCTGAATAAACATTTCTGAACCAGCAAAGTTACTCAAACCGTCAACAGCAGGAGCATTAGTGGCGATCACCCTGGCCCCAGTCACCTCCTTGGCAAAAGCTTGGTTGAGATATTGAATAATACCAAAGGCCGATTTTTGGGGACCCGGCCTTTCTTCCCAGGGTTTAAGCTTGATAAAGGTAATAGACTTATTGGCGTTTCTTCCTTCAAAAGAGAACCCCGTCAGACTTACCACGTGGTCCAACACTTGATCAGCGTTGGGCATATCTTGAATAATTTTGGTGGTTTGTAGATCGATGCCGTTGGTATAGTTGAGAGAGACTCCTGGAGGTGCTTCTGTAATACCGAAAAAGTAACCTTGATCCTCTGCCGGAATAAAACCAGATGGCATGGTGGTGTAGATCCAACCGGTGGCTATGAACCCGGCCACAAACAAGGCCATGACAATAATTCTGATATGGGTGAGGAAATTAACAAAACGACGATATCCCTCTTGAATGACGTTGAAAACCCGGTTAAAGCCATTGAAAAATACGGCCAGTGGTCCATGTTTTTCTTCCGGTGGTCCCAACAAAATGGCCGACATGGTGGGGGAGAAGGTTAAAGCGTTGAAGGTAGAGAACATCACCGCAAAAATAATCGTTAAAGCAAACTGTCGATAAACGATCCCTGTGGTTCCTGGGAAGAAACACACGGGAATAAATACCGCCATTAATACCACCGATGTCGCAATAGTCGCCCCAAATAGTTCGTCCATGGAGTCCATTGCTGCTTGGGTGGGCCGCATTCCTTGAGATAACTTACTGGAAACTGATTCTACGATAACGATCCCATCGTCCACCACTAACCCAGTAGCTAACACACAAGCAAAGAGACTTAACTGGTTGAGGGTAAACCCAAAGGCATTTAAGCCGATCATCGCCCCTACCAAGGCTACAGGAATAGCAATACCGGGAATAACCGTGGTTCGCCAGTCTTGGAGGAAGACGAAGATCACCAATACCACCAAGGCGATCGCTTGTAAGAGAGTAACTGCTAAGTCTTGAATAGAAGCGTTAACGAATAAAGTGTTATCCAAACCGATCACTACTTTTAACCCTGGGGGAAAATTCGGTTCTAACTCAGCCATTTTGGCTTTGGCTGCATCTGCAGTTTCCAGGGCGTTAGTACCGGGTAACTGATACATCAAAAAAGCGACACCAGGGTTGCCGTTTACGTCCACTAAAGTGTCATAGTTTTCCATCCCCAACTCGGCCCGTCCCACGTCTTTGATACGGATCAAAGTGCCATCGTTTCCTACTTTGACCACCATCTCTTCGGCTTCAGCAGCGTCTCTAAACCGTCCCTGGGCCCGCAAAGGTATTTCAAACTGTTGTTCAGGGGGGGCGGGTTGTTGTCCTATTCTCCCCACACCAGTATCAAAGTTTTGTTCGTTGATCACATTGACCACATCTACCGCTGTCAGTCCTCTAGCAGCCAGTTTATCGGGTTCCAGCCATATTCTCATGGCATATTTTGCCCCTCCATATAGGGTCACCGAACCCACCCCTGGCAACCCTTTCATCTCGTTCCAGATGTAGCGATCGACATAGTTATACATAAAGGTCTTATCGTAGAGATATTCCCCGTCGGGTCCTTTTTCTGAGTAAAAGGCGTACAGTAAGGTAATACTGGGGGACTGTTTATCAGTTTTGACCCCGGCTTGGTTTACCACCGAGGGTAAGTCGGCCGATGCTTGGGAGACTTTATTTTGCACCAAAACCTGGGCGGTGTTTCGGTCCATTTCCGTCGGGAAAGTGACGTTAACAGTGACATTCCCCGTATTATCGGTAAAGGAGTCGATCCAGCGTACCTGTTCAGTTCCGTTGATTTCTCGTTCTAATACGGTGGTAACGTTGTCTTCTGTGGTTTTAGCATCGGCACCGATATAGTTAGCCGTCACAGCGACTTTTTTTGGCGCAATCTCTGGTAACTTATCCAAGGGCAAAACAGCCATAGATATGGTTCCCAGAAGAATAATAACGATGGTACAGACGGTACTTAATACAGGTCTTTTAATAAAAGCGTTTGATAGGGACAGTAACATGATCGTCGATCACTAGGGAAAGGGCGGACAATATAAGTTTGTTATGATTTGAGATGTAATCCCGATTAGTCTAACAAATATTTTGTCTAAAAATAGCCCAATTCAATAATTTGTTTCAAAAGATTTCTTTAATTATGGTTCAAGGCTATTATTTATCTGATGCTTACCTCTATTTAATTGCTCATAATCATGAACACCACTTCTCGACTTTATTCTGCAACGAATGGCTATAAATATTTGTTTATTGACCTAATTTTACTCTTTTTCTTAGCTCCTTTTGGCTCTCTTCATCGTTCTCTTGGTTTATTAGTCAGTTTTTGTTTTCTTGTCACTTTACTTCTGGGTTTAAATACTCTAGATTTCCCAAAAAGAATTCTTTTTTTATTTCGATTTTTTGCCGCTTTAGGGTTTATCTCTGATATTATAATTTTTCCCGATTCTGAACATTTAACTGCTCTGAGTTCTTTGATGTCTTATTCTTTTTATAGTATTTTTTATCTTTTGGCTATTATTGCCATTGGTTCGAGAATTTCTCATGAACAAAAAGTTAACTTAAATGTTGTTCGTGGTGGGGTTTGTATTTATTTACTGTTGGGTCTTCTCTGGTATTTCTTCTATAAAATTCTTATTTTTTTTGATGTCAATGCTTTCTCTTTTCCTGACAATATAAATAAAGATTCTCTATTCTATTTTAGTTTTACAACTTTAACCACATTGGGTTATGGTGATATTCTTCCTAAAAATGCTTTTGCCATGACTTTTACTAATGCAGAAGCTTTAGTGGGACAAATTTATCCGGCTGTTGTTATTGCTAAATTAGTTAGTCTTTATGAACATAAATAATGTTTATTATTTAATCTATAAAATCATCTAAAATAAATCCATGACTATAATGAAAACATCTCCAAAACTCTATTCTGTTACCACTGGCTACAGTAGACTATTTATTGATTTAATAATCGTCTTTTTCTTGGTTCCTTTTGCTTCTTTTAACCGTAATCTTAATTTATTGGTAAGCTTTGTTTTTCTCATTACTTTATTACTGGGTTTAAACACTTTAGCTGTCCCAAAAAGAATAATTTTGTTGTTTCGATTTCTCGCTGCTTTAGGATTTATTGCTGATATCATTATTTTTCCTAATTCTGTTGATTTAACTAAATTAAGTTCTTTGATTTCTCATAGTTTCTACAGTATCTTTATTCTTCTGGTTATTATTGCCATTGGCTCCAGAATTTATCAGGAAGAAAAAGTAAATTTAGATGTCATTCGTGGGGGAATTTGTCTTTATTTACTGTTAGGTATTTTATGGTTTTTCTTCTATCAAATTATTATGTTTTTTGACCCCAATGCTTTATCTATTCCTGAAGGAGTCGCTCATTCTTCTCTATTTTATTTTAGTTTTACCACCTTAACAACATTAGGTTATGGTGATATTACCCCTAATAATGCTTTTGCCATGATTTTAACTAATGCAGAAGCATTAGTCGGACAAATTTATCCGGCTGTTGTTATTGCTAAATTAGTCAGTCTTTATAACATTGAATCAAAATGAAGGTATCAAAAAATATGTCAAAATTAAGTCTAGGAACTCGTTTATTTTTATCCCATTTATTAGTGATGTTTGTGGGATTAGGGAGTTTTATTTGTATTGCCAAATTCTCCTCACCTAAAATGTTTGTTATTCGCTTAGAAAAGTTAGAACAACAAGGCTTTTTTACCGTTCGTTCAGCGAGAACCTATTTAGTAAAAGGGTTTGAAACCGCTTGGAATAATAGTGCATTTTGGTCGGTTATTTTCGGGGTGAGTGCTGCTGGAGGGGTGAGTTATGTGGTGTCTCGTCGTACCATGAAACCTCTTAATCAAATGAAAGATATTACCCAAAAATTAGCCCAAGGACATCTAGAAGAAAGAATGCCAGAGAGTGATATTCCTGAGTGGGATCAATTAGGAAAAAGCTTCAATTTAATGGCTAATAGTTTACAAGATGTAGAGAAAAGAAGACGAGAATTAATTAGTGATATGAGCCATGAATTAAGAACCCCTTTAACTATTATGAGAGGGTATTTAGACGAGTTAGCCAATGGTTCCATTGAAGGATCACCTGAGCTTTATTTAAACTTAGTAAAAGAAACAAGAAGATTAGAAAGATTAATTCATGATCTGCAAGAACTTTCTAAAGCAGAAGCTGGTTATTTATCTATTACTTTGCATCCTATTAATATCCTACCTTTACTAACTTCTTTAGTAGAAAGATTCTCAGATCAAATTATGGATGATGGACCGGTTATTCAATTAGATTGTCCTGCTAAATTATCCCCTGTTTTGGCAGATAGCGATCGCACCGAACAAATTTTAGTTAATTTAATGGGTAATGCCATAAGGTACACAGAAAAAGGAAGCATTACCATCAAAGCATGGCAAGAAAATAAAGAAGTTTGGATCGAAATTATTGATACAGGAATTGGTATTAAATCAGAAGATTTACCCTACGTATTTGAACGGTTTTGGCGTGCAGATAAGTCCCGTTCTCGGTATTCTGGAGGGACTGGTATTGGCCTCGCTATTACCCGCCGTCTGGTAGAATTACAAAGGGGGAAAATTGAAGTAGAAAGTGAAGTAGACAAAGGAAGTACCTTTCGTTTTTCTCTCTCCATTGCTTAAAATTAATAAAAATCATGAATATCAATTGGAAAAATCCTCTTCAAAACTTAACCATTAACCCCCAAGAAGTTCATATCTGGAAAAAAAATCTAGAACAACCATCTATCAATGTTCAGAATGGTTTTCAAATGTTAAACGAAGCAGAAAGAAATAAAGCCCAAAGATTTCGCTTTGAAAAGCATCAAAAAAGATTCACAATAGCTAGAAGTAGCTTAAAACATATTTTAAGTCTTTATTTATCCATTTCTCCCCAAGAAATAGAGTTTGAATACAATGATTATGGTAAACCTCAACTCTTAGAACAAATCAATAACATTAACCTACAGTTTAACGTATCTCATTCAGAAAATATTGCCATTTATGGCATAACTTGTCGTTATTTGATTGGGGTGGATGTCGAATATATCCGTCCCATGCTAGAAGCAGATAATTTAGCTAAACGTTTCTTTTCTGAGAAAGAATTTGAATACATTAGGGAGTTGTCACCCGAAGAAAAAGATAAAGGTTTTTTTCGACTATGGACAGCAAAAGAAGCTTATTTAAAAGCGATTGGACAAGGAATCAGTGGAGGATTAGATAAAGTAGAAATATCAATAGACGAACCGATAAGATTTATCAAGTTATCTGAGTCTGATCATATAAATTATAAGCTATTTTATTTAACGCCTCATGATAACTATTTAGGCGCAATAGCTGTTCAAAATAATCAACAAATTTATCACTATTGGGAACTTGATTGATCTGCCTTCACTTTTTGACCTCAAACCTGTAAAATTGGAAATAGTTTCTCACCCCAGAAAAATAATGACAAAAATTTTGTTAACTGGCAGTGATGGACAAGTTGGCCAAGACTTACAGCAAACTCTAATACCTATTGGAGAAATTATTGCTACCAACCGTCAGCAACTTGATTTAACCTCTCCAGATAATATTCGTCAAGTTATCCAAGAAACTCAACCCGATATTATTATAAATTCCGCAGCTTATACCGCCGTTGACAAAGCAGAAACTGAGCCAGAGTTAGCTGTTACGATCAATGGCATTGCTCCAGCAATTATAGCAGAAGAAGCCCAAAAAATAGGAGCTTTTTTACTCCACATTTCCACAGATTATGTTTTTGATGGGACAAAAAATACCCCCTATTTAGAAACAGATAACACTCATCCTTTAGGGGTTTATGGACAAAGTAAACTAGCAGGAGAACAAGGTATCCAAAAAAACAGCGATCGCTATGTTATTTTAAGAACAGCTTGGGTTTATGGGACAGAAGGTAAAGGAAATTTTGTCAAAACGATGCTACGTTTAGGTAAAGAAAAAGAACAACTTAGTATCGTTGCTGATCAAGTTGGAAGTCCTACCTGGTCTTACGATATTGCTAATACCATAACCCAAATACTAACTAAAGTTAACTTAGCGGAAACAAAAGAAATTTATCATTTCACTAATAGTGGTGTAGCAAGCTGGTATGATCTAGCTATGGCTGTTTTTGAAGAGGCTAAAATCATCGGGTTTCCCCTTAATATTAAGCAAGTTAACCCCATTACTACCCAAGAATATCCCACCCCGGCAAAACGTCCTCACTATTCAGTTTTATCTGGCAAAAAATCAGCTAAACTATTAGGATATAATGCACCCTATTGGCGTGATTCCCTTAAAAAAATGTTAAATCAGTTTAAACGAGTTGAATAAAATTAAACTTATTCATGGAGACTCTCAAGCAAACAAAATCTAATCTCATAAGTTGGTATTTTATATTTTAAGCAGTTTAGAAAATACAAAGATCTAAATCCATGACCACAAATAAGTTACCTAATTTTTTCATAGTTGGTGCCAGCAAAGCGGGAACGACAGCAATTTGTCATGTTCTAGCTGATCATCCCGATGTCTGCTTTTCATCGGTTAAAGAACCTAATTTTTTTTCAAAATTTGATATAGCTTTAAAAGAAATACCCCCCACTGAATTATTGGAGTATCAAGAACTTTTTAAAGATGAAACTTCTAAAAAATTAAGGGGAGAAGGTTCGGTTGGTTATTTGAATTCTGATCAAGCTTTATACTGGATTCATAATTACGTTCCCTCTGCAAAAATAATCATTATTCTGCGAAATCCTTTAGAGAGAATTGTCTCCCTTTACGAAATGTATGATCGTTTAGGAAAGATGAAACTAACCTATCAAGAGGCTTTTGCTAGTCAAAGCTATTTGGTTAAACAATCTATTCTCTATCAATTTATCATTAACTATATCAATGTGTTCTCTAGAGAACAAGTTTTTATAATGATTTATGATGACTTTAAAAAAAATCCACAACAGGAGTTGAAGCATATTTATCAATTTCTTGGAATAGCAGAAAATTTTGAGCCAGTGGTTGTGACGAGAAATAAAGGAGGGGTTCCAAAATCAAAGTTACTCAACTTTTTGAAGTTTCGCCCATTGGTTGAAGTGATAAAACGAATAATACCAGTCACAGCTCATGCAAAGGTTGATACTTTCATTAAAGATAAGTTTTTTCAGAAAACTAAACTTACTTTAGACAAAAAAAGAGAACTGATGGATATTTTTTATCCCGATGTCGAAAAAATAGGAAATCTACTCAATAGAAATCTTTGCAAAGAGTGGTTAACCATAGATGATAAAAGGTAGTCTGTTCAAATTCCATAAAATGATTATTGGAGGTATAATTACGGACAAAATTATTGAAACGTTTAACTGTCAGTTTTTCTGATACGATAAGTTTTGAGTTGAGTCAATCTAGCTGACTCAATTTTCCGAGATAATTCAATTAACTTTCTTATAAAAATCATGAAAGCATTAATTCTTTCCGGTGGAAAAGGAACCAGACTCAGACCCCTAACTTATACAGGGGCAAAACAATTAGTTCCTGTTGCCAATAAACCTATTTTATGGTATGGAATTGAATCAATTGTTAAAGCCGGAATTACCGAAATTGGTATTATTATTAGTCCCGAAACAGGGACAGAAATACGAAGAAAAACCGGCGACGGTGAACAGTTTGGTGCAAGTATTACCTATATAGTACAAGATGAACCATTAGGGTTAGCCCATGCGGTAAAAGTTGCCCAACCCTTTTTAGGAGATGACCCCTTTATTATGTATTTAGGGGATAATTTAATTCAAGATGATTTGACCCTCTTTTTAGATAAGTTTAAAAATAAGCACTTAGATGGATTAATCTTATTGCGTTCTGTGCCTAATCCTACCGCATTTGGTGTCGCTGAAATTGATAACCAAGGACGGGTCTTAAAGTTAGTTGAAAAGCCTAAAAATCCCCCATCGAATTTAGCTTTAGTCGGGGTTTATTTCTTCTCTACTGCTATTCATCAAGCCATTGCAACCATTCAACCTTCAGCTAGGGGAGAACTAGAAATTACTGATGCCATTCAAGAACTAATTGATAGTCATAAAATTGTTGAATCAGTAGAATTACAAGGTTGGTGGTTAGACACAGGAAAAAAAGACGACTTACTAGAAGCAAACCGCATCATTTTAGATACCAATTTAACCATTAATAAAGTAGGAAATATTGATGAAAAGAGTAAGATAAGTGGCAGGGTGCATATTAAAGAAAGTGCCACAATTATTAACAGTACCATTCGCGGTCCTATTACTATTGGGGAAAATTGTCACATTGAAAATTGCTTTATCGGCCCTTACACCAGTGTTGGTAATAAATGCACTCTAATTGATGCAGATATCGAACACAGTGTCTTATTGGAAGGCGCACAAATTTTAGAAATTCATCAACGAATTGTTGATAGTTTAATCGGAGAACGTGCCAAGTTAGAAATGGCACCTCAACGACCTAAAGCCTTAAGATTTATGGTAGGAGATGATTCTCACATTGAATTAGTTTAATAACAATTAATCCTATCTAAGATGGCTTTAGCAATGACTTCTGCTCCATCTTTTGCTAATATTTTACCAATAATAGGAGGGTTAGGCTCTTGTTTTAAAAAGTCCCAATTTCCTTGAAAAAAGTTGTCTGTTTCCACGATTTGATGATCGGCATAATTTTTGATTCCTTCTAATAAAAAAGGAGCTTCAGCAAAATCATTTCTGACTAAAGAAACAATCGGAATCTCTAAGCGCATGGTTTCAGCAAAAGTACTGAACCCGGGTTTAGAAATAACCCGACCGCATAACGGCATAAAATCAACCGGACGGTATGAAGATTCAGTGATTTTAACAATATTATCTAAGTCGGGTGCTTGAGAATCAAACGTAATAAATTGCCAATCAGAAAATTGCGCTAAATTAGTGTAAGGAATTTGTTGTAATCCTAACCCTCCAAAAGTCAATAAAATGGTTTTTTCTGGGGAATTTTTTAAGTTAAACTTCTGTCTTAAATCATCCATATTATAACGAGGATTTCCCCCCGTTAAACCCACATCCATGATAGAATTAAAGGCATTCATGGGTTCGGCCATTGGCAACCGAAACAGGCGATCGCATTGTTGATAACAATCTTTGATCCAGTTAACAATTCCTTGCCATTCTTTTCCCCAAGCATCATAAATAAAGTCCCAACCAAAATTACTCATCATATAACAAGGAACGCCTGCAAGTTGGGCAATAGGTGCCATTAAAGGAGGAATATCAGCTAAAATTAAATCAACTTGATTAGTTTTAATAAAATTAACTTCGGCTGCCATTAACCCTTGACGTTTTGCATAGATTTCTTGCATTTTGTTGAGGGTTGCAGTCTTATCCATTGTAAAACTATCCGATTGAATCACCCCCACATCAAACGCTAAAGGTCGATAAATAAAATCCCCTGAAATATAGGATTCTAATAACCATCTCGGCGCGGTTGTTACCATAATTAATAAACTATCCGGACGCAACCTTAAAAGAGCCTCCGCCACCGTAGAAATGCGAACCGCGTGACCAAAACCATGGCCCGTTGCTGCTAAATAAATAATCGGTCTATTTTTAGTAGTAACTTGTATCATTATCACTTATCCTGACAGCCTAATAAATTGGGCAAATACAATCAAATTATTTTTATCATACAATTGGCTTGTTTTCTTTGAGATACCTATATTATTCTGAATAAATCTTTTGGTTCATCTTTTGTCTTTTTTGTCAATTTTTTTCTTTGGCGATCGCTTCTAAAGAACCCCCATATTATGTTTCTTTTGTCAATCCGAGACTTCTAACTTTGATGGATTCACTATTCTATCCCTTCTTCAGCAAACCCTAGCTATATTGCAATTTTTAAAATTAAGCCATTATATTGACATATCGCGAAAAGTCGATATAATAATAAACAGAACGAAGATTAAATCGAATGCACCCTCAACCAATCATCTAAAATCTTGCTAAATGAGATTGGATAGATTGTTAGTCAACTTGATGTTAACACTAATAAATCAGTGAGCAACATAATGTCTTACTCAAAGATCTGCTACTATGGGGCGAAAAACTTTCATTTGTTACCACAAATACAACAGTTGCCTCAAGATGAAATCCTCGCAATGAAAGCTGTTGCTCAGGTATTACCCTTTCGTACCAACAACTATGTTGTCGAAGAATTAATTAATTGGGATAACATTCCAGATGACCCGATATTTCGTTTAACTTTTCCTCATAGAGACATGCTTCCAGACCAGGTACGGGAGATCATGGTTGCGTTTTTACAGAACAATGCCTCAAAGGCAACAATTCGCGCTTACGCCAACGAAATTCGTCAACGACTCAATCCTCATCCTGGTGGTCAAAAGGAATGCAATGTTCCTACTCTCAACCAAGAGCCTGTTCCTGGAGTACAGCATAAGTACCGAGAGACCCTTTTGGTTTTTCCCACGGCTGGTCAAAGCTGTCATGCTTATTGTACTTTTTGCTTTCGTTGGCCACAATTTGTCGGGGTGGATGATTGGAAATTTGCTACTCGTGAACAAGGACTTTTTCTAGAATATCTTCGTCAACACAAAGAAATTACGGATGTTCTGATTACTGGGGGTGATCCGATGACGATGCAGAGCAAAATTTTAGCTATGTATATTGAACCCCTACTAGGAGAAGAGTTTGAACATATTCAAAATATTAGAATTGGTACTAAGTCTTTATCTTATTGGCCTTACCGCTATTTAACTGATCCTGACGCAGACGACGTAATACAACTTTTTGAGAAAGTGATTAAAAAAGGTAAACATTTGGCACTTATGGCTCATTTCAATCACTGGCAAGAACTGGAAACGTCAGTGGTACACAGAGCTATTCAACGTATTCGTTCTACTGGAGCAGAAATTCGCTGTCAAAGTCCTCTAGTTAGTCATATTAATGATTCTGCCTTTGATTTAGCCAAAATGTGGCAGATGCAAGTGAAAGAAGGCTGTATCCCGTACTATCTTTTTGTTGAACGTCCGACAGGGGCTAATCAATATTTTGAGATTAGTTTGTTGCGGGCTTGGGAATTGTACCAAGAGGCAATTCAAAAAGTTTCTGGACTAGCTCGTACTGTTCGTGGTCCAGTTATGTCTTGTTTCTTTGGCAAAGTTCAAATTCAAGGTGTTGCTGATGTACAAGGAGAAAAAGTATTTGTGCTTTCTTTTCTTCAAGGACGTGACTCAAATTGGTGTCATAGACCCTTTTTTGCTCGGTTTGACTTAAAAGCCACTTGGTTTAATGATTTAGTACCGGCCTTTGAAGAAGGTGCTTTCTTTTTTAATTCGATAAAATCTACACCAGACATTCCGTTGACGCTAAAATCTCCAAGTTATTTAAAACCATTAAGTGCAACGTTAGTCTAAGAAGGATTTTTTAAATTTCAGACAAGTTCTCCAGAACTATAAAAATCGTTTTAGACAAGGAGGAAGTAAGCCATGTTAACTTCAAGAGACAGTCTTCTTCCTTGTTTTTGAATCCTTAAAAATTTGAAACCTAAAATAAGGTAAATGGGATATGAAACTTTTGGATAAAGCAATTCTTGGCTCTGTCATTGTTGTTGTGATTCAATTATTATCACAAACTAGATACTATTTTATTGCTGGCTTAGTTCCTTTATTTCCAACATTCTCTCTAATTGCTCATTATATCGTTGGAACAGAGCAAACAATAGTGCATTTAAAAAAAACAATAATGTTAGGAATTTTTTCTTTAATTCCTTATCTAATTTATCTCCTTAGTCTCTATTCTTTAGTTGATAAATTTAAGCTTTCTAGTTCTTTATTAAGAGCTAGTTTATATTGGACAGTTTCAGCAATTATTTTAGTTGTCTTATGGGAAAGAGTCTACAAGTAGAAGTTTTTATCTGCTGAGATAAATTATAGTATATTGCTGTTTCGGGAAATATTTTATTAGGATTATATCCTGAGAATCATGTAAAATTTTTCACACTTGATGTGAACACAAATCCATAACGAGGAATCAAAAATGTACCCTTCCTTTCAAGTAAAACCAATGCAATATATCAACCAAGAATTCAATTATACAATCCTAGAATCACTAGCCAAGAAATTCAAAGAACAAGGATTTGTTAAATTGATCAATGTCTTTGACAATGATTTTATTAAATATATTGAAAATAAGATAGAAGCCTCAATTAATGCTCCAATTGATAGATATCAAACTGGATTTAATCGAATTGCTTTTGATTTATTTGTTGCTGATAAAATTGTTGATAGTCTGATGCAAAATTCTAAGTTTCGGAACATTATGTTTCGGATAACCAAAAAAGAGTTATTTTATACTCAAGGCTTAGGTTTTGAGTTAGAAAAAAATAAAAGTACGGGGTTTCCATGGCATATTGGTACTCAAAGTTTTGGTTATCAACAAGCTTCCGATTTTGGATGTACTATTTGGATGCCTTTAGATGAAATTAATACGAAAAAACAACGGGGAGGCATGGCATATATTCCAGAAAATATCATTTCTGGTAAATTCATGTATGAAGATATCGATCCTTCAATTGTGAGATATATTAAAGAACGCTATCAAAATAATGATAATCCACAACTTGAAGATTATTTACAATTAAGAGATGGTATTCTTAATAATCCTTACATGAAAGTCTTATTAGATCACTTTGCTGTTGAGGATGATTTTGCGATCGGAGATATTTTACTTTTTAATAAAAATGTGATTCATCGTAGTATTAAATTAGAAGAAGGAGCCTTACAACGGAGAAGAGCTTTTGCTATGCGTTTTATCGAAAATCACTCTACTTATGATCAAGAAAGAGCTTTAAATTTAGAGTTTCCCCGCCAATTATTTAACTATCCTGGTTGTTCTACTTTTCATTTAGATGTTTGTGGGCAAGACGGGGAAATAATTGCTAAGAGTCGTTATTTTTCTAACCACGATAATCGTCATTTATTTATTTCAAAGTAATCCAATTGAAAGCTTAGAAATTTGAAAGCTTAGCAATGACTACTTTTTTTTGGTTGATTCTTTTCTGTATTCGAGAACTGGTTTTATGAATTCTTATCTGCTCTATATCTTTATTTCAAGTACAACAATTGCTAGTCCAGGTCCCGGCGTAGTAATGACTTTGACTAATTCGCTTAAATTTGGACTAAGAAGTAGTATTTTTGGAATTTTGGGCATTTCTTTGGGGATGTTTATTCTAGCTAGTATCGCTGGCGGTGGCATCGGTATTTTAATTGCCAAATCAGAGTTGGCTTATTTAATGCTCAAAATTCTTGGAGCCTCATATTTATTATATATTGGAGTCAAGTTAATCAAAAATAGAAATAGCAAAGTTATCCTCACCTCTAAAAAAACTTTGCTTCCTGCCAAAAAGTTTTTTTGTCAAGGACTAGGCATCACCTTAGTTAATCCTAAGCCAATTTTATTTTTTATTTCGCTATTTCCCCATTTTATTAATAATGACCAAAATTACTTTAGTCAATTTGCGGTTCTTTCAATAACTTTCTGTCTATTAATCGTTTCAATACATATCCTCTATGGAATTTTTGCTAACTTAATCAGACATCATTCTAAAGGATATAGTTATTTAAAATTTGTCAATATTATAGGAGGCTGGGCTTATATTGTGTTTGCCTTAAAATTGCTGATACCTGTGTAGTTGATACTGTGGTAATGTTGTAGATTTGTTATTCAGCTAAAAAATTATTATGATGAAAAGAAAGAAAAAGAGTTCAACTTGTTTTTGATTATTTGATAATGATACATTTGTAATGTTTAATGACCAAGCATTAGGGATGATCAAAGGGGTTGAATCCACCGATTTAAACAGTAATGATTTTGTTGGTGTGACTGTCTAGTTTGGTTTCTGTTATTACCAATCTTGAACATCTACTTTAGGACGAATTTTCACCCGAACCAAAACAGCAGTAATATTATCATGGCCGTTATAACTATTAGCAAAGTCGATTAATTTTATGATACCTTTCTCTAAAGATTGACTCGAACTCACTAAGGGGAGTAGATAGGTTTCCCAATGATCGTCTACTAAATCATTGTCACACAACCCATCAGAACAAAGGAGAAATAAAGTATCTTCTGCTAGGTCTAAAAAGCGAATATCCGGTTGTATGTAGTTATTGTTGTGGGGACCTAAAGCTTGGGTTAATTGATAAGCATCCGGTCTAGCATAAGCTAATTTAGGATCAATGCCACTTTGGATCGCTCGTTGTCCCACTTCGTGATCAACAGTCAGTTGTTGAACTCCTTTTTTGCGACTAATGGCATAAACCCGACTATCTCCCACATGAGCAACGGCCACCTTAGTCTGATTGACTAAGATTAAGACTAACGTCGTACCCATGCGGCCACTGCCAGAACTTGCGTTGCTTTGATTGACATCGTATAGTTTTTGATTGGCTAATAAAATGCCTTGCAGAATCGTTTCGTGATCGGGGAAGTCTGTTTGCCAATGTTCAGCGAAGAAGTTTTCTAGGGTTTCCACTGCCATTTGACTAGCTACTTCTCCGGCTGCATGACCCCCCATTCCATCACAAACAATATACAGTCCCCGTCCCTCTACGACTGTCTCTTGATTATTTTGTTGAATTTTGACTTCTGTCTTCATCCCAAAATAATCTTCATTATGATGCCGTTGTCGTCCGCAATCAGTACACCCTAAAGCCGTTAAATTGACCAATTCCATTGGTAAGACTGCAGTGGCATCATTGGCAATATCCGTAGTCGTTGGGGTTTCTTCTAACTGGCCACTTAAGAGTTCGGCGTGAAATTCCGGTAAGTCTTCAGGCACAAAGTCTAAAGAGGCAGCAGAAACCTCTGGGTTGATGGGGGTTTCTTCATCATCGGTGATCTGTTGTTCAGAGGCTAAATCTTGTAGTTGTAGGCGTAATTCTGCCACTTGGTCAATCTTTCCTTCAGCTACCTGTTGAATGAGAGTGGCCAGTTTACTCGAAGAGGGATAACCCCCTTTAGTGAACCAAGTTTGCCATAATTGACCTAATTTTTGTAGAGACGGGGGAGCATCAGGGGGATCAGGATATAATTTCAGTAAGCCAAAACTTTGATCTTCATCCAGTCTCAGGTTGTCTTCTATGAGGAGACTCTGACAGCAGTTGATGGCGGTTAAACTTTTCCAGAGGGTGACAATTTGATTGAGCCAATAAATAATCTGTAGGGTCAGTAAAGAGTGATTGATCAGTAAGTCAGGAATCAATTGCCATTGGCTGCGATCGGGCAATAATATGAATTCAGTTTCATTGTCTAGCCAAGCATCATGGACTTCAGGAACAAGGGGGACTAGGTCTTGAAGAACTAAATAGGGAAAGGCACTCGGAGGAATCCCCATTTGTTCCCATAACACCTTTGCATCCTCCCCTTCGCTATCTTTCAATAGGTCTGAAACTTGATTGACTAAGATCGGTAGGGTCGATTTTTCTAAGGGTTGACAGTCAACCACTTGACCTTGATAAAGGGTATGAGTTGCGGTGGTGGTCATAACCTTAAAGGCTTCTTCGTGAGACGGCCAGATTTGATATCGTTGTCCAAGATCGAGATAGTTGCTATTCAAGCTTAACGTCTCCTCTGTCTGGTCACTATTCGTAGGTTGGGCCAGAATGACCTGCCAGACTTTACCAATAAATGCCTCACATTCGGGACAGTGGGACTGAGAAAAAGGGGCATTATGACCACATTTAGGACAGGGGCGATGAGTCAATGAGGTTTGGCATTGTTGACAGACCTGATGATTATTGGGATTTTCTGAGTGACATTGAGGACAAACAAGCATAAATGATTACACCAGTGAGTAAGAATATGATGGGTTTGAGACTGTTATTTTCAGCCTAAAAATTGCTGCTAACGTCTTGATCTTGCTACAATCTGCCTTCTTTTATCATGCCCCTGTTCTCTCTTACCGTCAATTAAACTCAACAATTCTATTAAAAGATGATAGCTTTCATGCTCCCGTGTTATTTTTGGTCAGTTAGAGATTGTTCTCGGAGGCACAATTTAAGTCTTAACCTAAGCTTTAGTCAAGGTTTTGCCTCCTCGCAACGAAAGTTTACTGTTGCTTAGTTTTGCCTTTTGCCTTTTGCTTTCTGCGTAGCGGTATGCCTATAATTCCCAACATCATTAATCCTAAAATAGAAGTAGGTTCAGGAGTGGTTACAGAATAAATAGACGTATTGCCACTGACTTCATTGGTCATCACTAATAAAGCTTTTTTCGTAGGACTATCTTCGGAAGCAATAAATAATAATCCTTCGGGACTAATATCTCGTGTGTCGTTTTGGTAAGCAATAAATTGAGGACTTGAGGGATTAGTAACATCATAAGTCATAAAGCCACCAATCCTTTCCAAACCGATGAAAGCATAGGTACGCTTACCAATTATTCCTATTGTTACCTCTTCGGGTTCAGGCCCTTTATTATCACTACGACTATCAAAACTATCAGGGGTTGGATCTTCACTAGAGTTAAAAATCTCAGGCAATAAATCAGCCGTAATTTGTTCAAAAGCATCCCCACTATCAAACACTAAATTCCCCTCACTATCCCAAATGGAAAAGGAACGAGTACCAAAAGCATACAATTCATCAAAATCACCGTCACCGTCCGTATCTCCAAGGGTATTGGTAACAAGAAGGCGGCCTAAATTTTCGTCGGCTTGTAATTCAGTTGCGTCGGGAAAAGCATCGGGATCAAGAACTAAATCTTTAACCCTTGCTTCTTCGTTAAAAATGTCCCCTTCCTCATCGTTAGGAGGAGGGAAAACACCATCATCTGTCGGGCGCAAACGGGCATCTCCTTCGTTAGCAGTGACATAATACACATCTTCACCGACTTTAAAAGAGGCGATTCCATCTGGTTGAAACATCCCAAAAATTGGCTGATTTTCGATATTAATTACACCATCTCTATCGCTGGCATCTAAACCATTGCCGGGTAAACTATGATCTTTAAAACCAAGGGGAAGAACATCACTAATCATGGCATTCGCAATATCAACCACTGCAACGGCGTTATTTTCTTGTAAGGCAACAAAAGCAGTATCTCCATTAGGAGAAATGGCAATATATTCCGGTTCAAAATCTTGAGATGCTGAAGCATTTTGTCCAAAAATTCTCACACCACTCGCCCTTAAAGCGTCTTCCTGTCCATTGAAAGCCAGAAAATCGGCGGTACTAACATTAGTTTGGTTTAAGTCAGCAATACCACCAGAAACATCTATAATACTAACAGAACCATCGGGATCATTGGTATAAGCTTCATTGGGTTCCCCTTCATTGGCGACTAAGATTTTTGAACCATCCGGGGTAAAGGCTAACATATCAGGTAAGGGCCCAACCGTAACACTATTCAGAAGCGTTCCACTAACATCAAAAAAGGCAACCGTACCAAGGTCAGTAATAGTATTAGCCTGGATAGCAGTGGCTACAATACCATTGTTTACATCAACACTATTGACTGCACTACCAAAAGAATTTAGATTAATGGAGTTAACTAAGAAAGGGTTTTTTGGGTTACTAATATTGATGATATCTATTTGATTATTAGCCCCATTGGTAACAAATAACTGTTGAGAAATTGGGTCATAGCTTGAGATTTCAGCCCCAGATTCTACTCCGGTTTCATAACTTCCGAGACGCTTGATGTTTAAAGCATTTGCTGAGGGAATACAAGTACCCAAAAATAAAGTAGCAGGAATTACAGTAAAAAGAAAGTTTTTGATATAATTAGGGGTTTTGGACAGAAGCATATTCTAGCTAATGAGTTTTACAACTACATTTTGAATATGAAATCACATTTGCCTTGTGTTTTTTAAGAAAAACTTTCTAATAATTTATTGATAATTTTTTCTTAATCCAATCATAACCATTTGGTAATTCAAGTAAAAATTTAGCTGATAATCTCAATAATTTTGTTAATCACTTCATCAAGTTTTGTCGGTTCAATTTGACCAATTTTATATATAATAAGATTTTGATCGGCGGTAAAAATTCGATTAGGACGGATATAACTTTTTCGATTAAGTTCACCAGATTGAAAATCTTGATTAGTTAACAAAATTTCATAAGGATCATTTTTTCTTTGGCTAGTAATTTGACATAAAATGATATCGTTGTCTTGAAGATCACAAATAACTAAAGCAGGACGACGTTTAGATTGAGATAAATCAGAAAAAGGAAAAGGAATAACAACCACCTCTCCTCTTATAAATCTTGCCATGCTTCTTCCTCTTCTTCAGTTAACCAATCTTTAGCAAGGGTAGATTCACTTATCAGAAGGATATCTGTAATTTTAGAGTTATTTTTACTTTTTATTAATTCAATAAAGCTTAATATTTTAGTTAGTTCTTTCTCAGGTATGCCCTCAAGTGCTTCAATAATTCTTTGTTTACTTGTCATAATAATATCCTCAAAGATTCATTTTTTTAGATAGTTTGTTTTAAAATTATCAGTTACGGGGACGAGTTTGTAACCATATTAGAACTCCAGTTATTCCTAAAATCAACAAACCAAAACCATTTAAAAACGGGTAAACCATTTCTAAATTAATTCGTCCAAATTTTCCCCGATGTAATTCTAATAACCAGAGAAATTCATCAGTATTTCCTGTTACTACTGCAACTTGAAATAGGGTTCCTGTGATGACAGTTAATACTAAAGGGAAGATCATCAAAGGGGCAATTTTATAATGCATTTGACGTAAATAATTAACATTGATTCGGTTCATAATTATTTTTAGTATTTCAAGTTATCATTCTGAAATGAGGAAAAATCTGATCAAATTTTTAATATTGATGAATATTTCTATAGCAATCAGATTTCATTTATGAGAAAATTAGGAGGAGGATTTAACACTGTTAAATCCCTACGAAGATATATTTGTAGGGACATAATACTATTATGTCCTTATATCCTTATGTCCCAGATATGTTCTCATGTACTTATGTCCCAGATATGTTCTCATTTCTGATATATTATTACTGATTGCTATATAATTTTTGTTTAATCAGTTTTAACATAATAGGATTGGCAACTAATAATAGAAAGATAATTTCTGATGTTTTCGGAATAAACTTAAATTGGTCAGTTTGTTGTAACGTTACATTAACTATTTTAGTTTCTGCTGCTTGAAGTTTTTTAGTTTCAGTCGTTGGAGAAGATTCTATGTTTTCTTCTATCATTTTAGTTTTTTCTTGTTCTATTTTTGTACTTTTAGTATCAGGTTTAGAATGATCATGACCAGTATGAGCTAAGATAGGCTTGATAGAAAACACTAATGTAATTAAACCAAGAATCATTATTTTTCTAGTTATTAATCGAGTCATAAGCATTAAAAGTTATATTTTGAACTATTTTATCATAACAATTGTATTTTAATGTTAGTTAAAGAAATATTAGAAGGTGGGCAAATACTTCACCTATTATCATAATTTAAGATAACTTTATCCTTTGCCCACCCTACGATCATAATTTGAGTCTATAATAACAAATATTGTTCAATTTTTACACATAATTTAGAGATGGTAACAGGTTTAGAACCCATTATAATTGATGCTGCTGCAAAAGGGATGACTGGGGTTGTTATTAAGACAGCTTGGGATCAAGGTGGTAACGTTTTATCTCGGTTTAGTAAAGGTTTAAATGAAAACACCCGACAGTTAATTTATAATGCCTCACAACAATATATTAAAAATTATAGTAACCGTAATGGTATTCTAAAAGTATTAGGAATGCGAGAACCAGTTAACTTAGATGATATCTATACGATGGTTCGTTTTTTGCCTAAAGACGAAGTAATTAGGTTTGCTGATCTTTCTAATCTAGAAGAGAATTATCGTAGTAGTAATAAACGTAAATATCGGATTGAAGAAGGAGAAACAAAATCAGGAATAACAGTTGCTAACGAACAACAATATTTAATGGTTATAGGAGAACCAGGGGCGGGAAAATCGACTTTTTTAAGAAAAATCGGTTTGGAAGCTTTAAAAGGTAAAAAATTGCTTAAAGAAAGTTATAAGCATTCTTGTATTCCTGTCTTTATCGAACTGAAAAAGTTTGCAGAAGAAGATATCAATATTAAAAGTATGATTATTAATGAGTTTGATATCTGTAAGTTACCTCAAGCAGAAAAATCCGTCGAAAAATTGTTAGAGAATGGTAAGTTATTAATTCTATTAGATGGTTTGGATGAAGTACCTACAAAAAATATGGATCGGGTTATTAATAAGATTCAAGACTTTGTAGATAAACATGATAAAAATCGTTTTATTATTTCTTGTCGTACCGCAGCGTATAATAACTGGTTTTGTCGCTTTACTGATGTCTTAATGGCAGAATTTAATGATCAGCAAATTGAGCAATTTATTAATAATTGGTTTAAAACGCAACTAGATACAGAAACAAATACAGCAGAAAACTGTTGGAATTTATTACAACAAGAGGAATACAAAGGAGCAAAAGAATTAGCCCAAACACCTTTATTATTAACATTTCTTTGTTTAACTTATGATAAAACTCAAAGCTTTCCCAATAACCGTAGTGTGTTGTATCGAAAAGCATTAAACATTTTATTAGAAGAATGGGCAGCCGAAAAAAGAATTAAAAGAGATCCCATTTACGAAGGGTTGCATACTGAATTAGAAGAAATTTTATTATCAGATATTGCTTACCATAATTTCCAAGAGGATAAGCTATTTTTCTACGAACAAGATATTATTGAACAGATTAAAACTTTTTTGTCAGGAAATCTCAATGCCCCCCAACATTTAAACGGAAAAGCTGTCTTAAATGCCATCGAAGTACAACAAGGAATTTTAGTGGAAAGGGCAACGGATGTCTATTCTTTCTCACACCTTACTTTACAAGAATACCTTACAGCACAGTATATTGTTGATCATAATTTAATCAGTGAATTCGTTAGCAATCATGTCACTGACCCCCGTTGGAAAGAAGTGTTTATATTAGTCGCTGGTTTAATGAGAGGAGGGGCAGATCAGTTATTATTATTAATGGAAAATGAAGCAAGAAAATTCTTATAAACTCCTCTAGGAATGGATAAATTAGTACCTTTATTAAAGTGGGGAGAAAAAATGACAACAGGATCAACAGGAGATATGAAACCTGTAGCAAAAAGGGCGATCGCTTTTACATTTGCCTATTCTGCTGTAATTACCCTTCTGACAAAAAATAATTTAACTGAAAGCGATCTTGATCATATATACACATTTCATATTAAGAATAAATCTTATGCTATTGCTTCCACTTATAATCAAGAAATTTTTAATATTGAAAATTTCATGAGACTTGAACAATATAAACCATATTTAATTGAAAATTATAATAGTAAATTATCTACCTCTGAAGTTTTTATGATAAGTTTGAGAACTGCTTGGATAAGAAAGTTTATTCAATTATATGTTAATATACATCTAAAGTTAGCTTATGAATTATCCTTAACAAAAAACACGATTATTAATCTTGATGATTTGCATCAATTAATTCCTGAGATTTATAATTTTAAAAATAATCCTTCTCATGAGAAACAATCAGAAGAAAGTCGTAAAACAGTAACTCATAGTTTGATCAGAATTTGGAATAATGCTTTTCATATTACTCTAGAATTAATAAATCTAACATTAGAAGAATTAGAAGAAATTGACAAAAACTATTTTTATATCAACTGGTTAATGCTTCAATGTAAAGACGCTGCTGTTAACGTTTCTCCTCAAACTTGGGAAGGAATAGAAGATAGAATGTTAAGAGTCATTTAGTCAGTGAATATTTAAGAGTGAACAGTTACCAGTAATCAATGAACAGTTAAAATAAGGCAATAGTAATGTGAGCATCTTACTCACTCGCTAGAATAATAGCAAGCAAGATGCTTGCACTACGTAAAATCTATAAATCTAATACACTAAATTAACTGCAAAAGTCCACTGCTCGATATTAGCATTTTATTTCATGTTAAAATTGTAAACAGCCATTATCCTTATAGAAACCCCCAAAATGTCACCCCAGTTTTCTTATCCAAACACTTCACAACAAGACATTACCGATGTTTATCACGGTGTAGAAATAAAAGATCCCTATCGTTGGTTAGAAAACCCTGACTCAGAGGAAAGCAAAGCATGGATAACCGCACAAAATAAACTGACTTTTGACTATTTATCTACTATTACCGCAAGAGAAAAAATAAAAGAAAGATTAACAACACTGTGGGATTATGAAAAGTATGGTGTTCCCTTCAAAAAAGCAGCTAGATACTTCTATTTTAAGAATAATGGACTCCAAAATCAAAGCGTTTTATACACCCTCAAAAACCTTGAGGATGAACCCACTATCTTATTAGATCCTAACACTTTATCAGAGGATGGAACCGTCGCTTTATCAGGTTTATCCATCTCAGAAAATGGTCAATATTTAGCTTACGGTTTATCTACATCGGGATCAGATTGGGTAGAATGGAAAGTAAGAGAAATAGACACAGCAAACGACTTATCTGATCATCTAAAATGGACTAAGTTTACAGGAACATCTTGGACAAAAGATCATCAAGGTTTTTTCTATAGTCGCTACAATGAACCCAACGAAAAAACAAAACTAGAAGACACCAACTACTATCAAAAACTCTACTATCATCAGTTAGGAACTCCCCAAGATGATGATGTATTAATTTATGATCGTCCTGACGAAAAAGAATGGGGTTTTAGTGGTAAAGTTACTGAAGATGGACAATACTTAATTATCAGTGTTTGGAAAGGAACCGATGCTAAAAATCTAGTTTTCTATAAAGATTTAAGTCAAGAAAAATCCCAAGTAATTGAACTAATCAACGAATTTGAAGCAGACTATAGCTTTATCGATAATGAAGGTTCACTCTTTTATTTTCGTACTGATTTAAACGCCCCCAAAGGTAAAGTGATCGGTATCGATATTAATAACTCTAATAAAGAAAATTGGCAAGAAATCATAGCAGAGACTAACGAAACTTTAGAAGATGTTGGCATTTTAAATCATCAATTTGTTTGTGATTATCTTCAAGATGCAAAATCTGCTATCAAAATTTATGATTTACAGGGTAACTTTATTCGAGATATCAGCTTACCTGGAATTGGTTCAGCAGGTGGCTTTAACGGTAAAAAAGAAGATAAAGAAACCTTTTACTCCTTCACCAGCTTCACTACACCCACTACTGTTTATCGCTACGATATGGTAACAGGAGAAAGTACCAGTTTTCGTCAACCAACGGTAGACTTTAATCCTGATGATTACGAAATTGAACAGATTTTTTACGAAAGTAAAGATGGAACCAAAGTTCCTATGTTTATCACCCACAAAAAAGGGTTAAACCTTGATGGAAATAACCCCACTTATCTCTATGGTTATGGTGGCTTTAATGTTTCTTTAACCCCTAGTTTTTCCATTAGTAATCTAGTTTGGATGGAAATGGGAGGGATTTATGCGGTTCCTACCCTCAGAGGTGGGGGAGAATATGGTGAAGAATGGCATCAAGCAGGAATGAAAGAGAAGAAACAAAATGTCTTTGATGACTTCATTAATGCTGCTGAATGGTTAATTAAAAATAACTATACATCTTCGCAAAAATTAGCCATCGGAGGGGGAAGTAACGGTGGTTTATTGGTGGGTGCCTGCATGACCCAAAAACCCCATTTATTTGCTGCTGCATTGCCCGCAGTAGGGGTATTAGATATGCTACGTTTTCATCTATTTACAATCGGTTGGGCTTGGTGTCCAGAATATGGAAGTTCCGAAAATGAAGAAGAGTTTAAGACACTTTTAGACTATTCTCCCTTACATAATTTAACACCTAATACAGCTTATCCTGCTACCATGATAACGACTGCTGATCACGATGATAGAGTGGTTCCGGCACACAGTTTTAAGTTTGCAGCAGCCTTACAAAATGCCCATAATGGGGAGAAACCTGTCTTAATTCGGATTGAAACAAAAGCCGGTCACGGCGCAGGAAAACCCACTACCAAACTAATAGAAGAAATTGCTGATAAGTGGGCGTTTTTAGTTGATAATTTAGATATTAACATGGTATAATTAACGGTAGAATACTTGAATTTTTCCTATGAGTAACTCCTCAGAAAAACCTACCAACAAAAAGCCTACTCCTGCAAACTGTTTAATGGGGGCGACTATTTCAGGAGCGTTAGGTTATGCACTCTACACCCTAACCGCTTCAATTATCCAAACCTTTGCAAATAAACCCTTAACCTCTTCTAACCCTTTAGTGTTAAGAATTGGATCATTAGTGAGAACTTTAGTGATGGGTGTTGCTTCTCTAGGTACATTCGTTTTTTTCTTTGTTACTTTTGGCTTACTTTTATTAGCTATTCAGTTATTATTGCAGAAGGAAAAATCAGCAGAAAGTTAACTATATTTTATTAGTTCTTCCAGTTATTTATCGCTTGTTCAAGTACATATTGAGATACCACTTTAATCTCATTTTGTGTCAGTGTTTCCTGATAAGCTGACATATTATTTTTTCCATAGGTAACTAGATTAATAATAGCGTCTAAATTATCAACCTTATTTCTTTTCAACGCCCTTAATTTGAGATTTTTACCCCGTCTAATAATATTGTTCCCGTTAGGATGACACCCAGCGCAATGAACTGTAAAAATTTTAGACCCATCCTTCACTGTTTCTGCTAATACTGAAGTCGGGTAGATGATGAAAAATAATAGAAAAAATAGGGTAACTAAAATCGAGAATGCTTTCAATTTCATTAATTTCAATTGTAATAGTAAAAGCTGGCTAAAAAACTATTTTTATTATACCAAATTCATTAAACAGATGGAACCTTTAAGCTATTAAATGAACTAAAACACAAAATATAGAAATTAATTTGCTCATTGAGATAAGATAGTGAATAATTGATCAATAGATAATTAACATTCCCTCATCTTATGGATACAAAAGCTTTTAAACGGTCCCTACAACAGTCTGACAACTATCACCGCAAAGGGTTTGGCCATGAAACCGAAGTCATGGGAACCATGAATACAGAGTATCAAAGTTCTCTTATTCAAAAAATCCGGGAGAATAACTATCAATGGCAAGAAGGAGATGTTACTATTAAACTGGCAGAAGCATTTGGCTTTTGTTGGGGAGTAGAAAGGGCCGTTGCCATGGCCTACGAAACCCGTCAACATTTCCCTAAAGAAAAGATTTGGATAACCAATGAAATCATTCATAACCCTTCAGTTAATCAACGGTTATTAGAGATGAATGTGGGGTTTATTGAAGTGATTAATGGAAGTAAAAACTTTTCAGTGGTAGAAGCAGGGGATGTGGTTATTTTACCTGCTTTTGGTGCTAGTGTCACAGAAATGCAACTATTAAACGATAAAAGTTGCACTATTGTTGATACCACTTGTCCTTGGGTTTCTAAAGTTTGGAACTCAGTAGAAAAGCATAAGAAAAAAGATTACACTTCCATTATTCATGGTAAATATCGTCATGAAGAAACCGTTGCTACCAGTTCGTTTGCCGGGACTTATTTAGTGGTTTTAAACCTCAAAGAAGCCCAATATGTCTGTAATTATATCCTCAATGGTGGCAATAAAGAGGAGTTTCTAGATAAGTTTAAAAATGCTCATTCAGAAGGATTTGACCCTGATAAAGATTTAGTTAGTTTGGGTATTGCTAATCAAACCACCATGTTAAAAAGCGAAACCGAACAAATAGGCAAACTCTTTGAAACCACGATGCTCAAAAAGTATGGACCTACCGAACTTAACCAGCATTTTATGAGTTTTAATACCATCTGTGATGCTACCCAAGAACGTCAAGATGCCATGCTAAAATTAGTAGAGGAAGATGTTGATTTAATGGTGGTTATTGGTGGGTTTAATTCTTCTAATACCACCCATTTACAAGAAATTTCCATCGAAAGAGGGATTGATTCCTATCATATTGATAGTGACAAACGCATTTTACAAGGGAATAAGATTGAACATAAACCCTTAGAAAAAGAGATTGAAACTCAGGAAAATTGGCTACCCGATGGTAAAATTGTCGTAGGTGTTACTTCCGGCGCATCAACTCCTGATAAAGTGGTTGAAGCAGTCATTGAACGAATTTTTGAAGAAAAGAATGCAGGTATTTTAGTATAAGTTAACTTATAGGGTGGGCAATTTATATAAGTTATAATTTAACTGATAAACTATTATAGAAGTTGCCCACTTTCACTTTATTTATCTAAAAAAGCGGAGGTTAATGTGACAGTCCAAATAGAGAAAAGATACTATACTCCTGAAGAATATTTAAAGCTAGAAAAAACAGCCAAAGACAAACATGAATACCAAGATGGAGAGATTATTCCCATGACTGGTGCAACCACTAATCATAATCTGATAGCTGGTAATTTTTATAAGCAATTTCCCACTAAAATAAATAATGAAAATTACTGGATTTTTATGAGTGATGTTCGTTTGTGGATGTCAACACATCGTATCTACACCTATCCTGATATAATGATAATTAGAAACCAACCCATCTATGAGGGTAAGGGAACAAATACAGTAACCAATGCTTCAATAATTATTGAAGTTTTATCTAAATCTACGAGAGATTATGATCGAACTGATAAATTCAAATTTTATCGTTCTTTACCAACATTTCAAGAATATTTACTCGTAGAACAATCAGCTTATTATATTGAGCAATTTTATAAACAAACTAATGGGGAGTGGATTTTTAAAACTTATGAATCCGATGCTAATATTCTCGATTTTTACTCAGTTAATTTCTCAATTCCATTGATTGATATTTATAAAAGAGTTGATTTTAATTTAAAAGAAGAATAAGAGTTAAACCAAAGAAAGATTAAAGTATAGAAATCTAAGCTATTATCGAAAATAACAGCTTAGATAAGGGGTATTGAAAGTGGGAAATGATAACTATTTTCTCAGATTGTCCCTCAATGGTCACTTAAGTATGAACATAGTGGGAAAGCATAAAAAAATAATTGATATAGCTGAGAAGAAAATGGTAGCCTTTTTTTAGACTGAGATTAATCAGAAGCAGGTGAGGATGGGTTTTCATGATGGTTATAGCTTTCGTCCAGAATGGAATTTATAATCAACAGCATGGATTCAGTTAAAGCGGGTGTAGTCAGCACAAACTAGACAAATATAGACTTGCCTAAACTCATGGAGAGGGGTTATTTTGAATACCTTCTCGAAGAGACTATTATTTCACCGTTACATCAAAAACTAACTTTTCTTTAGGATGAAAGTTAGCTTTTTATTATCAAGTAACTAAATTATTTTTCTGTTACTCTTATTATAAAGGTTAAACTTAGATTCCGCAAGGGTTTATCCGATAATTTATCATAATAGTCAATGATTAAGTAACCATTACAATTAAGTTTGAAACCAGTTCCCCATAAGTTGAGTTAGTGACCTGATTATCGGTAAAAGATGAGTGATAATTATTAAGAAGATATGTATTTCAGGGTAAGTATGCAAAAGTTAGGAACACAGTTTGATACAATTCGGTATTTTTACTTAATGTAGGGCGATGCACTTCCCATCTTACATTAATGTCTTAGATGGAATAACAAAGTAAGAGACTATTTTTAAACGAATATTAAGTAGGGTGGGTTAGACGGCTATAATCTAGGTTATAACCAGAAGGCAATCATCCGTCGTAACCCACCATTTTAGTTGAGACAGTCCACTACAGTATCTCTTGAGATTTATTCACAAATATCTTCTAATTTGTCAAGTTCAGTTAATAAAAATTAAATATAATCATATTTAAGTGGTCATTGCGAGGGGTAATATAAATAGTAAGCTTTGATTATCACTAAAAATACCCCGAAGCAATCTCTCTATCTATTTCTGAGAACTGGTATGATATTACATTTCTCCATAAATATATTCATTCGCTACTGTTTCAAAATTAATTTTATATAGTTCAATATAATTATCCATAAAGTTTAATGGTTCACTCAAAGAGTCAAGACGAAACCCAGGAATCCAAAATTTACTTTGTATTTTTAAGTCACTATACTCATCTTCGTTTTTTGTCAACTGTTTTTCAATTAAATATTCATAAACAAATTGTTTTCTGATACTTCTTTCTTTTAATTTTTCTCTATTTAATCCATCTTGAAAATAATTAGAAGATAGATATTTGATATCATAAATTTTAATTCTACCAAGTTGAAACAAAGATAAAAATGATTTAATAAACAACTCAAATTCTTCACGAATACATTGAAGAGGATTACGAATACTTTTGTTATCATTATAATATCTAAATAAAGATTTTGTAAGCACAGTTGAATCCCATTTTTCTGTTACACCTTTAGGTGTAAGAATATTTTGCTTAAACATCTCCCAAGAAAAATAATTATTTAAAACAGCGATTAGAAATATATGATTAAAGTAGTACATTTTATAAACTTTATCCTTATCTAAAGTTTTAGGTATTGTCCAAAATGAGTAGAATTTTTGAGGTAAAGGTTCAGATATAATTAAAATACGTCCATTTAGAGAATAAATTTGATTCAATTCATTAATAGTATGATATCCTTCAGGTTGATTAAGGTAAGCAATATTGATATCTGGCAATTCAGACCACTTTTTCTTAGTTTCATCTTGTTCCTTAAATTCAGTATAATAACCATGATCATTCCAATTAGATTCTAATAAATTATATTGTCTTTTTGGTATATTTTCTAAAATCGGTGAAATAATAACAGCATCAGGATTAACTTTAGAATTATTAATTTTAAATGTATTAGATAAATCTATTTTTTTAGTTACATGATTAATCTTCTCTACTAAATTCTTAGAAAGAAATTGAGTATCTAAATGAAGCAAATCATCAAAATCTTTATGATTACAGATATAAGTTAAACACATAGACTCCCAGATGCTATGAAAGTTACTAATTCCCCAGATTTTACCGTCTTTTGTTTCTTTTCTTTCTCCATATAAAAATAATTCGATTGCTTCATAAAAGTCCCAATAATCAGCATCTTTGAGGGGAGTATTATGATCAATCATTTCTAAGGTATCTTTTAGAATATCAATCACCTGACTATAATATTGTTCATGAAATAAACTATATTCTGCACTTAAATAACTGTGTTGAAAATGTTCAGCTAATGCTTTAATTTTTCCAGCAATTTCTTGATGTAATTGTTGTTTAACTTCCCATAATAAATAACAATACATTGCAACTAAATCAGTTGATTGAAACTGCATTTGTTTACGGGGTAAGTACATATAATCAACATAAGCTGCATTATTGGGCAAAAAAATAGCACGATGTAGAAACTTATAAGATTGACTATAATCTAAGATTTCTGATTTACTGGTTCGATAAACTAAACTAAGTATTTTCGGTTCATTATAGGTTTCCAAAATTGTATCAATACTGGTTAGTTTAGAATAAAATATGTTTTCTTCTACTTCATTTTCTATGATATCTGAACCTTGTTCATTATCGATTATTCCATCTCTATCTGATTTAAGTATCTTAGAGTTTTCATCTAGATATCCTTTTTCTAGACAAATCGTTTTAAATTTATGGAAGATACGATAAAACAAGAAAAATAGTTTTCTCTTTTCATCAAAAGTGTCTATTTCCTCTAGTTTATTTTCAAAACCTTTGGGGAAATAAAAATAAAGTTGATCATCCTTTTTTTCTATCCCCACAAAGGAATATACATCATCTACAGTTAGTTTGAGTTGATTAAAGTTTATCATTGTAAAAAACGCTATTTATATTTTACTAGGTTTATTTATTACGATGGTATGGGATCATAAAACTCTAAACCTCGTTCATAAAAATATTTCATTAATTCTACTGTATATGAAGTAAAATCGGCATAAGTGATTAATCTTATGTTGGGATTTTCTGTAATTTTTTGTAAAAGATTTTCTAATGGTCTTTTATCTCGTGTAAAAACATTATCCCAAAGATAAAACATTAACTTATTTTCTACTTTCTCTTCTGAAATTGAATTATCTTCTGGTTTTATAAACCACCAACCTATTTGTTTATCTTCTATTCTTCTAATTGTTTGATAATTTTCTTTAATAAAATCATTTATGCCAATAATACATTCACACCAACCAAGGTCTACTTCTTCTCTAGCAAAAAATAGAATTGAGTTTTCAATTTCTCTAGGAATATGGTGTAAATAAAATTTATTAGTTGGCATTTCAATATATTCCCAATCCCATCGTCTTTTAAATGCACTATCTAAATAGTAGATTGATTCATCTGATGTGTTAATGGTAGCAAGAATGGATAAATTACTAGGGATTTTAATTTTAGGATTTCTAGGATCTTTTAATAAACCTAATACTCTTAAACCTTCTTCATTTTTACTAACCTCTAAATTTTTTGTATATGTTTCGTAAAAACCATTTAGCATTTTACCATCAATTTTAATATCTCCATCCTCTTGTATTTTAGCTGGATATCCCATTGCGTCAAATAAACCAATTAATTCCATTTCCGAAATATCAACCTCATAAGTTGACCAATTATCATCTTGCCTATCTAATAATTGAAACACTGTCCCAAAAATAGCCGGTGCATTTCCTCTATTTAACTCATCAATGACTAATAGATAATGCTCATCATCTTTACCATCAATTAAACCACGATAGGCCATTCCTAACGCACGCAAAAAATGACCAGGATAATATTTATAGATAACATTATTCCCTTGACTTAAAGGAAGTAACTTACCCATAAAGTCAGCATAGGTATATTCGGGATGAAATACCGTTTTTACTGTATTTTTCAGTATTTTACTATTCTCATCAAACTCAATATTTAACTTCTCTTTAGCAATTTCTCTAATCTTATAACTTTTTCCTGTTCCGGGACTTCCAAACAGTATTTTTTGTAAAGGTTTTGCACTCATGTAGCATCAATGAATAATAGGGATAATCAATATTATAAACAGATATTTAATTATTGCAACATAAGTATATAGCGTTTCTCGGACTCATGGGGTACACTTAACTCCTGCCTCCTGCCCCCTGCCTCCTGCCTCCAAGCGATAACCTCTGTACCTCACAAGTATGAGAACTGCTA
>JAAUYH010212415.1_pt1 | contig 39204 bp, 30 predicted proteins | sample 7278061 | NCBI WGS metagenome assembly JAAUYH01 (sample SAMN14350203, study PRJNA611818) | marine sediment metagenome | isolation source: surface marine sediment (0.6m) | place: French Polynesia: Moorea | collected 2018-08
ATTGCTATCAACATAAGCATGAGGATTGGTAATAGAGTAGCGCACACCAGCTTGGGCTGCTAGATTAACTACTATATCTATTGGATAATCATTAAATAATTCTGATATTTCCTGGCGATCGCTAATATCTAAGAGAGAAAATTCAAAGTTAGGATGGGAATAGATTTGTTTAAGACGCTCTTGTTTTAAAGTTACGTCATAGTAGTCATTAAGATTATCGATTCCGATAACTTTGTGACCTTGAGCTAAGAGTTGTTGGGTGAGATGAAAGCCAATAAATCCTGCTGCGCCTGTGACTAAAATTTGTTTCATAGTTTAGTTATTTTTTTCCGTTATTAGTAAATATTGTTTGGCTAGCTGAGTGGCTTGGATCAAAGTTGCAGACAACTGTAGCTAACGGCTAATAGCTTTTTCCATGAATATTGGGTTTGGTTTAATCTATTATGAGATTAATTTAATACCTAATTCAAGCTAAATCAACATTTTGTAAACATTAGTTAGTTGCCAATTTTTTCTTTTTGTTAATTTTTTTGGTAACAAACCCATTGAAAATAACTAGCAAACAAATCCAAGAACACAAATAGGAAGGTAATAAATATCGCCAAAGATTAGCTGGTGCGACAATCAAATAGCCCACAGGATATATCACACTAAAGAGTGACGGAATTATTAACTCAATTTTACGATTTAAAAGACCAACTACCAGAAAAATTGCCGAAAGAGTTAGAAAAATATAGTGTCTAAAGATGAGTGAAAATATTTTATTATCTAGAAGAGTATTAAGCAGATTGACATACCAAGCTTTTATTGTTGGTAGTTTGCTGTCAAATTCGATACCCATTTGGGCGCGCTCTTGGGTGACGATTGGTTGTTCCTTGAGAATTCCCCAAGTCTGATAGGATGGATTATTGGGAACTTGTAAAAGATAAGCAGTATAACAAGCCTGATGTGTGAGGTATCCAAGAGGATGTCTAATTGCAGTCTGAATTATTTTGCTAACAATAAAGCTGTTTTGTTCTTTAGGAATTTTACCAATAGCAGCAGGAACATCTTTATCCCACACAATATAACCTGCTGAAGCACACATATAACCGTCAAGAAGTTTTTGAAAAGTACCTGAACCAAATTCCTGATTTATCGACTGTTTTTCCCGATTAATTTCTGATTCATCCATAATATTGCGAGAATAATAAACTGTCCCTACGTATTGATTGAGTAATCCATGAGATGTTGGGTTATTATTCCTGTCTACATTCGGACTAAGTTCGATAATTTTACCTGGTAATAAGATTATTAAAAGAATTAGAATTAGCTCTCTACTTTTTTTCAAAAGACTACTATTACGACCAAAAAATAATATATAAATTGGCATAACTATCAAGACGAAAAAAATAGTTTCTCGCCTAAACGTTACTCCCATAGACAGAGTAATAATCGATAAAGTAAATAAAGTCTTGCTGTTTTGATGAATTGATTTAATTAAGAAAGCTATGGTTAATAGTGTAAAGCTAGTCATCCAATTGTTAGACACCGTCGCATTAGAATAAAGCCATAGGGGTGGTAGTAAAATAATCAAGCTACAATTGATGAGAAATAACCTATTGTTTCTAACAACTTGTCTAATTAGGTAGAAGATAGAACCCCAAAATAATGTACCTTGAATAAAACTAAACAAACTAGGATTATTCACAAAATACTGTGTCAGGTGCATAAGCATGGCGAGAATAGGAGGGTGCCATGTATTGTATTGGTTATTTAAAGCATCTTGCCAATGATACAAGGCATCAATAGACAGGACAGCAGGGTAAAACACTAGCATCCAGAATCCACTTAAGGTTGTGGAAAGAAAAATTATATAGCTGGTTGTCCCCAATCTGGTTTTTAGTTTTTCTTGCCAAATATGGACTGTACTAATAAATAGAACGGTCATCCACACATAGCTAATTAACGTTGAAAAAACCACATAACTAAGTTGAGAATTAAAAATTTGATACCAGATGGGAAAGATTGCAAGTGCTAAAACCAAAGCAATTAAGGCAGACCAGTATAATGTTTTAGTGGAAGTTTGCAACAATTTTGGTACGTGGCTTTTGAAGAAATGACAATTATAATTCATTAAATTAATTGAGATTTAATATATTGAAAGGATGAATGATGAGGGATGAGGATTGAGGAGGAAATAATCCGCTAGATATTAGATTTGGCTGGTATTTTCTTATCCGCAATCTCGATCTGAATCAGTCGTGATACTGGCGTTGCGTTGTCATAAGATAATATGATCTCCCTATCATCCAAAATCTTTAACAAGCTCGCATTTTGAAACAGCCCTACCCCTTAATAAGGGGGGAGACTCACGCAAAGAATAAAATGATCGATTTGAGTACAACTCGGTATGAGAAAATAAGGGACTAGATATTAGAGTTGGTTGGTATTTCCTCGTATCCCACCATCCCTCATCCCTTATGCCTTATATTCCCCACCCCTTTGTTGCAGACTTATATAGAAATAAAATCCCATCCCTATTAAAGTCAAGCTTCCTAGGAGAAAGATTTGAGTTGCTGTAGCTGCTGCTACTCCCTGGGCTGAATCATAACTAAATAAGCTGACTGCTAAGGCATAGGCGTACTGGTAAGTGCCAACAAAGCCAGGGGCAGAAGGAACAAGAGTACTTAAATTCACTAAACCCATAACAGATAGCATCTGCTGCCAATTTAAAGATAAGTCTATTGCTTTTAAGACTGACCACTGAGCTATTCCCTCTAACAACCACACTATGAGAGAAAGAGATACAGTCTGAGCTAACCTACTGCCACGCAGACTAGATAAACCCTTGCAAAAGCCCTGAATTTTTTGATTAACGGCAGCAGGTAAGGGAATAGTCCAATTTTGTGGGGAATTTCGACTTGAAATCAACAAAACGATAAAAATTACCGAAAATAATGTGCCTGCCACTGTGGTCAAGCTACTGAGCAAAACTGTTTGTTCACTGATGAATAGTCTTCCTAGGACTAGACATAAAACTACTATGAGTCCATCTAAGACTCGTTCTACCACAATTGAGCCTGCGATCGCCATACGAGAAAGTCGATAACGTCTTCCAGCAAAATTGGCGCGGAATAATTCTCCCAGACGAGCGGGTAAAATATTGTTCATAGCGTAACCCACTACAAGAACTATCCCCACAGACTGAAAAGAGAGATGTTTTATGTCCCAAAGCAAACTACGCCAGCGCACTACTCTAACAATCATATTGGCAGTGTAAAAACCTATGGCTATAACCAACCATTGATTGTCCGCTTGAGAGAGTATGGCTTGTACTTGCGCCCAACTGGTTTGGCGTAAAGCCAGCCAGAAAAATAAGACTCCTAGTGCTACACCAATTAATCCCCGCAGCCAAGTCCGCCCACAAATCAGAATTCTAGAAAATTTTGCCATTAGCTGTAAAAAATTAACTCAGGAATCTAAACTTGAGAATGTACCACAATGCCTTTAATCCATCTTTCCAGTTAATTTTCTTACCCTCAGCATAAGTTCGCCCGTAATAAGATATTCCTGTTTCATAGATACGCCAGCGACGGCGGGATCTAGTCACTTTTACGGTAAATTCCACCTCGAATCCGAAGTCATTGGAGGTGAGTTTCATTCCTTCTAATACTTCACGACGAAACATTTTATAGCACACTTCGATGTCACTCAAAGTGGTATTACAGAATAAGTCGATGAGATTGGAAATAAATTTATTAGCTAGTAAATGATGGAAGTAAAGGACACGGTGAGGATTGCCATAAAAGCGAGAGCCATAGACTACATCTGCCCATCCTTCTGCGATTAAATCCCACATCCGACCCCAGTCTTGGGGGTTGTACTCTAAGTCAGCATCTTGGATAACTATGACATCTCCAGTAGTAGCTTGGAATCCAGTTCGTAAGGCAGCACCTTTACCTTGGTTTTTCTTGTGAAAGATAACTTTTACCCTGACAGGAGGCTTTTGAGGCAAGGCAATACTTAAAGCAGACTCTTGTAATTCTGGCTCATTGCCATTTATCGTCACTAATTGACGCTCATGGCTCAGATCTAAATGAACAGAGTTGCTATCTGTGTGTCCAAACTTATCTACTAGCCACTCCCTAGTGCCATCGGTAGAACAATCATCTACCATGACTATTTCTTTGGGAATTTCTGGACAAGCCAAGATTACTTTGGCTAATAAAGTGTCTAAAGTGTGAATCTCATTATAGACAGGTATGACAACTGATAATTTCACGGACTATCTACTCCTCTATTTTCCAGCAGTTGCTTCTAAACTGCTGCTTTATTTGAATGATGCTGAACAACTATAACCTACTACGAGATACAAACTTAGATATTATCCAGTTTGTAGAGGTTTTTAGTAGGTGATGTTGATTAATGTATGGGGAGATTAAACGGAGGTTAAGAGAAACGAGAAATCGTGGTAATTTAACTGGAGCGTCGCTTTTTGGGGCAGTGACTAAGATTAGGATTTACTACCTATAGACAATTAAGGATGCCTCAATATGTCTTGATTTTAAATATGCCTAATTTTCTTATAATTAAATATACTAAACTCTATAACTAAGTCCAAAAAAAATTTTTTTTTTTTAATTTTTGTGGTGGATTTTATTCTGGTAATTTCAAGAATGTGTCGAATTTGTATCGTGTTTTGGCTATTTATCTGAAAAATTTATCGATAAATTATATTTAACTTTTTGGGGTTTGTATATTTTTATTAAATTGAGCTATTATTAAGCGACGAAATAATGTATTAATTACTATTGTGGTATCGTGGTGATTTGATCGTAACTTAATTATTTAATGTAATTGTATAACTTTTGTAATTGGATATACATTTTATGATAATATTTTACGATAGTCTGTCGCTTTAGTGGAGTTTAACAAGGCTCAAATGAAGTAACTAGTGCTTTTAGGGTTGATCTTTAACTTAAAACACTCAGAGTAAAAGATTAATTAGTAGAGCATTAAGTTATAGAAATTTAGCTAATACAATCTAAAAAACCGAGTAACAGAGAAAAAAATAGTTAAATTTAGCTAGCAATATTTGGGGTTAAGATTATACTTTACTGCGTTGAATAATTAGTGCCTAATGTCTTGATTTGTCAGCCTCTTTGGTCAATAAATAAGAAAAATGTATGAGGTAAAATCAATGATTACGAAGGTGGAAACCTCATCTTGGAATCAGGATACTGAGTATGTTTCTTTGTTGCAGAAAAACCAGTCAAATGATTTACCTAACTTGAGTGTAAAACTCTTGGAACGACGAATTACCTTAATGACAGCAACCGCTATCATGAATGCTATTCACTCAGCCTGTGTAGAAGAGAAAAAACTAACCATAGCGTCTTATAACGTACATAGTTTTAACTTGTCTATGCAATTACCCTGGTTTTATGAATTTCAACAAAGTGCTAATATTACTCGTTGTGATGGGGTTGGTATATTAAAAGCTTTACAGTGGATGGGAAATGACTTTCCCCTTCAGTATCGAGTTTCTGGTACAGCTTTTGTGCCAAAACTGCTGGAATATGGCAACCAAAATAGTTTCTCCTTCTTTTTGCTAGGTTCAACACCAAAGTATTTAGAAGAAGCTATGCAACGAGTGAAACAGAAATATCCCGAACTAAAAATAGCTGGACATGATGGATATTTCGACAAGAAAAATACCGAACAAAACCAGGCTATAGTCGAGCAAATTAACCAATTCAAGCCTAATATCTTGCTGGTTGGTATGGGAATGCCCACCCAAGAGAAATGGATTCAAGAATATCGTCGGGAGCTTGAAGTTAATGTAATTATGCCTTGTGGGGCAATCATAGATCGACTAGCTGGTGTTGTTGCTGAATGTCCACCATGGATTTCCAATAGTGGATTGGAGTGGCTTTATCGTCTAATTTCTGAACCTAGACGTTTAGGAGGACGGTATTTAATTGGTAATCCAGCTTTCATGCTTCAGATTGCCCTAGCTAAATCTCTAGGAATTTCTGATTTGCGTGTCAGCAAAATGTAAAGAAAAGAAGAGCAAACACAGTAGTTTAATCAAAAAAACTACAAAACTCACTCTTCTGTAGTTTAAACAACGTTTTTCAAGGACTATGTTAGCAAAAGTTAGTGTCATTGTACCTGCTTATAACATTAGTGCCTATATTGCAGATGCTCTTGAATCTTTAGAGAGACAATCTTATAAAGATTTTGAGGTGCTGATTGTGGATGATGGCTCTACAGATAATACGGCTGAGATAGTCAAATCTTTTTGTGAGCGAGACTCTCGTTTTCGCTTATTACAAAAACCAAATGGTGGATTAGCATCAGCGAGAAATTATGGTATTCGTCACGCTCAAGGGGAATATATCGCTCTGCTGGACGGTGATGATATTTATCAACCAGACAAGTTAATCACTCATGTAATTCCATTGGCTCACTCAACGGGAATTGGTGTTGTTTATAGTGCTTCTAGAGCAATTCGCGAAGACGGAAAGCCAACTTTTATGGTTTTGAGTGGTAAACCAGTCAAGTCCGATCCTCTGTTGGCATTACTGTGTAAAAATTTCATTGGTCATGGCTCAAATGCTGTATTTCGTCGCTGCATTTTTGACGAGGTAGGTGGATTCGATGAAACTTTACGAAGTTGTGAAGATATAGATTTTTGGCTGCGAGTTGCTGAAACTAGACGCTGGAGCTTTTATCGCTTACCACATATTTTATGTTGTTATCGAGTTTGTCCTTCTGGACTTTCTTTTAACGTTCAACAGATGCAGCGTAGTCGTGAAAAAGTGATTTCCGCAGCTTATAAACGCTCTCCTGAGCTAGTTCAATCTATTTTACCCACCGCCTATGCTTATATGTACCGCTATCTAGCAAGGCTATCCTTAACTGCTGGAAATGTAGGACAAGCTCGCTATTTTATAGACGTAGCCTTGAGTAGTGATGGTTCGATCTTTTATCGAGATTGGCGATCGCTCCTTACTTTAATATCGGTGAAAGTTGCACCCTTGGCTAAGTTGGGGATTAAACAAACTTTAGGTACAGTAAAAACCCATTCCAGATAATTATCAACGGTTGTTGTTCGCGAGAAGAGTGGCTGATGTGCTGAAACAAAATGCCAAAAAACCCAAAGATTTTTTCAATACTGAGCATCTAAAAGCTGACCTCAGAGGTCGCTCTATTCGTGGTGGTGCAGTTACCGTAGCTGCTCAAGCGGGTAAATTTGCCATCCAGATGACCTCCACTATTGCGTTAGGAAGGCTGTTAACCCCAGAAGATTATGGTCTAATCGCTATGGTCACTGTGGTGATTAAATTCGTGCAGATGTTCAAAAATCTGGGGCTTTCTACAGCGACTATCCAAAAAGAGGAAATCAATCACCAGCAAGTTAGTACTCTCTTCTGGATCAATGTGGGTATCAGCTTGATTATTACCTTATTACTCATAGCTCTAGCACCTGTCATTGCTGGATTTTACAGCGAACCTCGATTAATACCAATCATGCTTGTCTTAGCCAGCGTCTTTATTTTTAGTGGGTTGAGTGTTCAGCATCAAGCACTACTAAGAAGACAGATGCGTTTCACTAGCCTTGCCAAGATTGCAGTCATTTCCCTCTTTACTAGCTTAATCGTTGCCGTAATATTGGCTTGGTATCAAGCAGGTTACTGGGCATTAGTGTTTCTGCAACTGACAAGTGTGATTGTTTATACCCTAGGGGTGTGGATAGCTTGTGGTTGGCGACCAGGATTACCAGTATGGAACTCTGGCATTGGTTCGATGCTGGCTTTTGGAGGAAATTTGACCGCTTTTAACTGTGTTAATTATGTTTCCCGTAACTTAGATAATATTCTCATTGGTCGATTTTGGGGTTCTCAGGAATTAGGTCTTTACGCCAAAGCTTATCAGCTAATTCTGTTGCCAATTCAACAAATTAACGCACCCATGACAAGTGTAGCTCTTCCTACCCTGAGTTGTTTGCAGACTCAGAAGCAACAATACTCTCGCTATTACTATAAAGCTCTGTTGTCAATAACTAGCTTGGGGATGGCTCTAGTTGCCTTTACCTTTGCTTCAGCAGATAAGATGATTCTTCTGTTTTTAGGACAGCAATGGTTAGGGGTCGTTCCCATTTTCCGGTGGTTGATGCCAGCAGCTTTTATTGGCACGTTAAATGTGGCAGAAACTTGGGTATATCAATCTTTGGGGCGTACTGACCGTCAGTTTCGGCTCGGACTGGTGATGTCAACTATTGATGTCCTGATTTTTGTAGTAAGTGTTCGTTGGGGTGCTGTTGGTGTAGCTGCTGCTTATGGCTTATCTCGACCCATTCTTTGGCTGCCAAAAATAATCTATTGCTACAGAGGAACACCTTTGAGAGTCACTGAGTTAGCCAGTACTCTGTTTCATCCAGTTTCAGCATCCATTGGTGCAGCAGGCTTATTGATGGTAATTAACCAGTTCTTGTCAACGGGAAGCAATTTGGCGATCGCTATTGGGCTAGATTGCCTAATATATGGTCTGCTTTACCTAACAATATGGATGATTCTGCCCAATGGCAAACAAACCTTGTGGGAAATGTTACGGATGCTTAAGGAGTTTCGGAAAAAGAAAAAGTGATTACGAGTCAGAATTAACGGAATCAAACAAGCAAATATAGGAGAAATAATCAGATGGTAGTATCATCGCGTCAGTTAGAAAAAGCTCAGGTTAAATCATCGAAAACAATTAAATTAGGAGTAGTTGCCAACGAATTTTTTGACCTGTCTATTGGCAGGATGGGCGGTTTTGGTTGGGCTACTCGTCAAGTGGCTAAATGCTTCCAAGATGAATCACTGGGAGTAGAAGTAGTATTTTTATCTCGTGAAGCGATGGAAATACCCGACCCAGAAGAAACCTTAATTCATGGTTGTCGGTTAATTCCTCGTCATCCTAATTTCTTAGAATATTGTCGTCGCATATGGGCAGAAAATTTCGATCTACTTCTATCTATTGACTATCGACCCAATTATAGTCCTCTATTTAGGATTTTGCTTCAAACTCCTATTATTGTCTGGGTTCGCGACCCCAGGACTCCTGAAGATGTAGCCAAGATTGCGACCATTCGTATTCCTGGAGAAGAAGATATTAAACCTCAAGGACTCTGGACTCCTGACTGTACTTCTTTAGGAAAGGTGTTTCAAACTTCTCAGTGGTTGGGTCGTCCAGTACTCTTTGGGACTCCTGCTTCTTTTCTTCGGGAAAAAGTTTTGGGGACTTATGGCGTAAAAAATGCTGAAGTCGCTTTGTTACCCAATATTATCGATATTGAGCCAGGAGAAATTACCAAAAGTGAGAAACCCACAGTGGTCTTTCTGGCTCGTCTCGATCCTTATAAGCGACCCTGGTTATTTGTGGAATTAGCAAAGCATTTTCCTGATGTTGAGTTTATCTTCCTCGGCAAAGCTCATTTTGAAGGTAAAGGTGCTTGGAAACCGGAGGGACTTCCTGAGAATGTGCGCTTGATGGGTCATATAGTTGGAGAAGAAAAAATCCGTCTTCTTTCCTCAGCTTGGATGTTAGTTAATACATCAATTCACGAAGGATTAGCCGTTAGTTTCCAAGAATCACTCAAGTGTGAAACTCCTATTCTCAGCAGCGTAGATCCTGAAGGGGTGGTTTCTCGTTTTGGTGTCTATGTAGGACGCTGGGATGGGAGTGGTATGGAAGGTATGCCTAAGTTTATTGACGGTCTGACTCGATTACTAGAAGATCATGAACTGCGGACTAGATTAGGCAAAGAAGGTCGGGAATGGGTCAGTAAAACCCATAATAAATCCCGTTTTCTGGAGGTATTCCAAGAGCTATGTACCAAAGCAGGGGTTAATTATGGAAGGGATGAAGGATGAAGCATGAAGGATAAGGGATAAAGGATTCAGTAGGGACGTAGCATACTACCTCCGTACAGTCTTCAGGGAGCGGGAAATAATCAAGGAGTGCTGACCTATTTTCCTCACTCCTCCTCAGTCATCATCCCTCCTATCCCACCACCCCAAAAGGCAAATAACTGACAACTAATTAAAAACTGCTGTAATTATGCTGCAACGGCTCTCATCTCCAAAAAAGCCTCGGGTTAAGACCGTAGCTAGTCCCACCAAATTTCCTTATCTAGTAGCTCTTAGACCCCACCAGTGGACCAAAAATCTGATTGTTTTTGCTGCGCCTTTGTTTGCTTTTAGTCTGAATTGGCGATCGCTTAGTGGTAGTTTACTAGCATTTATCTTGTTTTGTGCTGCTTCTAGTAGCTTTTATTTGCTCAATGACATCGCTGATGTTAAATCCGACCGCCAGCACCCTGTTAAGTGTCAACGACCCATCGCAGCAGGTCTGGTCAGTATTCCCATAGCAATAGTTATGGCATTAGTCCTGTTGACAGGTGCTTTGATTCTTGGGTATTGGCGATCGCCAATCTTGGGGATTACCCTGACTGGCTACGCTTTACTACAAGTAGCTTACAATGTAAAACTGAAGCGTACTCCTATTATGGACATTATAGCGATCGCGACAGGATTTGTGTTAAGAGCTTATGGGGGGGCTGGAGCATCAGGAATAGTTTTATCTGTCTGGTTTATCCTCTGTACAGCAATGCTAGCTCTGTTTTTAGCAGTAGAAAAGCGCAAAGCAGAACTGAGGTTATTAAAAGTAAGAGGAGGTAAAACCCGTTCTGTTCTCAAACACTACTCCTTAAACTTACTAACTCGCATGGAGAGTATGGTAACAAATGGAACGTTGATGAGCTATGCCCTTTGGAGTTCTGGTCCGATAGTAAAAGGTGCTTCCACTCCTTGGATGATGCTGACATTTCCTTTTGTGTTGTATGGAATTTTCCGCTATCAAATGCTCAGTGAGTCTCAAGAGAAGATTGAGGAGGATAAGGTCGGTTGTAAGCAAATAGAACAAACTGAGCGACCAGAAGACATTTTATTAACCAACATACCAATACTGCTTACTGTTGTTGGTTGGGTTATGACGATCTTGATAATTTTAGGGTTGAAACATCAGGGGGTAATTGAGTAAATCAGATAAGTCTAACAAATCTCGGTATGTTCAAGTAGCAAGTAGCGAGTAGCGAGTAGCTTTTTAGCAAGTAATAACCACTAACCACTAACCACTAACAAATAATTATGCTCTCGGGTAATTCATGAATTACCCCGAAGCTCGAACCAACCACCAATCAGGAATATGCACCGACGTAAGTTTAATCACAAAACAACCGTTATAGCTGCGATCAATCTCCATTTTCTCAAGAATGCGGGTATCAAAGGTATCATCATTGACCTAGACAACACCATTGTGTCGGAAGATGACTGCTATATCTCTCCCAATGGAGAAAATTGGATTAAACAAGCAAAATTAGAGGGACTTAAATGCTTTATTTTGTCTAATGGTAAGCGTCGGTACAGAGTGGAATACTGGTCTGAGCGCATGGATATACCAGCTATTAGTCCTGCTCGAAAACCTTTGCTATTTAGCTTTTATAAGGCTCTAAGGTATATGGAGCTTAAACCTCAAGAAATTGTAGTGATTGGTGATAGTCTGCACACTGATATTGTCGGAGCTTGGCTCTGGGGTTGTTCCAGCATTCAGGTCGCCAGCCTTCCTCATCCACCTAAGTGGTGGGAAAAGCTATTCAGGCAGTGGGTACAAATTCCCTACCCTCAAGATTGTGAACTTTGGCAACTTGAGGGGAATTCTCTGGAAAATAGCTGCTGAAACTGGACTAAATTCCGCTTTTTGTCCCTTTCCTCTTGAATCTTGGTAATTATTTTGTCGAAATAACAGTTCTTCTATTTTAGTCAATAGCAATATGTTTCAATCCCTTAGTAACCAATATATTTCCAGGCTAGTATGGCATCTTTACTGTGATGCCCCAACACTTACTCGTCTGTTAGCTTTAGCACGTACATTTATCTGTCCTATGCAACGGCTCTTGGCTGAAGTTCCCAAGGGGTCAACCCTATTGGACATTGGCTGCGGTAAGGGAATATTCCTATTACTTTTAGCGACAAACAACCAGATGTCTAGTGCGATGGGCATCGATCCTGATGGCAAAGCTCTACACATAGCAAAGAAAGCAATGGCGAAGGTAGCTAATCAAAGTGAGAAAGTAAATATTAACTTTATCCCAGGGAGTAGTCCTGAAGATTGGCCACAAGATACCTATTTTTCAGTTGTGAGCTTGATTGATGTTATGCACCATATCCCTCCTGAGCAACAATACTGGCTATTCTGTGAAGCAGTAAAAAGAGTTGCTCCTGGTGGTCGTCTTATCTATAAAGATATGTGTCACCGACCCTTTTGGCTTGCTACAGCAAATCGTCTGCACGATCTGATAGTAGCCAGACAATGGATTAACTATGTTCCCCTAGACACAATTAAGCATTGGGGATTATCCCTCGGTCTTGAACTGAAAACAGAAAGCTTTTACTTAAGCTATGTCTATGGTCATGAAAAACTAGTATTTAATAAGCCTTTAATCTAACCATGAATATAAGTTTATTCCTTGATAAAAAGTATATTAAAAATTACATTTATCAACTTATTGCTCAATACTGGGGAGATATTTTAATTGTTATTGCCTTGATGACAGTGGTTAGTTGCCTATCTTGTATATGGGCTTGGTTCATTAGTCCAGTTCTTGTTGAAAATTCATACTGGGACTTATGGTTTGAGTCAGATATTCCTCGTGAATTTGCCAATATGATTGATCGATGGAGTAATCATTATCGAACCAATGTACATCCATTATTTTCCCTCATAGCATTTCCGCCGACGTACTTACTCACCAAGTTAGGTTTTGAGTCGATTAGCGCAGTAAGAATTGTCATTGCTTTCGTTGCCTCTGTTTGGATTAGCTTACTGTACTGGGTAATCAGATTAATTAATTGTCGCAGATTTGACGCAATTGTATTTAGTCTCCTCGGAGCAATTAGCGGAGCAGCAATATTTTGGTTTGGTGTGCCAGTAACTTACTCCTTCGGCTCTGTAAGTATGCTTACCGCGTTAGTAATTGTGGGATTAGGGCAGTATCGCCAGTTATCTTCATGGTGGTATTTGGGCGTTAGTGCCTTAACTTTGAGCATTACTACTACCAATTGGATGGCTGGAATTCTGGCAACCTTTGTTAACCATCGCTGGAAGCAGGCTCTACAGATTACCATCAATGCCTTCTCCTTAGTTGTGATTCTATCGTTTGTTCAGTACTTAATTTTTCCCAGTGCGGAATTTTTGCTCAAAATTCAGAGCGAAAAAACTTATGTTTTCAATGAGGGATCGGTTGGAGCATTAAACGTCATTCAGTCTTTTATCTCTCACACTATGATTGTGCCAGCTATTGAGATAATTGACAAAACCTCTCGCCCAGGATTTGCCACACCAGGTATTCAAATGGTGACTCAACTGTCAGCACCTGGATCAGGAAGTTTGTGGGGTAAAGTTGCTGTTCTATTATGGACTGCACTTTTAGGTTTGGGTATATGGGGACTATTCTCAATTAAAAAGCATCTCAAACTACGTATTGTTTTAGCTCTCATTATCCTGGGTCAGCTAGTACTACATCTGCTTTACGGAGAAGAAACCTTTGTTTATTCCCTTCATTTTGCACCATTTTTAGTCATTTTGGCAGCAATGAGTACACTGACCCGCGCTCGCCCATTAGCATTAGTACTAGCAGGTATGCTCCTACTTAGTGCAGGTATCAACAACAGCTTACAATTTAATCGAGCTACAGAATCGATGCGGGTTAGCGATCACCAACAAGTATTACTACCAGCACCAAGCAATCTCAAACAAGACCAAGGATATCATCGGCTTGGTGGTAGTTTCAGTCCCCCTGAAAGTAGTTTTGGTATTTCTTTTTGGATTAGAGATCAAGAAGGAAATCTCCAGACTACTAGTGATAATATTGCTTCTGACGAAATTCGTCAGAAGTTAGTTAAGAGCGATAGTGAAGATTTATCAGGTATTGAGACCTCAACTAACTATTATGAAGCATTTTGGTCTGTGGCAGACCCAGGCAAATGGCAACTACACCTGAAAACTCCTCCTAATAGCGATTCTCAACTGATGATTGCGATCCGCAGTGTTGGTGGGACTAGAGGAGAAATCCGTTCCCTGGACTGGGATGGGCAACGGTTACTAATTAACCAGCTAATTGACGATCGCTGGTTGATTAAGCTCGAACCATCGCCTACCAAGGTTTATCTAGGTAAGGAAAAGGGTGATTGGATGATGACTCAACGTAGGACTGCTCATGTGTGGGAGGATTGGCTTGGCTTGGGCTACGCTCTATTCCCCCTCGATAATGGTAATGAATGGAATTTGACGATTGAAAAAGTCTAATAAGTGGTTAGTGGTTAGTAGTTAGTAGTTGAGATAGGCTTTTCTTGCAATAGAAAATTTAGAAATAATTTTGCGCTTGGTAGTTACTAGGGAGGGGATAGAGGAAAAAAAATGACAATGCCTAACTTTTTGATTATTGGTGCAGCTAAAGCTGGAACAACTGCACTATATCATTATCTTCAGCAGCATCCACAAATCTATATGAGTCCTCACAAAGAACCGCGATTTTTTGCTCTTGAGGGAGAATCAATAAATTTTCAGGGACCTGGAGATAAGACCAGGTTTCGATTTGTCACCGAGATGGAATCCTATCGAGCTTTATTTGAGGGAGTTTCTCAAGAAATAGCTATTGGTGAAGCGTCTCCTTGGTATTTGTATGTTCCTCAAGCTGGCGAGCGAATCAAAAAGCACTTACCTGATGTCAAGCTTATTGTGATTCTCCGCGAACCAGTAGCAAGAGCCTATTCTAATTTTATTCATGCACTACGGGAAGGACTTGAACCTCTGGAAGATTTTGCCGAAGCAATGGAAGCAGAATCAGAGAGAATTCGCCAGAACTGGTCATATCGTTGGCATTATAAACAAAAAGGATTTTACTATGGTCAGATAAAACACTATTTTGACCTGTTTGACCGAGAACAAATTAAAGTTTATCTCTACGACGACTTTATTAGTAATCCCATCAGTTTATTACAAGATATTTTTCGTTTTTTGGGGGTAGATGATTCCTTTATTCCAGACTTATCCAGCAAACATAATGTATCGGGTATTCCTAAAAACTATGTTCTGGATCAATTTTTGATTAGAGACACTCGCCTTAAAAGGGTCTTAACTCGTTTAGTTCGATCCAAAACACTGCGCGAGCAACTCGAAAAGAAACTGATGGAATTAAATTTGCGTCAAAAACCTCCTTTAAAACCAGAAGTGCGGGAGCGATTTAAACAGGAGTATCGGGAAGATATTTTAAAACTGCAAGAACTAATCCAAAAGGATTTATCTAAATGGTTAGTGGTTAGTGGGTAGGGGCGCAAGGCTTGCGCCCTGTTAGTGGTTAGTAGCAAGTAGCAAGTAGCAAGTAGCAAGTAGCAATTAGCAAGTAGCAATTAACAACTAACAACTAACAACTAACAATTAACAATTAACAATTAACAAAATGAATAGAGTAAAATTATGTATTTACAAGTTAAAAAGCGTCTGTCTCAACCAATTAAGAGATCGCTGAAGCCGTTAATTGATCTCAAAACTTTCTATCAAATGAAGACTGCTAAGGTACATCCTGCACCAATTTTGATTTTAGGTCATGCTAAATCGGGAACTACAGCGATCGCATCTCTTTTAAGTAAAGTTACTGGTGAGCCTGTTACCATCGATCCTATGTTTAGAATCGATCCTGAAGGGGAGTCACAAAAGCAACTTTTAAGCCAAGAAATTAAGTTTGAGGAATTAGTCCAAGCTCATAAATTCTACTTTTCTACTACTATCAACAAAGACCCGAAGCTGACATTTTTTTATGATGAATTGTGTGAATGTTTCCCTTTAGCAAAGTTCATTTTTGTCATCCGAGATCCTAGAGATAATATTCGTAGCTTTCTCAATCGTCGAGGAATACCAGGAAATCTAGATAAGTTACCAGAAGACAAGAAGAAATGGATCGGTAATCTACCGCCTATACCAGGGAAAAACTATATTGAAAAACTAGCTAACCGTTGGAATTTAGCAGCAGATACTTATCTCAATCATCCAGAAACGTTTATCTTAATTCGCTATGAAGATTTTGTGATGGATAAAGTTGGTACAATTCACAATCTAGCCAAGAAAGTTGGCTTGATTCCCAGTCATGATATTTCAGAATATGTGAATTTACAATATCAACCATCAGGCGATCGCAAAGTAAATTGGTCGGAGTTTTTTGAAACAGAAAACCTGAATCAGATTGAAACTATTTGTAGGGAGAAAATGAATTGCTTTGGTTATAGTCTGGCGATTAATTAAATCAGGAGTATATAGAGATGACTTTACCGAATTTTCTAATTATTGGAGCGCAGAAAGCTGGCTCTAGCTGGCTTGCTTATAATCTTCGTCAGCATCCAGATATTTTTATGCCTAATTCTGAAATTTATTTTTTCAATAAAGAAGAGAATTTTAGTCAAGGTACTGTATGGTATGAAAAGTATTTTACCAAAGCAAAAGATGAAAAGTTAGTTGGGGAAAAAACTCCTGGCTACATTAGCAACTCAGATGCTTGTCTGAGAATTTATCAGACTCTTCCCAATATTAAGCTAATTGCCATACTGAGAAATCCTGTCAAACGAGCAATCTCAGCTATCAATCATCATAGACGTAGAGGTAGAATTCCTCCTCTGTTAGATATCAACACTCTGTTACTAGGAATTTTGTCTAGAGAAAATAAGTATCTAACACAAGAGTTGAGTTATGAATTTATTGCTAGAGGTAAGTATTATTCTCAGCTTAAGACTTACTATGATTACTTTTCTAAAGAGCAAATTTTAGTTTTAACTCTCGAAGAAGATATAGTAAAGCAACCTGCTATGACTCTTAAAAAAGTATGCGATTTTCTAGAGGTTGACTCCTCTTATGAATTTCCCAAAATCAATAAACAAGTAAATAAAAATAAAGCTTTATTAACAGAAGCAATACTTAGTTATTATTTACCTTTTATGAAACCAATTAATCCTTGGTTAGCAAAACTATTACCAAGATTAAATTTTAATACCTACATTGAATCCTATACTATAATTGAATTACAAAAAATATATAAGGAAGAAAATGAAAAACTATTTACTCTATTGCAAAGGAGGATAGAAAGTTGGCAATGAAACTAGAAAACTTGAAAATTAGTCACATATTAAGAGCCTTGATTGTATTTTTACTATTCACATTTACCGTCTTAATATTTGACAGTCCTGCTGCTTTTGCTCACACTCCCCACGATGATGTTTTCCAAGTAGATATATCTCCTAATTATGAGCAAGACAAAACTTTATTCATTATTGTGAGAGGGAACTTACTAAAATCAGAAGATGGGGGTTATAGTTGGCAAAGAATAGTAAAAGGTATAGATCATAAACATAGACTATATGGCTTAGATATTTATTCCAAGTCCAAAGAAACTCTATTTTTATCATCCCTAGGAGATGGAATATATAAATCTCAAGATGGGGGTTCTTCTTGGTTAAAAGTTAATAATGGACTAGAAAACTTACACATAAACTTACTAGCAATTTCTCCAAATAATCCTGATTTAGTTTTAGCTGCTGGAAAAAATCAAGGACTTTATCAGACAGAAAATGGCGGGGAAAGTTGGCGTACAGTTGTGGAAAACGATGCCCAAATAACTGCGATCGCCTATGTTCCGAATCAAGAAAATTTACTCTTTATTGGTGACAAACAAGGCAAGATTTATTTTTCTGAAGATAAAGGTAAAGTTTGGCAGTCTGTATTTAGTATTAATAATGAAGGAACTATTAGTGCGATCGCAATATCCCCGAATTTTACAGAAGACAAAACCTTATTTATCGGCACAGAAAAAGGCAGTATTTTAAAATCTATTGATGGAGGAATATCTTTTGCTCACATAAATAGCATTATCTCAGAGATTACATCTTTAAACTTAGTGGCTCAAGATCAAGGAAATTATGATCTCTTGGCAGTGACAAAGTATGAGGGTGTTTTCTATTCTGATGATAGTGGACACTCCTGGCAAAAGTACTCTAAAGGTTTAACAGTAAATTCTCAAGCACGGGAATTAAATAGACCTTATTTTAGTGAATTAAAAATTTCTCCAGCTTTCGCCAAAGATCAAACTATCTTCTTAGCTGGTTACAACGGACTCTTTAAGTCAACTAATGGCGGACATAAATGGAAAGAGCTAAAGACTTTGTCAGCCAAAACAATTGTCGGGCTAGATGTATCCCCAGATTATACTAATGATTCTACAGTGGCGATCGGTACTTATATATGGGGTGCTTACTTATCTAACAATCAAGGAGCGAGTTGGAAGCCAGTTAACAAAGGTTTAGAGGAATTTGAGCGCATCAAGCAATTTACTGGTATATCCCGTGTATTCGAGATGGTGTTTTCTCCTAACTATGCTTCAGATAATACGATCTTAACAACTACCTGGTATGGCTTATTTAAATCTACCAATAGAGGAAAACAATGGGATAGTCGGTATTGGAAAGAAATTCAACCCAAGAATCAACCTTGGTGGTCAAGATTATCCCAAGGAATTACCACATTAGTTTCCCCTAATTTTGCATCAGATGGCACTATTTATCTGGGAACAATGGATGGTCACATTCTTAAATCTACTGACAGAGGTAAAAACTTTTCTCTGATCAGCCAATTAGATAAAGCTGTTATTTCCCTAGTAGCCTCCCCTGGCTTTGCTACTGACAAAACATTGTACGCAGGTATTTCCAATGGGGTATATAAGTCAGTGGATGGTGGCTCTAGTTGGCAAGCTGCTAGTAATGGTATTAGCTGGTTAGAGGGATTAGACGCGAAAAAAGGAGGAACTGTCAAATTAGCTATCTCCCGTGGCTACAAAGTAGATCAAACCGTTTTTGCAGGTACAGCAGGAGGAGTTTTTAAAACCACAGATGGAGGTAAAAATTGGCAACAATTAGTTGATACTGGCTATGACGACAATGGTTACATCGAAGGTGTGGCATTATCACCAGATTTTCCCAAGGATCAAACACTAATAGTTAGTGTCCGAGGAAAAGGATTATTCAAAAGTCTTGATGCTGGAAACACTTTTACAGAAGTTGGTCAAGATTTAATAAATAACAACCATTTGTTATCCAATATGTACGGCTTTCCCCTAGTAGGTGCATCTATGCCGATTCAGTTCTCACCATCATACGGGAAAGATCGAACTATTTACGGCTATTCGGAAACAGAAGTATATAAATCCCAAGACGGTGGTAATACTTGGTTAGCTATGACTATACCCATACCTGACGGCAATTTCTTGACTTTTGTATCTTTGGGAATCAGGACATCTCCCCTCTTAACATTCATCGCTGCTTTAATCACCGCTTTGTGGAGTTACCTAGTAGTAGGATTTTTGCGCTTGGAGAAACAATTACCCTTTAAAAAATTACCCATCAAGGGTAGTATTACATTTGCAGTATTTATTATAGTTTTAATCTTGTTATCCAGCTAGGAGGATTGGGGGATTGGGGGATTGGGGGATTGGGGGATTGGGGGATTGGGGGATTGGGGAGATGGGGAATTGGGGAGATGGGGAATTGGGGAGATAGGGAATTGGGGAGATAGGGAATTGGGGAATTGGGTAAGACAAGGGGAGGTGAGCAGAAAAGATAGCAAGAGAAAGTGATTGAAAATTTATTTCTGTAAGAGGTCTTATGAACAAAAAGCCCATAATTATCTTTCGGAATGAGATGTTACATTACTCTGAAACCTTCATTCCTGCTCAAATCAATTCCTTATCAAAATACGAACCTTACTACGTTGGTACAAAGCTCATCGATACCCAACAGTTAGGGAAAGCCAAAGTAATTGTTCCTTTTGGGGGTAAATCCCGAATTTATCGTCAATTGTTTACCATGACTGGATACCTTTGGTCAGGATGGTTGAACAGAATCAAAGACATTAAAGCCCAACTTATCCACGCCCATTTTGGGATTGATGGAGTGTTAGCTCTGCCCATAGCTCAAAAAACAGGCTTACCCCTGATGGTAACTTTTCACGGTTACGATATTACCTCCAACGATTGCAGTAAGTATGTACCTGGCTGGAACTATCAGACTTATGAGAGGGGTCGTCGCATCCTGTTTAAAGAAGCAAAATTATTTATTGCGGTATCTGATTTTATCCGTTCTAAACTAATTGAAAAAGGATGCCCAGAAGAAAAGATAGTAGTTCATTACATTGGCATAGATACAGATAAATTTAAACCAGACCCAACAGTAAACCGCAAACCAGTAGTATTATTTGTTGGCAGATTAACCGAGAAGAAAGGTTGTGAATATCTGATTCGTGCTATGGCTCAAGTCCAGTCGGTAATGCCAGAAGTAGAATTGGTAATCATCGGTAATGGAATTCTCAAACCTAAGTTAGAAGAATTAGCAGCACAGCTACTATGTCGCTATCGTTTTTTGGGAGCGCAACCACCAGAAGTAGTTAGAAGTTGGATGAATCAGTCACGGTTACTAGCTGTACCCAGTGTTACTGCTGCTACAGGGGATACAGAAGGTGCGCCAATGGTGGTACTAGAAGCTCAAGCAATGGGTTTACCAGTTGTAGGCTCTATTCACGCTGGAATTCCTGAATTAGTAGCCGAAGGTGAAACAGCTTTACTAGCAAAAGAAAGAGACTTTAATACTCTTGCTCAAAATATTACCTATCTCATAAAAGATACTGATTTTTGGCAAAAATTGAGCCATAAAGGACAAGAAAGAGTAAATACTAATTTTAATCTCCACACTCAAACTCAAGCTCTAGAGAAAATCTATGACAGTTTAATTGCCAAAGAAAATAAAGAAGTCAATAGAAGCCCTGCTGTTTTAGGGCAGTTAATTTAGTCAGGAGGTAAGGGAATTGCAACCTAAAATCAGTGTTATCATACCAACTCGCGACAGACCGTTACTTGTTACAAGAGCAGTTAAAAGCGTTTTGCAACAAACTCTCAAAGAAACTGAAGTAATCATCGTTATTGATGGGAAAGATGATGCAACCTGTGTAGAGCTAGCCAAAATCGATGATTCTCGTTTACACACTCTCCAACTACCAGTTAGTAAGGGTGGTGCTGGAGCAAGGAATGCTGGAGTTGCTCAAAGTAGGGGAGAATGGATTGCTTTCCTAGATGATGATGATGAGTGGTTGCCCCAAAAACTAGAACTACAATTAGAAGCAGCCATGTCTTCTCAGTATTCCTGTCCAATTATTAGCTGTTGTCTGATTTCTCGTACCCCCAAAGGCGAGTTTAAATATCCTAGAAGATTTCCCCAACCAGCAGAGCCTTTAAGCGAGTATCTTTTAGCTCGCAATAGTTTTTCCTTTGGGGAAGGATTAATCCAAACCTCAACAATTTTCACTAAAAAAGAGCTATTGCAGAAAGTTCCTTTTCAAGAAGGGTTGGCAAAACATCAAGATTGGGACTGGATCTTACGCGCCAACACTATAGAAGATGTAGGGATTGAGTTTGTCCCTGAATCTTTAGCTATTTGGTATAGATGGGAAAAACGTCAAACTACCAGTAGCACTAGTGACTGGCAAAATTCCCTAACTTGGATTCGTGAAAATCGCCATCTGGTAACACCGAGAGCCTATTCCGCTTTTGTGATGGTACAAGTAGGCTCACAAGCAGCTTATCAAAGACAATGGGAAGAATTTTTACCTCTTCTTTGGGAATCTATCAAGAATGGTAAACCAAAGGCGATCGATTTCCTATTGTATTTGGGAATGTGGTTAATTCCCAGAGATGCTAGACGCTCATTGCGAGGGTTATTGGGTAAAAACACTCAGAGTCTCAGCAGTGCATAGAGCCAACCCTTAACTCTCAAGTTAATGACAAGATAACGTGAAAGTTTAGCAAAATTACTAGAGGCAATTATGTCAAAAGTTCTTTTAACTGGAAGTAATAATCTGATAACTCCTAATTCACCTCGTAAGTATAGAGATGAAATTACACATTATAAAGCTTATCGTCTCTGGTATATTGGCGAGCGCATTCTCCAAAAAATGTGGTCTCCTTTACAAGGAGTAAGTTTGTTTAAACCATTAACGACCAAGTTTGATCTAATTCATTCTTTTAATGCAATTCCCTATACAAGAAATCCTTGGCTTATTACTTTTGAATCAGTATTACCAAGAACAAGAGGTAAATATGGCGACAAATTAGCTTCAATAATTATTAACAGATTAAGCCTAGAAAATTGTCGAAAAATTATAGCTATGTCAGAGCATGCCAAGGAAAAATTTTTAAGGCAAAAAGCTAACTTTAAGGGGATAAATTCAATAAAAGATAAACTGATAGTTGTTCCTCCTAATTTTCCTCTAAAAGTATCCCAAGCGAAAAAATATTTAAAAGGAGAAACTTTAGAGTTGACTTTTGTAGGAAATCATTTTGCCAGAAAAGGGGGGATTGTTGCATTAAGAATTGCAAAAAAGGCAACAGCAATGAAATTACCAATTAAAATAAACTTGGTATCTAGAATGAATTATGGAGCAAAAGTATATACTGATTGTCCCGATGGAAATAAATATCTAAAAGATTTAGAATTAATCAACTTAGAAAATGTATCTTTATACAGAAATATAGCTAATGAAAAAGTTATAAACTTGTTGGAGAGAAGTCATTTTCAAGTTATGTGTACTCTTGATGATACCTATGGATTTAGTATTTTGGAGGGATTTTCAGTGGGAACGCCTGCAATAACAACTAATGTTTGTGCTTTACCAGAATTTGTTAAAAATAACATCAATGGATTTGTCATTGACTTGGAACTCAACCAATATAAACATTGGATTCATTTAGGCAAAAGACCAACAAAATATTACTGGGAAATCCTCGATAAAACCTATGAAAATTTAGCAGATCGAGTATTGGATTCTATAATCAAAATCATTGATGGTTCTGAAAATTATGAACAGTTAAGTGCTGGAGCAATTTCTCAAGCTAGGATTCATGATTCTGAAAAAGCAAATATTTTCTTTGATAATCTTTACTCAGAACTAAGTAGATAGATATGAATGAAGTGAAACCATTAAAAGGATGTCTGAAAAGTCGGAAATGATGATACCAAATAAGCCATCTACTAACTCGAAACGACCCAGCCAAAAGCCACTTCTTCGCCAAATTAGTTCGTGCGATCGCTATTATTGTAAGTGATTAATTATTCTTCTCAGACATCCTATAAGGAACGGTTAAATAATATCTTCTTTCTAGCTTAAAAATAGTTTGATTTAGATACATTATATTGATTTTGATTAACCAAAGTAAGTTATTAAATTTTCCATTTTTCCAAACTTTCAATGTTCAATGCCACCTCTAAACTAAATTCTAAAAAAGAACACTTTAGTCTGAGTGATTTGTCCTTTGCTGAACGGGTCATCTACTGGACGATTGTACTAACACCTCTTTGGTGGTTGCTAGGGATACAAACTCTATTCTATCCAGCAGTAGTAATCGGTTTGCTAGTGATTTCCTTCGATTTTGACAAACTCGTTAGAATATCATTACCAAACTGTGCTTGGGCATGGCTAGCAATGGCTATAGTTATGCTCTGGACAGCGATGATAGGTATTAGCAACGTTGGATTTGGATTGACTAGAGTAGCAGCTACTTTTATTACCTTTTTCAAAGGCTACTTTTTAATCTTTGCCTGTTTAGCTCTACCCTTTGGAAATCAAATTAGAGTAAAGGTAATAACCAGAGCAGTTGCGTGGATGGCTGGAGGGTACTTAATTGCGATTGCGCTACAACTAATCATGCTGTTAGTAGGAGTTGGTCGTCAGACTTTTTTCCCTCCAATAGCTTATTTAATCCCAGGCAATAAAAGTCTAATAGTATGGCTGAGTGCTTTTTTGAATCCTTTATTTGGTATTCCATTGCCTAGATCCACGCTTTATATGCCAGACCCTCCTATTCCTGGGATTTGTGGTCTTCTCTGCTTCTTTATTTGTTTAGGTGAATCCAATCCTCGTCTGCGTAAATTTTCTCTAGCTGGTAGTTTAGCTGCTTTGCTTATTAGTCACAGTCGCTTGGCATGGGTTTGCCTTCCTCTAGCAATCTTAGCCTATGTTAGTTTTCGCAGTTTCTTTGCTCGTCAACTCTCTCTGTGGTTATTTTCCCTAACTGCTTTCTTATCCAGTTTATGGCAGCTAACCTTACCTGCTCTGATGAATAAACCCCTAGAGATTTTTCATAATGCTCGTCCCTCATCATCGAAAGATCGAGAATTTGTCATCCAAAAAACCATGGAAGCCTGGCAACAATCTCCCTGGTTAGGATGGGGAATTCCTCAAGGAACAGCCAACTGGTACACCTATGAAGTTACTCTTGGTTCTTTTTCCACTTATGCTGGCGTTTTGTATTTACACGGAATTATCGGTTTTATGGTTTTTATTGCTGCTCTTGCTTTAACCCTGAGCAATTTTTGGCAGCCAGCCCTTGAAGGTAATGCCCTTTGTAAAAAAGCATTTGCTAGTTTAATTGCTTTATATCTATTTATCCACGGGCTTCCTCTCTCTTGGATAACCGTTTATATCTGGTTTTTCTTTTTGTGGTTAGGAGCAATTCTGGCAGAAATTCTAGAAAAACCTCCTTCTTATAGTTCTCAATGGCAACAGCTATCGAGAAAAACATAACAATTAAAAAAATTTTTTATAGCCTCATCTTGCTCACTCAAATAATTAAATAAAGGAGTCAATATATGCACACTGAAATAAAAAGTTTATCTGAATTATCCCAAAGACTAGATCACTTAGTATTCAACATACTTGTCGATATCTATTTTGAAGTCAAACGTAAATGGTATCAATTAAGATATCCCAATTTAACCTTAGTCAAAGGAGTTAAGCTTAAGGGGTCTTTAAAAATTAGTGGTAGCGTTAAAGTCAAGATAGATTCTGGCAGTCGCATCAGAAAAAGAGTCAAAATTTTTGGTTCTGGAGAGGTTACAGTAGGTAAAAACGTATCTCTAAACGGTTCTTTGATTGGCTGTCAAAAAGCGGTTTCTATTAATGATGATTGTCTAATTTCTAACTGTTATTTACTGGACACAGATTATCACAACTTAGAACCTCATCTTCGTCATGCTCCCCCAGGACCAAAAGTTACAGCACCGATTGTAATTGAGCGTAATGTATGGATTGGCGCAAATGCCACCGTCATGAAAGGAGTGTGTGTAGGAGAAAATAGCGTTATTGGACTAGGTAGTGTTGTCCGTAAATCTATACCACCTAATGTAGTGGTTATTGGTAATCCCCAACAGATAGTTAAATCTTTACTTCCAGAATCCCAATCAATTATCAGTTGTTCATAATTAATCAATATAAACAGATTAAATTAAATTAATTATTGTCGTTCTACTTAAATTAACACTGAACAATGAAAAGAATAGCCTCAATTATTACCAGACATTGGAAACCTTTATTAGCTTTTAACTTACTGGTTATTAGCTTTACGATAGTAAAAATTAAATCTTCTTCAAAAATTTGGGAAGCTAACGCACAATTAATTATGCCAGAGAGAACAGGAAACCTAAATGCTAATTTAGGAACTCTTGGTTCTTTAAATAGTGGGGACACTTTTTCATCTCAGGTTAACCCACTCATAGCCCAGGAGTCTATTCTGACTAGTGACGTATTAATGCAACAAGTTTTAGCTTCAGACCCAGAAAAAGAGGAATTTCCTAGTCTTAGAAGCTACAAAAATTTATTTCAAGTGGAAATTGCTGACAAATCTACAACTATTGACTTGACTGTCAGTGCTTCTAGTCCCGAATTAGCTCAAGAGCGAGCAGAGAAATGGATAGAAATTTATCAGCAGCGTTTAAACCAACTGCGAAAAGAAGACTCTGAAGCTCGTATCAACTTCAGTCAAAAAGAATTAGAACAAACCAAGCAAGAATTAGAAGATGCTCAAAGAAAGTTAGCACAATTTGAGCAAGCTTCTGGATTAGTTGATTCTGACGAGCAAACTAGTGGAATCATTCAATTAATTCATCAGTTGTCTGCTGCTAAATATGAAGCGCAAGTGAACGCTGAAGCCAACTGGAAAAAAGTCCAAGCTTTATCCGCTCGCTTAGGTCTTACTCCTTCTCAAGCAATAAGTTCGGTCAGTTTGAGTGAAAACCAAAATTATCAATCAATCAAACAAAAGTTGATCGAAGTAGATATAGAGCTAGGTCAACTAACAACTATCCGTACCGATGCTGACCCCCAGGTTCAAGAATTGCGACTCCAACGAGATCAATTACGAAATCAGCTTAAGCAGTATGTCCAACAAGGAGTAGCTGAAGCTAAAATAGACACCACTGTAGCAAATAACGCAGGTCGAACCAACTTGATTCAAGAGCTAATCCTAGCTGAAACTGAAGCTCAAGCTCAAACTAAAGAAGCCGAAAAATTAGGCAATGAACTTGAGAAACTTCAAGGGACTCTCACAACAATACCAGTAAATAAAAACATCTTACAAAATTTACAAAAAGAAAAAGATGTAGCAGAAGGAGTTTATCAAGGTTTGATTGCTAAATTGCAGCAAGCCAAGATTGACGCTTTTAACACTTTTGCTCATGTACAAGTATTAGAGCCACCCCTTGCTGACCCCAAACCAGTTGAACCAAAAATTATGCTAATTCAACTCAATGCTTTTTTTGCTGCGGTGGTAGGTAGCATGGCTTTGGTTAAATTACTCGAAAAACGCAATCCTTTATTAAGTGCTAAAGATTTAGAGTTCTATGATTTTCCTGTTCTTGGCTGTATCAATAATTTCCAATACTTTGGACGTTCCTTAAAAACTAGTGACTTCTGGTTAAATCTAGTCTCTCAACCAAATACCCAAATAGAATTAGATTTTCAAAGATTAGCTTCAGCAGTAAGTCTGCAACCACTAAAAAATCGCCGTTTGTTAGTTACTAGTGCTATAAGAGGCGAAGGAAAAACCACTGTCACAATTGGATTAGCTAAGGCATTAGCAGATTTAGGATATCGAGTTCTCATGGTAGATGGGGATTTCTATAGGGCAGAATTGACTAACAGCTTAACCCCCATCACAGAAGAGGAAGTCACTGAAAAGCCAATCCAATTAGCATCAAATCTCTATCTGCAAACTACTTGGCAGAAACAAGTCGGGAATGCTGCTTTAGTTAAACAAGGAAAATTTGACCAACATTTAGGAATGGCAGAACTAAATGAAGAATATGACTACATTGTTATAGATACTCCTCCAGTTAGTCTCACCAGTGAAACAGCTTTAATGGCTACCACTATTTCCAACCTATTGTATGTAGTTCGTCCCAATATCAGCGAGCGGAACTCTGTCTTTAGCAGTTTTGAACAATTACATCAACACAATGCCAAAATTTTGGGTTTAGTAATTAATGGTGTAGAAAATTCTTCTCGACCCTATTCCAAGGGTTATCTCGAACCTGTCAAGACCGAAGTTCTCAGCCAAAAATCTCATAATTAACCCCTAAATCAACCTCTATAATCATGAGACGTAGAAATCTTCTCAAACTATCGGCATTGGGTGCAACTTTAGCTTTTTTTGGTGACAAAATCCATGAGTTTGATGGCTTGAATCATCAACAATTGGTTATTGACAAGCAGAATTTATCAACATCATTAGCTTCTACTGAAAAATCTTTTTTCTCTCGGCTCAAGATAGACTGGACTACCTCTGTTGCCGAAAGTACACCCTTTGTCTTTGGTTCTAATGACTATGAAATTACTATCTTAGAGAGAGCCAAAGACCCTATCTTTCAAAATTTGTTAACGGAACTTAATATTCCTTTAATCCGCATTCATCATTCTCAATTATGCGATCGCTGGACAGATTCAGAAACTAAAAGTTGGAACGAAGCTACAATTAAAGCTTGTTATGATGCCTCTTATCCACACAGACCTACTATTATTCAAAATATTCCCCGTTGGCCAAAGTGGATGAAAACAGAGGGAAAAAATCTGCTTGCTCCCTCCGAGCATGACAATTATGTTACCTTATGCGCTGAACTGGTAAACATTCTCAACCAAAGGCAAAAGCGACAAATTATCTATTGGGAACCCTTGAATGAATTAGAGAAACGCTATGAGAAAGCAAATAGACTAGACGAGCTTTGGCAAATTTACAATAAAGCAGCAAAAGCCATGAAAGCTAAAGATCCTAGTATTAAGATAGGGGGACCTGTAATGAACTACGATAATACCAGGATACTGGATAATTTCTTAGAAAATTGTGCTGAAAATGTCGATTTTATTTCTTGGCATCGCTATGGCACTGGGAATCCAGAAAAATCTACCGATGAACTTATGGCTATTACCCCAGGCTATAAGAAACAAGTACGTAAATTACGCTCCATAACATCTAGATATATTCCCGAACGAAAAATACCTTTATTACTTGGTGAATATAATATCAACTATTCTTGGAGGTCTGGAGAACTGCGTCAGAATAGTCATATTGGTGCAGTGTGGTTTGCTTCAGTATTAAAGCATCTTGCTGAATCTGATATTGACATGGCAACATCTTGGCATCTAAAAAATAACATTTATGGCATGATTGATCGCCAAAATAATCTGCGCCCTGTTGCTACTGTATTTGCTTGGGGAAATAAATACTTAACGGGTACAGTAGTTGAAACAGACAGTGATAATCCTCAAATAGAATCTCTAGCCGTTAACCAAGAATCAGGAAGGCGATCGCTTTTACTAATTAACAAATCATCTGCACCCGCCCAAGTCAACTTGCAAATGTTTCCCAACAAATTTTCTGCTCAAAAAGTAGAAGCTGTTTCCCTCACTGAAAATGGCATTACAGATATTGCTGACCCTTTAGCGATCATCAAATTTCAATCCGTAACCATGTCTGGTTACTCTCTTATCTTGTTTAAATTTGCTAATATCTAGTATGTGTTCTAGCTGATTTTGTGTCGCAGTTTTACTCTGTGCAGGAACAAAGCCCAGTTTTTTGATCTTTAAGGGTTGGGTTCTCTTTGTAATCTTTCTCTAAGAGTATCATCATCTAGTAGAGGGGTATTTTTTAACTTTTCTCGAAGAGAAGGTAAAGGAGTTGTTTCCTTTGTTTGCGCTCTACGAAGTTGCTCTTGTTCTTGGGCTCTGCGTCGTTGTTCTTCCTGGGCTCTGCGTCGTTGTTCTTCCTGGGCTCTGCGTTGTTGTTCTCGCGCTCTGCGTCGTCTTTGGGCTGCTGCGATCGCATTTATTTTCTGATTAGCTCGGTCTAAAATTGGTTGAGCTTCTTGTCTCCAAAAAACAAACTCAGTAGGGATTTTTTCTACTTCTAGCTTCGCAGCATACCATTGACCTCTATTTAATAAATTTTGAGCATTATCAATAAGAGTTTTATGATTTTCTTCTTCTTGTTGCCATTGAGATATTAGAGGGGAAACTGTTGCTTTTAAATTACTACTTTCAGGAATAGTTTCAGTCATTTTAACTGCTTGTTCGAGATTTCCTTCTTGATAAATTTTAGTAGCATAGTCTAAAATTTTGCCTGACCAAGTGTTAATATTATCTTGTACTTCCTGATAGTTAGGTACTGTATTGGGTATCTTTTGGGTAATCGCGATCGCGCCACTAAAATTATCAAGTTCTGCTTGGGTTTTTGCTGCTGCTAAACCACACTTACCTATCCATCCTTTAATTACAAAATTATCTTGATTAGGGTTCTCCGTAGCTAATTGATAACAATTTTGATAGTTGCTTTGCTGATATTGCGCTTCCAAGGTTTTTACAAGAAGGCTAATATTATTTGCATTAGTTGTTTCTGGATTATTATTATCTAGTTCAAGTCTAGATTTCAAGTCATTTTGAGATATGTTTTGAGGTCGCTTTAATAATAAATATGCACCTAAATATCCTACCGTACCTACCATTCCTATTAAAATAGCAACCACCCCCATTAGTAACCCTAAATTAAGTTTTTTCCTACTACTACTAGAAGTAACATGGGGGGGGGTATTATTATTTGTTGTTTCTATTATTGTTTTAGGCGTTGCTAGTTTAACTTCTGATTTTCTTTGAGATTGATGAATATTTTTTTCTAGCTTATTACTAGCTTTTTTATCTATATCAGAATCATAATTTAGCCCCATCCTTACTGAAACACTATTAGCCAGAGCGTCCGGCAATGCTCCTATATCTGAGAATCTATCTTGAGGGAATTTCGCCAAACATTGCATAACAATATTTGCTAATTCATCTGGTAAATTTTCACACCCTGGTTGTTCTTTTAAAGGTTTCGGAGGAACTTTAATATGGCACGCTATCCAATCTGCTTGAGAGCTCCTAAAATCCTCATCCAAATCATAGGGATTTTGACCACAAATAGCTTCATACAAGATAATACCTAAACTATAAATATCACTTCTCTGATCTATATTTGGTAATCCTCGACATTGTTCAGGAGAAGCATAGCGATATGTCCCAAGAAAAGAGCCAACTTTGGTCAATTTAGTGTCATCAGAAATCAGATTTTTAGCAATGCCAAAATCAATAATTTTTACCACGTCGGCAAAAGTATCACCAGTAACTAAAAAGATATTATCAGGCTTTAAATCTCGGTGAACCATATCTTTTTTATGAACTTCTTTTAATCCGGCACACACTTGACGAATAATCTTCAAGAGATAAGGTAAATGTAATCTTTTATGTTGCTTTAATAAACTCTGTAAAGTTTTACCTTCAAAATACTCCATTACATAAAATGGCGAGCCACAAAAAGGAGCTTCATCAGGAGTAACACCACAGTCAAAAATTTCGACAATATTAGGATGCTTGAGAACAGAAATAGCTTTAGTTTCTCTGATAAATCTTTTAATTAAATGTTTTTGTTGCTGACCAGCATAATTAGTCATCAATTTAATGGCTACTACGCGGTTTTCAAATTTATTATCTAAAGCTCGATAAACCTTACCCATTCCTCCTTGTCCCAGTAAACTTTGTAAGAGATAGCGATTATTATCTCCGATAGTTTTTCCTATCTTAGGGTCTTTTGCGATAAAAGGAGTTCGAGAGGAGGTACTCGGATCAAGTTCAACTAATGTTTTCTTATTTTGAGAGATATTTAAACTCAACTCATCTAACGTCTTTTTTGGTTGAGGGCGAGATGAATTTGAAGCCTTGTCATAACTCATAATTATCCGATATATTTTAAATTAGCTTAATTTATTATTGACAGGTATCTAGCTAGAATTTTCCCGCAAGCTTCAAAATATTTCTACTACATTATGAAAAATTTTGAATTTAGCAATAAAATTTTACATATTAAGTTCTATAGAATCTTTAGCCGTTAACCAAGAATCAGGAAGGCGATCACTTTTACTAATTAACCAATCATCTGCACCCGCCCTATATTCCTTTAACCTTTAAGCTTTAACCTTTTCCCCAATTTTGTCTAAGGAAGTCTCTCATTACTTTTTCAAATTGGTATTAGTTATTTATTCAATGTGTCGTAATGACCACCTATAGCAAAAATATAGATATACTTATCATCAAACTTATAAACAAGACGGTCTTTCTGTGATAGTCTTCTAGACCATAAACCCGATAAATTATGCTTAAGAGGTTCTGGTTTTCCTATGCCATATCTAGGATCGCCTCTCAACATTTCTTTGAGAATCTTGCAGAGATTTTTATGGAGCTTTTTATCACTTTCTCTTAGTTTTTCGTAATTACTCCAAGTATTTCCTTCAAATACCAAAGAGCGCATCTAGTTCCTCATCTGTAGGAGAATAGCCTTGATTTTGATTATGAGTAGCAATTGATTCAGCAATTTGTTGCATTAAACTATCATTTTGTAAGATATACAAGGTTTCTTGCTCTCTTTCCCAGTCTTCCGCACTAACTACTACAAAATCTTCTCCATTACGACGAGTCACTTTAAGAGGTTGATGTTCCTCAACAACTTTTTCAACAAAGCTTTTTAAATTATCTCTAAACTTATTTACACTTACGCTATCCATAGGAATGCTTTTCTGAAGGTTAACTGTACCGCATTACCGTACTACTCATAGTGTAGCAATTACAAACAAATCGTGTAATCAAACCGATTAAACCCTCTGCGCCTCTGCGCCTCTGCGCGAGACATTTCTTTAAGTAAACTCTGAACTTAAATCTGGTGGGCATCTAGATGTTGAGAATGTTATATCATCAGCATATCTAGTGTAAATACATTGATGTTTCTTTGCTAAACGTTGTAACTGAGAATCCAGTTTTGAACAAATCATATTAGATATGATTGGGGATGTAGGAGAACCCTGTGGCAATTGATTATCATAACAACATATTTGGGCTAGGATGGTTGCTACTTCCTCTGTACAGTTATATGGTTTTGCCATAAAAAGTCCCCTAACTCTGCCGAAGTTAATAGAGGGGAAAAAATCCTTAAGATCAATATTTAAAAGGTAGCGTTGTCTAAGATGTGCCTGTGCATTAGTTACAATGCTTCTACCAACTGTAAAACCATGAGTAGATGGTTTAGGTTCATATACAGCTTTTAATACTTGATTAAGTTTTTGTTGAATAATTTTCAGAGATGTTATCGGTTGAAGAATGTGTCTATATCCACCAGATTTTTTAGGTATTTTAAACTCAGTATATGCAGATTTAAGCGAATGGATATACAAATGATATCGTAGTTGATAATCAGTTATATCAAGTAAATTTGCTATATCGCAACGATTTTTAAGCTTGTTAAACTTATCTTTTAGTTCTGCTTCTGAAAGGTTTAGAACTACTGTTTTCATAATTTGTCAATAGTATTCTGGAAGCTAAATATTCTCCAATTGTTCTAACCTATTACAATTACCATGACAGCACTTAGTAAAGTGTTTATGAGCGAGAGTACATTATGCACCCCTTAAAATATTACCGTCGCAGGATCGACAACGGGAATCAACCTTGTGTGAGAATATTTAGCTGTAGCTATTATAATCGCAAAAAAATTAGATGGCTAATCATGTAACAACAGATAAAAACCCCTCTGCGCCTTTGCGTCTTTGCGCGAGAAATTCCCCAACAAACAAATTATATAAGAACACCTACAAACCTCTTTGCGTCTTTGCGTCTTTGCGTGAGAAACTCCCAAACCAATCATGTAACAACACATAAAAACCCCTTTGCGCGGATGCTTTTCTGCTTAAGACATTTAACAAACAAACCATATAACAAAACCTATAACCCTCTCTGCGCCTCTGCGCCTCTGCGTGAGATATTCCCAAACAAATCATGTAACAACACATAAAAACAAGGAATAATCAGCAAAGTCAAACCTGTCGCCAAAGCCAAACCAGAAAACACCACCACACCCAAAGGTTGCAAAAACTCCGAACCTTCACCAATTCCCAAAGCCAAAGGAAACATCCCTAACACTGTAGTAATTGTAGTCATTAAAATCGGTCTAAGCCTAGAAGTTGCAGCTTGAATAATAGCAGTGGTGCGAGTATATTTTCCAGTGACATAAAGTTGATTAGCCAACTCCACCATCACAATCGCATTATTAACTACAATACCCACTAATAACACTGCACCAATTAAGACAGTAGCACCGATCGCAGTTTGGGTAACATATAAACCCAAAATTCCTCCTGCTAAAGCCAGAGGTACAGTCAATAAAATCACCAAAGGATCGATCACAGAGTTATATTGTACCGCCATTACTACAAAGACGAGAAACACTGCTAACCCTCCCAATAATCTTAATGAACTTTGTATCTGTTCATTAGAAGCAGCAGCATAACTAGGAAGCAGACTAACACCAGTGGGTAATTCTATTTCTTGAACTATACTTTGAGTCTGGGCAATAGCATCACTTAAGTTCGCACCTTTTGTGAGACTCCCCACCATAATATATACTGAACGCTGATTAATTCTTTGTATCTCTCCTGGTGCTTGTCCGATGTTGAGAGTTGCTACATCTTGCAGTCTAACAGGGCTATTATTACCAGAGAATAGAGGTAACTGTTGCAGTTGAGAAAAAGACTGACGAGAATCATTATCCAGTTGTACTCGGATGTCGATTAATCTATCATCTCGTTGTAGCTGAGTGGGAACAGAACCAGCGATCGCAGTTTGCACGGTATTACCCACTTCTTCTAAGGTTAAACCCAAATCCGCTAATCTTTCTCTATTAGTTTTAATTTGGATTTCGGGCTGTCTTGGGTCTGTATCAGGGCGAAAACGAGCTAAAGTTGCCTGCTCATCCAATTTTTTGAGGATTTTTCTCCCTGTTTGCTCCAAAAGCTCCGTATCTTGTCCTTGTAAAATCAGATCCACATCTCCTCTAACAGGAGAGTTATTTAAGTTTAACCCCCTAACACTCTGGGGAAATAATCGCAGACGAATATTTACCAAATTTAGCTTTCTAAACTCTGCGTTAACTCTTTCGATAAAAGCTTCTAGGTTAGTATTAGGTTTAAGAGTAATAGTGCTAGAACTTCTTAAGAGATTTTCGATAGTAGAGTTTCCAAACAAAAAACCCCCTGTACTAGAAAAGACATATTCTGTTTCTGGTTGGCGCAATAGTATCTCATCTACTGCTTTCATTACCTTTCGATTCGTCTCTAGATTTGTTCCTGGGGGGAAACTTGCAAACATTACTGCTTGACCTGTATTAATACTTGGTAAGATTTCCTGTGGAAGATTCTGGGCTAAACTGATGCTACTACCACCCAGAAGCAGAACAACTAGAACAATAGTTAATAAACGATAGCGCAAGATTCCTTTTAAGAGATATCCGTAACTGTTAGTTATTCCTGCAAAACTTCTATTAAACCAAACCAACAAAGGAAAGTGATTAATTTGACTAGAGTAGGGAATATTCAGAAGACGAGAAGCCAACATAGGAACAACAGTTACAGCCAATAGTAAAGAGGCTGCGATCGCAAAACTAATAGTTAAAATCAGTTCTCGAAACAGTAGGGAAAATAAACCACCTACTAGCAAAAAGGGTAAAACTGCCACTAAATTAGTTGCTGTCGAGGCAATTAAGGCAGATTCTACTTCCTGGCTTGCTGTTTCTGCTGTTTTTATTAAATTTTGGCTTTTATTAAACTTTGAGCTGCTTTCAGAATCAGAAAATGCCTTATTAACGAGTGAATCCCGATTTTGCTGGATCTTTAAAGCTATATTTTCCAGCATCACAATAGAATTATCCACCACAATCCCCACTCCCAGAGCCAAACCCCCAAGACTGAAGATATTGATAGATAAACCAAACAACTTCATCAAAATGATCGCCGTGAGAGTAGCTAGGGGTATAGCTAAAACGATAATAAAAGTTTGACGAACAGAACCCAAAAACACAAAGACTGCTATTGCTGCTAACATAGTTCCTGTAATACCTGCGATCGCAACATTAGAGATAGAATTAATAATAAAGCTAGACTCATCCCTAGTAGTAACTAGCTGCATATCTTCAGGAATAACCCCCGATTCCCTTAACCAAGCCAGTTTTTCCTTAACAGATTCAATAACAGTTATGGTATTAGCATCTGGTTGTTTTTGGATCGTGATTTTTACAGCAGGTTCACCATTAAGAGAAACAAAAACCCTCTGTTCTGCTTGACCATCAGTAATAGTAGCAATATCTCGTAAATAAACCCGATTACGTCCTAAATCACCTTCCCCCAAATCCAAACTTAAATTACGAATCTCCTCAACAGAGTCAAACTTCCCAACAGTACGAATTAAAGGCTCTCCTCCTTCTCCCCTCAGTCTTCCTCCTGCAATATCCTGATTCCTTACTGTTAAAGCATTTAATACCTGATTTACCCCAATTCCCAAAGCTTGTAATCGCTTCAAGTCAATCTCAACTCTAACTTCTTCTCCAATTCCTCCCGAGACATCTACCGCAGCTATCCCAGGAATCACACTTAATTCCCGACTCAACTCTTCATCAGCAAAAAGCCTCAACCCCAAATCATCTAGAGAGTTTGATTCTAGAGCAAACTCATATATAGGTAATTGAGAAGGATCGAACTTAAACAACCGCGCTTCTGTTACTAAATCAGGAAGACGATTACGGTTGCGGTTAAAAGTAGCTGTCGCATCATTCAACGCCCGATCTATATTTCCTCCTGGTTCAAAATACAAATCGATCCTGACTCTTCCCTCTCTAGTATTAGAAACAACTTGTACCACTCCTTCCGTCGCCGTTAAAGCTTCCTCCAGAGGTTTCGTAATTTCCTCCACTGCTACTTCAGGAGAAACCCCAGGAATATTAACCCTCAAACCAATACGAGGATAAGTAATAGCAGGTAACAAATCTACCTGAAGCCGAAAGATAAAAAAAATGCCGACAACAATTACAGCAAGAGTCAGCATCAGTGTACCAATATGACGACGTATCGCAATTCCACTTATATTCATTTATCAGTAATCAGTATTCAGTAATCAGTATTCAGTAATTAGTATTCAGTTTAAAAGTCGGGTATTTTTAAGAATTGCATAGAGAATTTTGCTGATTTCTTCCGCTTCATCATTGATACTAAGATAACTTTTTTCTGTTATGTATCCAGTATCTTTTAATAGAGACAACCAGTATTTTGTTTCCTGTATTTCTTTATAAGCTATTGATACACGAGAGGAAAAATCTGCCTCTGAAATCGCCCCATTAGCTTCTGCTAAATTCGCTCCTACACTTGTTCCAGAACGAAGTAACTGTTTAGAAATAATAAACTCTTTCTTTTCTACTGTTAAATGTTTATAGGCATTTACTATCCTAATGGCAAACTGATACGCTTTTTGGTAGGCAATACTATTATTTAACCCCATGAACTCAGAATTTGATAACTGATAACTGATAACTGCTTACTGCTTACTGTTAAATGCTTCTTAATGCCACAATAGGATCGAGTTTGGCAGCCCTTTTTGCAGGGACAACCCCAAAGAATAAGCCGATACCCCCTGATACTCCAACTGCAACCACAATTGCTACAGGAGATACCCCAGGAGCTAGAGGCGAGACTAAACCCACTCCTAAAATTGTGCTAATACCAATACCTGTACCGATTATGCCACCCATTGCGGAAAGGATAGTAGCTTCAATGAGAAACTGCAAAAGAATATCTGTTTCTTTTGCTCCCACTGCTTTGCGTAAGCCAATTTCTTGGGTGCGCTCTGTTACGGAGACTAGCATAATATTCATCACACCGATACCCCCTACGAAAAGGGAAATACCAGCGATCGCAGCTAATAAAACCGTTAAACCGCTACTAACTATACTAACAATATCAAGAACATCTTTTTGTGTCCGTACAGTAAAGTCATCTTCTCCCACAATTTTATGACGCAGTCGTAAGAGATTTTCAATTTGAAATTTAGCTGCTCTAATATCAGCTTCACTACGGGCTGTCACTGAAATAAAATTTACCATAGTCCCATAGGGAGAGGTATTACCCACTATTTGATTTGCCATAGTGGTAATTGGAATATAGACATTAGTATCTTGGTTTGTCCCCAAGAAACTGCCTTTCTCCTCCATAACTCCCACTACTTCAAAGCTAATATTTTTAATCCTAATTTGGTTTCCTAGAGGGTTTTGTTGAGGAAATAATTTGTCGGCAATTTCCGGTCCTAAAATAATTACTCGATTATTGCGCTTAAGATCGACATCATTAATAAACCTTCCCTGAGCTAGAGCAAAACTCCTCACTCTTAGAAACTCAGGACTTGTTCCAATTACTAGGTCATTAGTATTGCGTGAGCGATAAGTAATCAGTTCGTTAGAGTTAATCTGGGGGGCGACTTCCTTAATAGTCGGAACTTGTCTAGCGATAGCTTCAGCATCTTCTAGAACTAGGGTTTTTGGTGTATTAAAAGCGGTTCTTCTAGATTCTTCCGAACCAGGAATAATAAAGAGTAGATTAGGACCTAAAGCTTCAAATTGCTCTTTGGCTAACTTTTGCGCCCCTTGTCCAATACCCACCAGAGCAATGACAGAAGCATTCCCAATGACAATACCCAACATGGTCAAGGTACTACGAGTTTTATTAGCAGTCAAGGTTGAGGCTGCCATTTTCAAACTTTCAAATATATTCATTTATTATTCTGGTAACTAGCTTTTAATTAATTGGTGAACTCAGCTAAAATCTACGCCAAGGGTAGGGCTATCTTATTAGTTATAGTCATTTCAAATAAAAATGAAACACTTTTTTCTTCAAAGACTTGTGATAGGAAGAATGCTTTGTCTCAAACTTAATTGAAATGACTATAACTCTCATAAGTTCATCTTTTTTCCACAATTCATCAATTGCGGATACTTAAAATATCTTCCCTTACCCTGGTTAAAGATCTAAGATTGAGATTATTATTTCTTTTTGTCTCTGTCTGCTCTGTAAAGTTCCGTTCATTTTTTACTAACATTTGCTAACAAAGTAGATAACAAAAAGTGCTGTTAGAACCTGGATTTGCCTAGCCAGGGCAAAAGTTAATAGATATTAATAATAGTTAGTGTTTGAGCCACTGTTGATTAACCCCCGCTCTCACCCACTGCTGTAGCGTCTGAACAGGAAACAGGAAAGTTCTTCCTCATCATTCATCCTTTATCCTTGATTCCTTACTCCCTAAAGCTTAGTCAACCAGGAGGCCAGCGCATTTGGCGATCGCCTAAAACGTGTAAGTGCAAATGATCCACAGTTTGACCACCATCTGCACCATTATTAATCACCACACGATAGCCATTAGATAATCCTACTTTCTCTGCTACCAGCTTAACTGTCCAGAGTAAATGACCTAGTAAAGCCTTATCTTCTGAGGCTGCTTCAGAAACCCGAGGAAGCGGTTTTTTGGGAATTACTAAAATATGAGTTGGAGCTTGAGGATTAATATCTTTAAAAGCTAGAGCCAAATCATCTTCATAAACTATATCAGCAGGTATTTCACGACGAATGATTTTACCAAAAATAGTATCGCTCATTCTTTCAAATCTTTAGAGACAATAATTATATGTTGACATCTTCCCTCACTTAGAGTGAGGGATTCCTAAACCTCACGATTTAGGTTTCTGTTTCATAGCACCAGGCTTAACAGACTTACTCTGTTCTGCTCTTACGGTCGCTCCACAGACTATCACTGCTTGCC
>JAAUYH010089380.1_pt1 | contig 39156 bp, 37 predicted proteins | sample 7278061 | NCBI WGS metagenome assembly JAAUYH01 (sample SAMN14350203, study PRJNA611818) | marine sediment metagenome | isolation source: surface marine sediment (0.6m) | place: French Polynesia: Moorea | collected 2018-08
ACCCCTAGTAATAAACGTGTTTTCTTTGAAATCGGAACTGTTTCCTCTGTCAATACAGGGGGTATTGTGAGTGAAGATCTCGATATCGCGATCGCTCCTACTATGGATATTGGGCTTTTAGGACAAAATTTCTACAATCGATATGATATCACCATAAAATATGGTGTCATCGAATTTCGACGCCGATAAACTTTAGTTTAATATAGAAGTTATCAATTTTTCACAGATTTTTCCTCAATCCAATTTGCTAATTCAGCCTCATTGATTTGATTATTAGCAAGGCGCATCCATGTTTGATACTTTTCCCTTGCTGATGCTTGAATATCGTAGCCGTTCAGTTTTAGAAAAGTCCGCATTACAACATAAATCGCTAGTTAATTATTAAGTGAAAGTTAAAGCTAATCATAAAAAACTATCTCAATCAATCACAAACCAACGAGAAATTGTTAAAAGCTTTATAATTTTCATTTGTTGCCAGTTAACAAACACTATATTTAAAACATATGCCTAGAGCTGAGGTTATCGGATTAGGAAGATCGGGAATTGCTGCTGCGAAAGTTCTTAATCAAGATGGTTGGGATGTGACCTTAGGAGATTCTGCCACAGAGAATTCGATTCTCTCTCGCCCTAATGGTCAGGAGCTACAAGCATCGATCCAGAAGTTACAGCAAGAAAATATTCTGGTTAAACTAGAACATTCTCCCAGTCTGACAGCAGAATATAAACCCGATTTAATTGTCGCGAGTCCTGGTGTGCCTTGGGATATTCCGATTTTGGTTGCCGCGAGAGATCAGGGTATTGATACTATTGGAGAAATTGAACTCGCTTGGCGATATCTATCGACAATTCCCTGGTTAGGAGTCACTGGTACTAATGGGAAAACTACCACTACAGCCTTAATTGCTGCGATGTTTAAGGCTGCTGGATTATCGGCTCCTGCTTGTGGAAATATCGGTTATGCTGCTTGTGAATTAGTTTTACAGCAAAATCAACCAGACAACAATTTAGATTGGATAGTGGCGGAGTTGAGTAGTTATCAAATAGAAGCCTCATCCCAACTACAACCTCGAATTGCTATCTGGACAACCTTTACTCCCGATCATCTCAGCCGTCATAAAACTCTAGAAAATTATTATCAGATTAAAGCTTCTCTATTAGACCGCAGTAGTCAGAAAATTTTAAATGGAGATGATCCCTATCTCCGAAAACTCGGACAAAGCCAATGGCATAATGCCTATTGGACAACTGTTGAAGGTAAAGATAATTTTATCGGCGATCGCCAAATTAAACGCGATCGCTTAGTCAAGATCGAAGATTCTTGGATCGTCGCCTTTGGGGAATTAATCTTACCCCTATCCCTGTTTAAAATGCCAGGAAAACATAATCAACAGAATCTACTGTTAGCAGTTGCCGCAGCTAGACTAGCGGGGATCGACAAAAACGCGATCGCTGAAGCCATTACCAGTTTTCCTGGAGTTCCCCACCGTTTGGAGTATCTTAGAACCTATCAAGGGGTTAATTACATCAATGACAGTAAAGCCACCAATTATGATGCGGCAGAAGTCGGTTTAGCCTCTGTTGATGCCCCAGTAATTTTAATTGCTGGGGGAGAAGCTAAGCCAGGAGAGGATCAAGCTTGGATCGCACAAATTAAACGCAAAGCGATTTCTGTATTACTTATTGGAGAAGCTGCAGCCGATTTTGCTCAAAGATTAAGCGAATCTGACTACAAGAATTACGAAATAGTTGAAACCTTAGATAATGCAGTGGTGCGCAGTGTCGAGTTAGCCAGGCAAAATAATGCCAAAGCGGTGTTGTTATCCCCAGCCTGTGCCAGTTTCGATCAATATCTCAGTTTTGAGCATAGAGGCGATCATTTTAGGGAACTTTGCCAAGCATTGTAATAATTTGTAATGGTACTGATAATTATTGTAGGGACGAACAGCCATTCGCCCCTACGCCCATGTATATTCTTGACCGTAAATCACTTAAACGCTGGACGCGATCCGAAAACCAAAAGCATCAGACTTGCTATTTCCAGTAGAACTCAACCGCTGGGAAGAACGACAACTTCCAGGGAGATGCAACCAAGAACCGCCTCGTAAAACCTTTTCTAAACTACCATCCTCTTCTAACCAGGAATCCCCATTAGTTGGTGCTTCTTGGTAATTATCATGCCAAGTATCTTCACACCATTCGGCAACATTGCCATGAAGATCGTATAAACCAAATCTATTAGGAGAAAAGCTGCCTACTTTCGTTGTTTTATGACGATATTCTCCTTCTTTCTCAATTCCATAGGTATATTCGCCATTATAATTGGCTAATTCCGTAGTCATAGTTTCTCCGAAAAAGAAGGGAGTTGTGGTTTTAGCACGACAAGCATATTCCCATTCTGCTTCTGTGGGTAAGCGAAATTCGCGACCTAATTTCTCTGATAATCGCTCACAAAAATCAAGACAATCAAACCAGGAAACTTTTTCTACAGGATTCTCTTCATCTTCTGTGAATCGAGAAGGATTATTTTTCATAATCGCTTTCCATTGCGCTTGAGTAACGGGATATTTACCCATCAAAAAAGGACGAATACTTACTTGATGTTGAGGCTCTTCTTCGTTGGCTCTTTCTGGTTCTTTTTCTGGAGAACCCATCAAATATTTTCCTCCAGGAATCCCGATCAAATCCATGGTGATTCCCTTACCCAAATCAATAGTTATATATTTAGCTTTACCTCTGTGCTTACAGGTTTTGAGAGAAGAATTTTTATTGATGATCACAGAGTCATTTGGTTTGATAGTTAAGAAAATATACTCAGCTATTTTTAAATCTAATTCCCGTGGGGATGTTTTTTTAGTCGTTACTTTGGCAGACTTGTCCTGATTTTTGACGAGCGACCCTGCTGCCCTAGAGGATACACCTTCGGATGAGGTTCTCTTAGGCAAGGCTTCGGTGCGGTCTAACCGTGAATGCGTGAGTTTGACTCTCGATGGGCGATGGCCACTAGTTCCTTTCGTGGGGCGAAGACTGGGTGCTACTCCTCTACCATGTAAAGATTGCACAACTTCTTCTACTGATTGAAAACGTCTTTTCGTAGCACCTTCAACTAATTTATCTAAAACACGACTCAATTCATAACTAATGTCGTTATCTTCTTCTAGATATTCTCGCCAAATCCATTCTCCTTCAGCAACATCAAATAACTCTGTTGGTTCGGTATTAGTAAGTAAATGGAGACAAGTTGCACCCAAACTGTAAAGATCGCTCGCAAATTGAGGTTTACCTACTGCTTGTTCTGGAGAAATGTAAGCAGCCGAGCCAATAATTGTACCCGTAACGGAAGGATCTCCCGCTTCAGCTTCTTTCGCTGCACCAAAATCTACCAACACTAACTTGCCGTCTTGTTTTCTTCTAATAATATTCTCTGGTTTTATATCACGGTGAATTACATGGTTAGCATGAACAAAATTTAATACCGCTAACATATCATTTAAGAGTTCTCGAATTTGTTGTTCGTTAAAAACTCCCTTGCTTTGTAGTTCTTTAGATAAATCTTCTCCGTCAATAAATTCTTGAATTAAATATTGTCTTGATTCTTGATTAAAAAATGCTAATAATGCGGGAATTTGATTATGTTTACCTAGTTCATTGAGACGCATTGCTTCCCGTTTGAATAGTTCCGCTGCTTTCTGAAGTCCTTTTTTACTTTTAATATCAGGCAGAAACTGTTTAATAACACAATAATTATTGGTAGGCTTTGATTGATCAATGGCTAAAAAGGTCCGACCAAAACCTCCTTTCCCCAAAATACGCAAAGCACGATAGCGATCAACTAATAATAGCCGTGCGCCACAGTCTTGACAAAATTGTGTCTCTTCTGGATTTATTTGCAAGCAATCTGGGTTAAGACACTGAGTCATTTGAATATTATTGAATCACCGAATATCCAACTTTTATAACAATAAATAAGGAAAAACGGCAATAGTAAATCAGTTACTAGCGGTGCGACTTAGCGGATTTAAAATCTGTTCAGGAACGTTCTAAAGTATATGCGAAGCGGTATCCTTTAGGACTAGCTTCGCGTCGCGCACCAAGAGAGTTTTAGTTATCAGTAAACAGTTATCAATCTATTAGCTAATTGTTAAATATTTAACCAATTGGCAACTGTTACAGGTAAAGGTAAAAGAATAATTAGTAATAAAGTTAAAGCGGTTAAACCTAAGAAATCTCGCAAGTTATCAAGCTCTGTAACATCATTTAAGGCTGGTTGATCAAGTAATGGCATAAACCAGAGAATAATCGTCCAAATCCAGAATGAAGAATTAACTAGAGCAAAAAGAATTGCTAAAATACGGGCAATTTGACCTATCGCGATCGCGGTTCTTTGACCGAATACGGCATGAATAATATGTCCGCCATCGAGTTGACCTACAGGCATGAGATGAACTGCGGTGATTAACAATCCAAGATAACCAGCAACTGCTATAGGATTCAGGTTAATTGCCATTCCTGAGGTGAGCTGACTACCTAACGCTAGTTTGGCCATTAAAGCTAAGAGGAAGGAAAAACGAGGGTCTAGAGCCTCAAAAGCAAAAATATTGCCAGTGGCAACTGGGACAATTTCTGAATGGGCTAATCCCCAGAATAAGATAGGTATGGTAACGACTAAACCTGTCACAACTCCTGAGATGGCAATATCGAATAAGGCTTGGCGGTGAGGAACCGGGGCTCTTTTTTGGGTATAAGCGCCCAATGTACCAGCAAAGATAGCAGGGGGAAAGGGCACAAAATAGGGTAGAGAACTACGAATTTTATAGTAAAGAGCTGCAAAATAATGACCAAGTTCATGAATACCCAAAATTGCCATTAAAGCAATACTGTAAGTAACTCCTTGCAGTATAAGATGGGGTTCTGTTTGCAATTGTTCGGTGGAAATGCCACTAATTTCAACCCCTGCTAAAGTGGTGGTAATAGCAGTTATGATCATGAGGAAAATGGCAAAACTCGGATTGCTAATAGCTTTAGGTTCTGGTTTTGCTCGATCTTTAGCTTTAGCGTTAGGATTGGGGACTAAAGCAAAAAATGGTTTACCCTGTAAACTTTCTTGAAAAATCACAAAAAAGCGATCGCCGAATTCCTGAGCAATATTCTCTTCGATCTTTTTGTAAGCTTGTTCAGGAATGGTTTTTAACTTACCACGGCAGAGTATGGCTTGGGGTCGATAATCAATCTGTTGTAAATAATAGACGTTCCAAGGAAAACAGTCCCGTAAAGCTTTTTCTTCTTGATTATTGATCGGACGGACACTAGCCGATTTGCGCTCTTTTTCCTCAACTATGTCCGGTTTTTCTTGAGCTCCAAGATGCTTATCTGGTTGAGGTTTTCCAACTTGAATTAACCACCCATAAAGCAGGGGACAAACCAAAAGAGGAACTAGCAATACGATCAGAGGAATTGGTTTCTCGTCTCCCAAAAAATAAGTCCAAGCTGTCCAAATAAATGCAGGTAGCATCATTACCAACCAACATAACCAGACTGGTGTTTTCGTAATGTTGCGAATATTATGCCGGACGACAAAATAGGTAATCAGACTAAGTAGGATTAAGATCAACCAAAGATTCATTACAATTACTAGTTATTAGCGCCTAACGGCACGGGGATTATGGAGATAGGAGATAGAGGGGTTTAGGGAATAGGGGATCGGGAAAAATTCTGCACCAAAAAAGAAGTGAGAAATTTTTATCTAGTTGCCTAGCTTAGAGCTTAAAGCCTCAAGCTTAGAGCTTAAAGCTAATTTACTATAGAATGCAATGTATAGTATGCGTCATTACTACCCTTACACTTTAGAATGCCCGAAAATTTAATAAATCCGACTGTCAATATTCCCCGCCATAATAAACCTCCTCGTTCTATTTTACCGAGAATCTTTGCCTTTGCGCCTAACCGAGACAGTTTAGGTGGTACAGCTTACTTTATTGTCAATCAGGCTGGAAATCTTCTCATCGATTGTCCTGCATGGCAAGATAGTAATCTGGGGTGGTTGCAGGAAAATGGGGGCGTACGGTGGTTGATTTTTACCCATCGAGGGGGAATGGGTAAACAAGTTCAACCGATGCAAGAAGTTTTACAATGTGAAGTAATCGTACAAGAACAAGAGGCGTATTTACTACCAGAGATAAAAGTCACTTCTTTTGCTAGCTCATTCAGCTTAATTCCAGAAATTGAACTTATTTGGACTCCTGGTCATTCTCCTGGTTCTACTTGTGTTTATTACAGTCAACAAGGAGGAGTTTTGTTTACTGGGAGACATTTACTGCCAAAATCGGCGCAAGAAATTGTTCCCCTGCGTACGGCGAAAACTTTTCACTGGTGGCGACAAATCAAAAGTGTCGCTAATTTACGCGATCGCTTTTTGGGGGATAATCTCCAGTATATTTTACCTGGGGCGAATACTGGTTACTTAAGAGGTCAAGGTTATATTGATGATGCCAATCGTAAATTACAAAGTTTAGACTTAGATGATCTCAAAAATTTACCGCTGTGTAATTAGACAAAGTAAATTGAAACTTGAAAATCATTACCGAAGAACAAAAAATTCAACTCTGGGAAACAGCTCAACAGGCTTATCAAAAAGCCTATGCTCCTTATTCCCAGTTTCATGTCGGAGCTGCTTTGTTAACTCAACAGGGTAATATTTTTACTGGTTGTAATATCGAAAATGTTTCCTATGGTTTAACTACCTGTGCCGAACGAAATGCGATCGCGATTGCGGTAGCCAGCGAAGGTGGGGAGCAGATGAAGATTCAAGCGATCGCGATCGCCAATAATCGGCAAATCCCCTGTTCTCCCTGCGGTGCTTGTCGGCAAGTAATTGCTGAATTTGCGCAAGAGAATACTATTGTGATCTTTCTCGGACAAAAAGGTCTCGAAATCGCAATTATTACAGAGCTTTTACCTTCAGAATTTTCGTTTTAAAGAGCTTGCTCCTATGCCTTGAGGGGTTGAATTCTCCATCCTCCAAACGGTATATGGTTCAGATAGAGGTTTAAATCCAGTTGTTTTCGTTCCCTAAGTAACTCAAAACTATTACAATTCTCACAATTAAAGTAAGATTGCTATATTATCAGCTTAGAGATTATGGCTTAAGGCTTATAGCTAATCGCAAAGCGATTTAAAAAATCTGCGACATCAAGCTGTCTTCTATATTAGGTCGAAAGTACTCCGCCCTTTCATGGCGGAGCCTGCTTCGACTTCGTCAACTGCAACTACTTTTGATACGCGATGAAATCATATATTGCTGCTGCTATTCAAATGACGAGTAAACCCGATCTAGAAAAAAATCTAGTTGAGGCGGAAGAATTAATCGAATTAGCGGTACGGCAAGGTGCCGAACTAGTGGGGTTACCAGAAAATTTTGCTTTTTTGGGCCAAGAATCGGAAAAGATTGCACAATCAGTGGAGATTGCTAGCAAATCAGACAAATTTCTTAAAACTATGGCCCAACGTTTTCAGATCCATATTTTGGGAGGTGGTTATCCTATCCCAGTAGCAGGAGAACCCACAAAAGTTTATAATACCGCTTTTTTAATCAATCCTGACGGTCAAGAATTGGTTCGTTACCAGAAAGTTCATCTTTTTGATGTGGATGTTCCTGACGGCAATACCTATCGTGAGTCGAGTACTGTGATGGCAGGGCAAAATTTACCAGCAGTTTATGCTTCCCCAACTCTAGGAAATATCGGCTTATCAATTTGTTATGATGTGCGTTTTCCTGAACTATATCGTCATCTTTCCCGTCAAGGTGCCGATGTTTTATTTATTCCTGCTGCTTTTACCGCTTTCACAGGCAAGGATCATTGGCAAGTTTTGGTTCAAGCAAGAGCGATCGAAAATACTTGTTACGTCATAGCGCCAGCACAAACGGGAAACCATTACGAAAGACGTTATACTCATGGTCATGCCATGATTATCGATCCTTGGGGAACAATTTTAGCTGATGCTGGCTCTCAACCTGGAGTAGTGGTAGCAGAAATTAATCCAGGACGTTTATCCCAAGTACGTCAACAAATGCCTTCTTTACAGCATCGCGTCTTCGCTTGATAGTATCTGAAAATAATTAAATTATGGAAGTTATCCCGGCAATAGATTTATTAGATAGTAAATGTGTTCGTCTCTATCAAGGAGATTATGAACGTTCAGAAATATTTAATGACAATCCAGTAACTGTAGCTCGTAGTTGGGCAGAGCAAGGAGCAACTAGGCTTCATGTAGTAGATTTAGACGGAGCAAAAGAGGGTAAAACTACTAATTTAGCTGCCATTGAAGCTATTGTTGCTGCCATAGCGATTCCAGTACAGGTTGGTGGGGGTTTACGCGATCGCATTTCTCTAGCTCGACTACTCGATTTAGGCGTACAACGCTGTATTCTGGGAACAGTAGCTGTAGAGCAACCTGAGTTAGTTCAGGAATTATGTCAAGAATTCCCCGAGCAAATTGTCGTCGGCATTGATGCACGTCAGGGGAAAGTGGCGACTAGAGGTTGGTTAGAAACCTCAGAAGTTTTGGCAACTGATTTAGCCCAGAGAATGGCGGTTGCTGGTGCTGCCGCTATTATTTATACTGATATTCACCGTGATGGTACTATGTCAGGGCCAAATATAGATGCCTTAAGGGAATTAGCCACTGCAGTTGAAATTCCTGTGATTGCCTCTGGAGGAGTCAGTTCTTTAACCGATTTACTTAGTTTACTTGCTTTAGAACCTTTAGGGGTTACAGGGGCGATTGTGGGCAAAGCTATTTATACTGGAGATGTCAATTTGACTGAAGCCGTCCAAGCAGTGGGCAATGGACGTTTTCAGGATATTCCCCCCGATAGTTTTTCTACCTTTGCCTGAGGTGATAACTCTCTTGGTACGCATCTCTGCTGGGTAAACCCAGAGCACCGCTGTTAACTAATATCTGTTGAGGTGATAACCAATTAAGCAATGAAAATTCTAGTATTAGCCTGGGAATTTCCACCTCGTCTTGTAGGCGGTATTGCTCGTCACGTAGCAGAATTATATCCAGAGATCGTAAAATTGGGCTGCGAAGTTCATCTGATTACAGTTGAAGTTTCTGATGCAGCTACCTATGAAGTGATTGAAGGAATTCATATTCATCGTGTGTCTGTCGCTCATGGTCATGATTTTTTCCATTGGGTCGTCAATATGAATGAGAGCATTGGGGCTCATGGGGGAAATCTCATCGCCGAAGTCGGTCATTTTGATCTTATCCACGCTCATGACTGGTTAGTGGGAGATGCAGCGATCGCGCTTAAGCATAGCTTCAAAATTCCTCTGATTGCGACTATTCATGCCACTGAACATGGTCGCAACAATGGAATTTATCAAGAGGGACAAAAATACATTCACGGCAAAGAACATGCGCTAGTTTACAATGCTTGGAGAGTGATTGTTTGTAGTCAGTATATGCGTTGGGAAGTGAAACGGGCTTTACAATCACCTGGGGAGAAAATCGATGTAATTTATAACGGTATTCGCCCTGAGAAAAAAACTCCCCTGAAAGAGCAAGAGAAAATGGAATTGCGCCGTTGCTTTGCCCAAGACGAAGAAAAAATTGTTTACTATGTCGGGCGGATGGCTTATGAGAAAGGAGTTTATGTGTTACTTAACGCGGCACCCCAAGTTTTATGGGATCTGCAAAATAAGGTTAAGTTTGTTATTGTAGGTGGTGGCAATACAGAGCCACTCAAACAGCAAGCTTGGAATTTAGGCATCTGGGATAAGTGTTACTTCACAGGATTTATGGCGGATCAAGATTTAGATAAATTTCAAACTGTTGCCGATTGTGCTGTCTTCCCCAGTCTTTACGAACCCTTTGGGATTGTAGCTTTAGAAAGTTTTGCGGCCCGTGTTCCTGTTGTCGTGTCAAATACTGGAGGTTTACCAGAAATTGTGGAACATAATAAAACAGGTGTAGTTACCTATGCCAATAATCCCGATTCTTTGGCTTGGGGTATTGTCAAAGTGTTGAGAGATCCCGAATATGCTGCATATTTAGTTAAGAATGCTTATCAAGCATTAGATACTCATTTTAGTTGGGATAAACTTGCTCAAAAAACTATCAGTGTTTACGAAAAAGTAGTCAAAGAGCGATCGCAGGTGATTTGGTAAATTTGAGGACAATTTCTTTAATCCTTTGGGCAAAATAGCTTTCTAATATTGCACAGGTATCGGATCAAGACTTCTCCAGAGATACCAGGTAGCTACTGTTCGATAAGGTTGCCAAACTTGAGCAAGTTGCTTGATCTCAGATTTGGATAAATCTTGTCCTGAACCATAATGAAGCTTGATCGCATTGATTAATCCAATATCTCCCAGGGGTAGGATATCGGCACGATGGAGATGAAAGATCAGAAACATTTGTGCGGTCCAAGTTCCGATCCCCGAAATGGACATTAGCTGTTTAGTTATCTCATCATCACCCATGCTAGACCAAGTTGCGGGTGTTAGCTTGCCAGATTCTAAAGCATTAGCGACATTTGTAATGTAGCGAATTTTGGGACGAGACAGACCACACTGACGTAAATCGTCTTCTTTTGCTAGTAAATAATGTTCTGTTGCGAAATTACCAATCAGAGCTTCGAGTCGCTGACAAATTGTAGCTGCAGCTTTGATAGAAATTTGCTGTCCGACAATAGCCTTGACCAAAGTAGAAAAAGGATTTTGATTATTGGTCATTACTTCATTGGGATAGCTGGCAATTATGCTCGCAATTATTTGATCTTTAGTGGCAAGATAATCGGTAGCTTTTTGCCAATATGCTGGAGCAGTCATAACTTTTATGAAGATGTAATTTGCTTGACCAAAGAATAAATTCTCTTAGAAGCATTATTACAAATATTTACGAAGATGGAATGGGCTGGTACAGCGAGGTCTCTCTGACATTCAAAACAGTCGCTAACCCTTAATGAACATACTAAAGGCTGCCAGCTTCGTTAAGAAGTTTTCGCACTTGTTCGGTATCATCCTGGGTAAGTAAGCGATGATCAACTATATTCTCCTCATAGACTTCACCAGCTACTTCTCCACGCAAAACGGCGATCGCTCTTTGAGTCGCTTGTTTGCCAGTTTGGACGCCTGACTGGTCAATAATAGACTGGAGGGGATTAGTAGAATCTAATAGACGCTCTGCCTGTTCTCGGGACAGATCGAGGATGCCAAAAACTTTTACCTGGTCTTCAAGATCGAGCCTTTCTACTGTTTCAACCGCCACTTTTGTCGCGAGATTAGAACCTCCCCATAAAATCTTGATTTCGGGAGCGGCTTCTAAAATTTCTGCTACTTTATCTCCGTCGTAGTGATGGGCAACTCCGACTGAGGCCACAGTTTTCCAGGACAAATCTGATTTATCCATGGCAGCCAAAATTCCCTGGAGATAAGGATAGTTGCGATCATAAGTGGCACCATCTACTAGGGCAATATTAATTGGTTTCGACTTCGGGGCTTGTCGACTGATGAGATTCTGCTTGGCCCATTGAGTCAAGTAAACTCCAGAATCATAGCCCATTTTCTCGCTGTTGGTATCAAAACAAGCGCTTGCCACATCTTCAGCGATCTCCCGTTCCAAGCAAGAGTCCACGGTGATGATCACTAGCCCAGCTTCGCTCGCTTTTTTCATAGCAGGCAAGGAATTCACGGGATCGCTAGGGCGGAGGATAATCGCATCCATACCCAGCTCAATCATGTTATCAATTGTAGCTGCTTCCTCCATAACGCCACCTTTTGACTCGAAACCCCAAATATCTACTCGTCGATTAGCTGCCCGTCGCATACCTAATTCATAAGCTTTAAATAAACTACTCTTTTCTTGAGGCTTAATCAAACCAATGCGTAATTCGGGCAGCATACCCAAGGTTACTTTTTGTTCCCAATTTGGGCTGAGTTTCGTTGCTTGCCAGTTTTTACCTCGCTTAATCTGGAAAATATTCTCCCAGCGAGCTCCCCAGAAATCTGCCCCCCGCAACTTGGCTCCGAGTAACCTAGTGCGTCCCCGCAGATCTGTAAATCTCAGGGTAGCATACTCAAGATTAGCTTTATAAAAATCGGCATTTTTCAGGTCGGAACGATTGAAATTAGCTCGGTTGAGTTTTGCTCGGTAAAAATTCGCTCCGTCGAAATAGCTCCATGGTGCTTTAGTCTCAACTAAACTGGCTTTAGCCAGATTGGCCTGGGATACTTGAGCGCCGTAGAGATTAGCTCCATCTAAGATTGCACCCTCTAAATTAGCTCCAGTAAGATTAGCCCGAGATAAATCCGCATTTGTTAGATTAGCTCCGCGAAGATTAACGCCACTGAGATTTACGTTTTGTAAATTTGCGCCACTAAAGTTACTACCTTCAAGGTTAGCGCCAGAGAGCTGGGCATTACTCAGATTAGCTTCCTTGAAGTCCGAATAGGATAGATCCATAGGCTGCCAGGTACGGAAAGAACCTTGAGCAAGGCTCAGAGGAGTAAGAGACCAGCGAAAACAGCCAGCTATTTCTAGGTTAGCTAAGTAAGCATTAGGAGATACCAAGCCAGGATTTCCAGCACATCGCTTGTCAAGCATTTTGAGAGCGGCGACGCGAGACTCATCGTATTTGCGATCGCTAGATTGGAGGAGAATTTCCCGGGCTTTTTGGATTCCTTGTTGCTGGCGACTGGGGATCGTAACGATGTAAGAAATCATGGCAAAAAGTAGCGCACTCTCACCTAAGACAGTGGCTAATTTTACTAGGGAAACTTCCTTGAGCGCGTCCACAAAATCCGAAACCTTAGCATCTAGAAAAGAAAATGGGTTTGGCATCGGAGCATCGAGCTTTTCTTTAGTTTGATGATTTTTGCTGCAAAGATAACGCTTTAACTGTTTGCGATAAGATACTTCTGATATTCGAAAAGCAGCAGAAGCCTCACGAATTTTCTGTTGGCGTACTTCTTCCTCTGCCAGAGCAGCAATCATCTCAAAACTCTGGAATAATTTGTCCAGATTCTGGGGATAATCATCAAAGCGCTCGGATTGGTCAGAGAAATTAGAAGGAGAAGTCATATTAAGTTTGAGCTGAAATCAAGAGAAGAGAATTAGGGGGAGATAGGGAAGCAGGGGGAGAAAAATACTTTGGGGTAAACTATGGTCAGTATAATTATTTGAGCATTAAGGCCAAGTCGGAGAGTTCGATCTCTTTAAACCCGTCCTGGGTCAGTCGACTAACAATAACGAGATCGGAACCCTGGTTATCACCTTCGGTGAAGTCAATAGGAATACCCCCCAGATTAAATTGGGACTCACTGACCTGCTTGAGAAAATTTTCGCGGGTCAGTTCTCTTGGGATATCCCTGAGAATTTGGAGCAGCATCTTACCAACAACGTAACCTTCTAAAGAAATCAAGCCAAAATTTTTTTTCCCAAGGGCGTTTCGTGCTTCTTTAACAATGGGCAAGTCGGAGTCTAACAACGGGACTACCTGGGTCATGATAATGCCATCGATCAAATTATATTCTTCCAAGTCCCAGCGAAGTTCATCCGCTCCCGTGAAGGAAAGAGCAGAAATAAGCCAGGTCTCACCTTTTTCGCGGGACATTTTAGTAAAGTAAGTTAAATTACGGTACGTAGCAGCAGTTATCACCAGCTTACACCTTACTCCACTCTCAGATTCCCATTTTTTCAAAGAATTGTAACCAGGCTCACTATAGGGAGTATTGCGAGTATAAACACCAACTGGTCCTAGGTTATTGCGATCGCCTTTGCTAGCTAGAATCTGGTCATAGCGCTCAATTATATCGGCACTAGCTTCGGCTTGGGTCAGGGTTTGTTTCAGATTGTTGAGGGCATCGAGTCCGTAACCATCGTTTTGGACATAAGCACAGACTTCAGCAGGAGTAATTCCAGCTTGGAGCGCCATCTCCACAACCGCAGCTATTTCCTGACCATAACCGGCTCGGTAATTCACTATCGCCCCAGTGGCGTTTTCCCGTAATAGTCTTGCTCCTGTGAAAAAACCAACCGCAGGAATATGATGTTCCGCCAGAATAGGCAATGTTACATGAGCCGTAGGCGTTCCCACATTACCCAGGGCGAGAAAAATATCATGCTCTTCGAGCAGTTCTTCCGTAGCTTTGCGAGCGCTGGCTGGTTCGTAATAGTCATTTTTGAAGATTATTTCTAAGGAGCGCCCTTGGACTTTCTCCCCAGCCAGAGACGCTTCCATTCCCAAGCGCATTCCATTCCCGAGAGCTTCGTCCTGACCTTGAAGAACCAAAACCGAACCTAAGCGGATGGTATTCTGGGTGACCCCAGTACTTTGGAAAATCCCATGACTCTGACAGGAACAGAGCAATCCTAGACAGGCTAATGGGAATAACCGCAGCGTTACCAGCGAGCCGAGATTGTATTTTTTTATGCAGGAAAGTGACAGCAAAAACCTCATTGATTTGATTAGCTCATGGATAGAGCAATCTGATCTAATGTTTATAATTTCTTCAAGATTATTCGCAAGTTAGCAATAATGTCGATAATACAGTTGTAATTTACAAGCCGAATTAGGTTACACTGGCAAGTGGCGATTTGCGATCATTGTGCTGTGTCAGAACAACTTAAACAAGTCATAATTTATACGGATGGAGCTTGCACCGGAAATCCTGGTGCTGGAGGTTATGGTGCGGTCCTAATTTACGGTAAGCATCGCAAAGAAATCTCAGGAGGTTATAAGCTAACGACGAATAACCGCATGGAAATGATGGCGGTGATTGTCGCTTTAAGGAGTTTGAAGCAGCAATGTCTGGTGACTCTCCACAGCGATTCTAAATATATTGTGGATGCAGTGAAGAAAGGTTGGGCCAAAAAATGGCAAACTAATGGTTGGAAGCGCAATAAAAAGGAAAAAGCCAAAAACCCCGATCTCTGGCAACAATTATTAGATCTGTGCGATCAACATCACGTCGAATTCGTCTGGGTAAAAGGTCATGCGGGAATTCCCGAAAATGAAAGATGTGATGCCCTTGCTGTGGCTGCGGCAAGGCAACCTAATTTGCTAGATGACCTCGGTTATTTCAATAATTAAAAATCATCTTCATTCCTTAATTAACCTTTAATCCCTCCAAACAAGGCAATTTAAAATATTTTCATAAAACAATCTACATCAACAAATCCTATTTCTCGCAACCAAATACATTGCTGTTCTACCAAAGCTAAAATATTGGCATTTTTATCATGACGATTATAATATTGCTGGTCTATTTTTTCCCTTGATTGATGATGATTATTCTCTTTATGATAAGAGTATAAAGCATCGACAAATAATTCATCGAAAGCTTGCTCTCCCAAAATAGAACGGGATGCTGTATGCTCTAAATTGAGAAAAATACCTTTGTTTTTGAGTAAATCATGAATTTCTTGATAAATCTCCTGTTTTCTTAAATCAGGCTGATGATGAATTGCAAAGCCTGAAACGATAACATCAAAAGGCGCAGCAAATTTAGCGCGATCGCGCCATTTGGGTACACCAAAGTCCTGTAATAAGAAATGATATTTTCCTTGAGAGTTATCGATATTCTTTTGCGCAGCTTCTAACATTGCAGGAGAAAGATCAACAAAAACTCCTTGAGCATTGGGATATTGTTGGGCAATTGCTTTTCCTAAGATGCCATTTCCAAAACCTAAATCTAAAAATGATTTCACTTCTGGTTGAGTTAAACGAATTAGTCGTAACAAACAATCTATTTGGGTTGCAGCCAGAGGGATTGCTGCTCTTACTCCCTCTAAAAAATTTTGTGCAACCTCATTATTTTCCCAAATGCTGTAGTCTACAGGCGATTTTTGGCTCATCATCAATCAATTTTTAATAGAGTTTCTTTTAGTTTGAGAGCAATTCGTTGTGCTGCGCCAGGAGTACCCATTCTGATTTTCCCATTTTGAGCAATTTCTTGTAATTTTTGCTGATCGCTAAGCAAGGAAGATATCGTCTGGCCTACTTCTTGAGGATTAGTCACTAGAGTGACAGAAGATCCTAGCAAACGGGTTTGGGCTTCGACAAAAGCAAAGGTACATTGAGGCCCATTCCCTGGCATAATAATAGCGGGCTTTCCTAAACCAACAAATTGCTCTGTAGCTGTACCTGACATAGCGATCGCTAAATCTGCCTGCTGTAAACATGCTCCATAGGAATTCTGAGTTAAACATAAAGTAGCATTTTGTTTCCTCAAATATACCGGATCGTCATCTTGACAAGCGCCCCTTGTCGGGTCATTCGGCCTCAGGAACTGGGCAGAATCCGCTTCTCTCTCAGGCGCCAGATAATCCTCCCCCAGGGAACCGCTAGCTTGACTCGCCAGAGATAATTTATCAGAAGCTATCAATTGCCAATCTTGAGCTAATAATTTTTCTTGAAAAGCCTTACTCTCTAAAGAAGGTGCGATCGCTGCTAAAAATAATAACTCTCTGGTGGGAAATTGTTCGATAACTTGTGAGACAGCAGTAACTATTTGTTGCCAATTATTTATGGCTTCTGGCATCCTGGAGCCTGGGAGTAACAAAATAGATAAAGGTGAAGAGGACAAGTTTCTCTGGAAATGGGGTATCGGCTTTTGACTATTTGATAGAGAAAAACCATCCATCATCGGGTTTCCCAAATCGTAAGCCTTAATCCCTGAACGCTTTAAAATATTGGTTGTCAAAGTATCTCTAGGAAAAACAGCTAAATTACGCTTGCGACTCAGCAACCATCTTTCCCAAGGCAAATATACCGAACCTAGTCTTCTTTCCCACCAAGAAGTCTGGGATAACCATTCTCCCTGAGAATCCCGTAAGTAATAATCTGATTTGGCAGTTCCGACAAAAGCATAATTACAACCACTCATCCAAGCAAATAATAAAGGTACGATATCCCCGACAGCCAAAATTACCCCGCCCCTGTTTGCCCATTGACGCACCGTTTGGATTTGCCTGAAAGTCAAGGAAATTAAACCATCATTCAGATCTGCCCATAGAGGATTTCCTCCCATATAGATAAAACCACCCGAAGGCATTTGTTGTACTTCACCAATTATCGGTATCCCCAACTTACTATAGGCGTAACCCATCCCTACTATAGGTAAAGCTTGAATTTCTAATTCATCAGCAATCTTACATAATTGTTCTATAATACATATTGCAATTCCGTCTTCTCCATGACCATTACTTAAAACTAATAGTTTCATTAGAACTATAAATTATAAATTTTTCAATAGATATTCATCCTAACAATCATATATCCTAGCTGTTACTCTGATTTTCCCCTTGTGATAGTCATTTACAGTGTTATTTATTGCTATTTTATTGTCTGTTAATTATTAATGATCAATTATTAGTTATTAATTATTCGTATGATTTTTTTGGTAATAATCATTAACTTATTATTAACTTTGTTTAATATTTATTTAGTAATTAAAATCTGGCAGCTACGACAGTTAATGACTGCGATCGCATCTGATTTGGTAAAATATGATTCTTCTGTACAATCTCTGCTAGCGAAGATGACTCAGATTCTTAATCAACAACAAACAAATTTTGCTTATGCTCGGCAAAAGTATCAAATTTTAAGCTTAAGGTGGCAACAAATACGACAAGCTATAACCTTGCTGACTTGGCTATATAGAATCAAGGTTAAGTTAAATAAATAAATATATTTGTAATTATCTATATTTAATTGTATATGTTCTATTATGAGGACTATTTCTTGACCAAAACCTTATCCGTTTTTTTGCTTAGCTTACTCTAGGTTCTTAACGAAAGTTTTATACGTATTTTCACTGATTTATTTTAAAATGATCCTTGCGGCTATGACGCTGTAAGTATTATTGATGATATTTTAAAATTTATTATGATCAACCGGGCTCCAGAAATTAGTGCTGCTACTGAGTCTTTAGGAATTAAACCCATTAATTTAACAACTAAATTAAAGTTAATAATTGCTGCCAATTTAGAGAGAATATGGATATTTTTTAAGAGAGCTATTTATAAAATCGGCAAAATTCTCTACTCTATTGCTTTAGTGAAGCGGATTGTCGATCTGGCATACGAAGCAAAAGTAGCCCAATATCAAGCATCACTGCCAAAACTAGATACAGAAGACCAAATTATTTTAGAAGCTTTACAAAAAACTGGTACTTATAGTATTACTATTGAAGATTTACAACTCGAATCAACAGAATCCTTTCTTAGAAAAACTAGAGATTTAGTTAATTATCTGAAAAATATTCCTAGTGCAAATAAAAATTCTATAGATTTAGAACAAGATAAGTTTACTGATCACCCTGAAATTTTTCTCTGGGGAATTGAACCAAGAATCCTGGATATTATTGAACATTATATTGGGCTACCTCTTTACTATCAGGGATATGCCTTGCGTCGAGATATCGTTACTGATACTTCCACCGATGCAGAATCTGTTCGAGCTTGGCATTTAGACGCAGAAGACCGTGCAATGATCAAAGTCATTATTTATCTTAATGATGTTGGTTTAGATGGAGGTCATTATCAGTACGTATCTAAAGATTTAACTGAGGAAGCTATCAAAAAAATAAATTATAATTCAGGTTATCTTAGTGATCAAAAAATGGTGCATGTTATTCCTGAAAGATACTGGAATGGCTGTATTGGTAAACTTGGAACAGTAATTTTCACCGATCCTTCTAAGGTTTTTCACCGGGCCAAACCACCAGAAAAAGAAGATAGATTCTCGATTTCTTTTTGCTACACTTCCAACAAACCTAAATATTATTGGGGTACTACAAGATTTCCTAAAAATTTATCAGAAATACGCAATAAACTAAATGAGAAGCAGCGTAATGTTTTGAGCAACAAAAACAAATTATTTGGTATTAAATTGGGCAGATCGAGATATTCAAGTAAGTAAGTTTGTCTTTAATGATCAATTCTCAATTTTTTAACTAAAGTCTCTAGGTGTTGTCTTTGATGAGTTGCCATTACAGATAGACGGATTCGACTTATAGGGACAGTGGGAGGGCGAATTGCGGGAGCAAAAATTCCTGCTTCTTGTAGTTGTTGAGATTTACTTAAAGCAGTTTCAGGACTATTTAACTTCAGACAGATAATCGGTGATTCTGAAGGTAACAAATCTTCTGAGGATAGTTGCTGTTTGAGATAAGCGACATTCTGCCAAAGCTGCTCTCTGCGTTCTGGCTCATCTTGAATAATTGCGATCGCAGCTAAGGCAGCAGCGGTATCAGCAGGAGATAAACCTGTGGTATAAATCCAGGTAGCAGACCGATTACGCAAGAAATCAATCAAGTTGGCTTTGCCTGCAACATAGCCGCCCAAACTTCCTAAAGCTTTACTAAGAGTGCCGATTTGAATTAATTCTCGATTACTACAGTTAAAATATTCTACACAACCTGCTCCTGTAGCTCCCATTACTCCTGTGGCATGGGCTTCATCCACTAACACCATCGCTTCATATTTGGTTGCCAGAGATAGCAATTCAGGTAGAGGTACGAGATCGCCATCCATACTAAAAACACTATCGGTAGTAATCAAACAGCGACGATAATTTGCCCGATATTCTTGCAATTTTTGGGCTAAATCTGCCATATCACAGTGTAAATAGTCGATTGCTGTTGCTTGGGAGAGTCTAGCGCCGTTTTTTAAGCTAGAGTGATTATATTGATCGCCTAAAATTAAATCTTTCTTGCCAACTACCGCCGCAATTATTCCCAAATTTGCCAGATAACCCGAACTAAAGACTAGGGCATCTTCAGTTTGTTTCAAAGAAGCGATCGCTCGTTCTAATTGTCGATGTAGTTTACGATGTCCACTAAGGAGACGAGAGCCGGTGCTTCCTGTCCCAAATTTTTTAGTCGCTGCAACTGCGGCATCGATTAAGCGAGGATGTGCTGCTAAGCCTAAGTAGTCGTTACTTGCAAAGTTAATTACGCTGCGTCCTTCTAATTCAACTACTGCTCCAGGAAGACCAGAAATTTCTTTAACAGAACGATACCAGTTAGCACGATGAATAGTATCTAAGGATTTGTCTAGCCAACTGTATTCATTTAGCATTTACCATTGAACATTATTTGTTCTTCTTAAGTTATCGATAAGTTATCGATGAAATACAAAATTCTTATTGGGAAGCACCCCAAAACCCTGCCGTACATTTTAACTAGGACACCAATTGAGTAATCAAGAGCAATCATTAATTGAGAGGTATACAGACTTTTGATATGCGCTTGCGCTTGCGCTTGCGAAGCTCCGGGATGGGGGCTTTCAGTGATTGATGAATTCGTATCACTAGTTAATCCTGTTTTATTTGAGCCCCCATCCCCGCCCGAAGGGTCTGCTCTACCCGAAGGGGCAGCGGTATCCTTTAGGACTTCTGCGCAGCATTACTACATATTCTGTTGAAACTCTTCGAGTAAATCCATGAGATCTACTTCACATTTCATAGGTAAAAGATCTAGTAAAGGAAGAGATTTTTTGCCGCCGCCAATTTTGACGGGAATGTCCTGCAAAATTGCTACTACAGCATCCTCGTTAACAGCATTATCTTCTAATAAGGGATATAGTCTTTTTGCTAATTCAGTGTTTAAATGAGCTTCTGCAAGAAATAGATGCCATTTGGCGATATCTAGGTAAATATTTTCGCCAATTTCGGCTGCCAAAGCTTCAATATCTTGAGTACTAGCCATTGGTTTCTACCGACGAATAATCTGCGATCGCTAAAATGTAAATAAAATGCAATAATAAAATAACAACCCAAACTCCTGCGATCCAGAGTCTCCAAGACCAATGGGCGTTTTTGATAATATCAACAAACCACATTCCAGAGTTGACCGCAGCAAACAAGGCTACATGAACAGCAAAATTGATGCGATCTTCTAGACGACGCAATGCAGGGTCATTTTTAGGGTCTGGTTTTCGGGGCCAACGAGGAGGCATAGAGATTAAGGTCTAATTGTTTAACATAAAGGTAGTCAATCAATTTTTATTATATCGGTTGCGAGTTGTTTTAAGACTTATTTTAGCGAGACAAGATCTCGAAAGTGTCGGCAAAGTAGACATCTGAAAATTTCTAGATTTTTTGATACAGTTCCTTAAATTTCCGTTGTTGTACTTTGTGATCGACAATTGGCTGGGGATAATTACAACGATATCTTTCTAAATCTGGTATTTTTCCTGTAACTAAATATTCGGTATCAATAGAACTGATTTCTGGTAACCATTGCCGAATATATTCTGCTTCTGAGTCAAATTTTTGAGCTTGGGAAGCGGGATTAAAAATGCGTAATGGCTTGGGATCCATGCCACTAGAAGCGCTCCATTGCCAACCACCATTATTCGCCGCCAGATCTCCGTCAAACAAGGTTTGCATAAAATATTTTTCTCCCCATCGCCAATCAATAATCAAATCTTTGGTCAAAAAACTGGCAACGATCATCCGACAACGGTTATGCATCCAACCTGTTTCGTTTAACTGTCTCATGGCGGCATCTACAATGGGATATCCTGTTTTTCCCTGACACCAAGCTTGAAACTGTTCGAGGTTATTCTCCCAGGGAAAATTCTTAAACGCTGGACGATATGGACCTTGTTCTAATTCAGGAAAATAGTAGAGACAATGTTGATAAAATTCTCGCCAGGCTAGTTCTTTTTGCCAAGTAATAATATTATTGCTCGCTTCTTCACTAACACAATTTTCTAAGGCTTTAATGCTAGCTTGCCAGATGGTACGAATCGAAATTGCGCCAAACTTTAAGGCTGCACTAAGTTGGGATGTACCTTCATTAAAGGGAAAGTTCCGTTGTTCATCATATTGATAAATAGCAGAGTCACAAAAGGCTGCTAGCCTCTTTTGGGCTGCGGTTTCGCCAGGAGCAAGTAATAAAGGGTTTTTCCAGATATAGCCTAAATCTTCAGCCGTGGGTAATTCGATAACATGGGTTTGCTCAGCTATGGTGATTTCTTTTGGGGTTAAGCCTTCTAAATTATTGGGAGGTTGAGAAATAATAGGTTTGGTTTGTTGACTCCAGTTGCGCCAGAAGGGAGTATAAACTTTGTAGGGTTGCTCGGATTTGGTTAAGACAGCTCCTGGTCGGTGTAAGAGTTGATCCCAGAAATTTTCTACGGCAATGCCTTGTTCTTTCAAAGCTATGGTAACTTCACGATCGCGTTTTTGTGCATAGGGTTCTACATCTAAGTTCCAATATACTGCTGTGGCATTTAATGCCGTAGCGAGTTGGGAAATTGCTTGGGAAGGTTTTCCTTGGGTGATTAATAATTGACTTCCTGCAGTTGTATAGCGTTGGGAGAGTTCTTGTAAACAACCGATCATATATTTCATTCTGGCCGGTGCGATGTCATCTCTTCTGAGAATATCGCGATCCAGACAAAATATGCCTACAACTTTAGGTGTTTGCCCTCTTGCTGCTGTTAAACCTAGATTATCGGTAATCCGCAGATCTCGTCGATGCCAGAATAAAATTAAATCGGACATTAACTTTTTAGTATATTTTTACTAGATTATTTTATAACAATACCTCTTATAAGGATGAGGGCGAAGGAAAGCTCAGAATCGTGATACTCAAAGCTTAGATCTTGTATCCTAATAGTATTGAGGGATCATGACGATTCGGTCTGAACTCAATCCATTGTATCTGAAAGAAAATAAATAGATTATGACATTAGCATTAACTACAGATAATGTAGAAACCGTCTTAGATGAATTACGCCCTTATTTAATGGCGGATGGCGGAAATGTAGAGTTGGTTGATATTGAAGGGCCAATAGTTAAATTAAAACTACAAGGGGCTTGTGGTTCTTGTCCTAGTTCTACCATGACATTAAAAATGGGGATTGAACGCCGTTTACGGGAGAAAATTCCTGAAATTGCGGAAGTCGAACAAGCTTTTTAAGCATCAATGCTCATAGGCGATCGCTAATTAATTGTTTATCTTAGCGATCGCTTAATGCCTCCCTTAGCGGGACAGTTGTTTTGATTTTGATAATATTTTTGATGAACCCTGAATTACCAGATACTAGTTATCGAGAATTTCTGCTATTGATATTGCGAAAACGTAAGCGGTTTCGGGTTACGGGTAAATCGATGCAACCTCTGTTAGAACCAGGAGAAGAAATTTTAATTAATCCTAATGCCTATTTACAATCTCTGCCACAAGTTAACGATATAGTAGTAGTGACTCATCCTAATAAACCAAACCTCAAAATTGTCAAAAGAATTGTCGAAATTAGAAAAAATAATACTTATTTTATTCAAGGAGATAATTTACGACAAAGCACAGACAGTAGAAGTTTCGGTACTGTAAACTTCAATCTTATCCGAGGAAAAGTCACCAATCGCTTTGGTTAATTAACAAAAAGTAAATACTACAAAATCGCAAGCAGTTTAACTCTGGGTGTTTTCGTAATCCAAAAATTTAAAATAGGAGGGTCAAGATTGTTTTATGCTGAAGTTAGGTCACGTTTAAAATTAAAAACTTAATATTTTGATGGATAAAATCTTGGACGCAAAGGAATTTTTTCAACTCAGTGCTGGACAATGGCGATCGCAAAGAACAACTCATCATCTTCCCTTTAGAAGAGCCGAAAGTGGCAACTCCGACATTAACGTAGAATTCTTAGAAGCAGAAGAATCCCAAATTAGAGAAATTTGCGCCATGCACGATATGGATCACAATCTGGCGATCGGTGGTGCATTTGTCACCTGGGACGGTTCAATGGCCTGGGACAAAGAGAATGAAGATCATCAAGGTAGCACCGTCTTTGCGCTAATTCCCGAAGACAATAATCTCAGAAAAGGCAAATTACTAAGAGAAAGAGGTTATGCCGAAATTGTTCCCGTAGCTGGACAATATGAGATGGACGAAGAAGACGGTTTAATTTTAATTACAGAATATGAGACTATGAGCATTATTGAACGTTTTTGGTTTATCAATCCCAATTTACGTCTACGCAGTAGTACAGTGAAAAGATTTGGTGGTTTTAATACAGCTACCTTCTGTGCTGAATCTCGTGTGGTAAACAATATTGCTAGCACTATGGCATCAGAAGCAGCCCTACAAAATAACTACGCTCTTACGGGGTGGTAAAGCTATTGGTTACAAATCTTAAAAAAAGTCAGCCCCAAGTAATGCTTTCAAAGCTAAAAATCTGTAATATTTTGTAACTATCCTTAATTTAAAGTACCTCTCTAACGTATTATTGGGATTAATAATTTTAATATTTCGCAAGATTTAGGGAGGTCTTGACTTGTCTATTCCTCTTCTAGGCTACGCACCAAAGACAATTAACGCTCGTATTAATGGATATGAGGTTGGAGGTGACGATCAGCCTAAGATTTACTCAGCAGAAAATCTACCTTCCCCTGGAGACATGGGAAATCTGATAGAAGCTGCCTACCGTCAAATTTTCTTCCATGTTTTTAAATCAGATCGTGAGCCATTTTTAGAGTCTCAACTTCGTAATGGTCAAATCACCGTGAGAGACTTTATTCGAGGCTTATTGCTTTCAGATACTTATAAACGTACTTTTTACGGCTTCAACAGTAATTACCGTTTTGTTGAGCAATGTGTACAAAGAGTATTAGGAAGAGATGTTTACGGTGAGGACGAAAAGATAGCTTGGTCTATTGTTGTAGGTTCTAAAGGTTTAGAAGCCTTTATTGATGATCTTCTCGATAGTGATGAATACCTCGATAATTTTGGTTTTGATACTGTTCCCTATCAGCGCCGTCGAGTATTGCCTGGTCGCGATCGCGGAGAAATTCCCTTTAATATCCAGTCTCCTCGTTACGATGCTTACTATCGTAAGGTTTTCGGTTTTCCTTCTGGTACATGGACTGGCTCAGTTCGTCGTTTTGTTCCTCAAGAGCAAAAACCCAAAGTGGGAGATCCCGCACTCTATATGGATATGGTACGCAGTTTAAAAAGAAGAGCCATTACTGGGTCTCCAACGGCTGCTAGTAATATCGATATGAGCAAAGTTCCTTATCGCAGAACCGCGTAGTAACTTTTGCTTGGTTAAATTTGCAATTAGATCTTAGGGGGCGTTGTGAATTTGCATCGTAGTTTAGTTATCTTAACTAGATTACTGTGTGAATTTGCTACCCCTCTTTGTCATTGAGTAAATTGTAGACATTCTACTTAATCAAATTTTTACATTCAAGAGACAAATAAAATCCTAGAAGGGGCAAAGCTTGCGCCCCTACACAAAATCTTTTTCCATTAAAATCGGTATTGATTGGCCTAAAAATGCTCTCTAATTTTTGGATTGGCGTATTTGCTCTAATTCTCTTCTCAGAGCAATAATTTCATCAGTTAATTGTTGTAAATCAGACGTGGTACTTACTTTAGAAACGGCAGTAGAGCTTTGTGTTCCTTGATTATTGACTCCTGAACTTTGTCTGTCAAATAAACTATCCAAAAACTTTCTAGCTTCTTGCTCAGTGACTTCTCCTTTTTCCGACCATTCTTGGGTTTTTTGGCTGAGATCTGCCTGCATTTGAGACAATAGTTCGGTTCTCTTTTGGGGATTTTGTACTGTTTCTACTAGGGAAGTGGCTGCCCCTACAGTGATGCGCAAGCCTTGTTGAGCAATTTGTAACAGATTATTATTGTCCATTATCTTAAAGTTGGTGCCTAGGGTATATCTTGAATTAAATAAAATTGGTAATTACCTTAAATATAAACATTAGTTTCTAGGGTGAATCTATTTTTTTGCCTTTTTTTGTTTTAAAACTTAATACACCTAACTACCATTAGCTTTTTTTGGCAAATAACCTTTCCTGATTACCTCCAGAATCGATACCATAAGTTGGTAGGGTTACGAATAACTAGGGCATGGAACTCGATTTTTTTCTGATTGCTAGTTTAGGATTTTTTGGTAGCTTTGGTCATTGTGCAGGGATGTGTGGCCCTTTAGCGGTATCCTTTTCCCTGTCACGTCATAATCAAGGAAAATGGTTAAGCAGTTTCTTGTTCCATTTCTTACTAAATCTTGGTCGAATTATCAGTTATGGATTGGTAGGCATGGCTTTAGGAAGCTTTGGTTCCTTGCTATTTACCGCCAAATTAAAGCAAATTATGGGTATGGCAATGGGTTTATTGCTGATTTGGCTAGGAATAACCCGAATCAACCCCAATTTACTTCCTAGTATGCCCATTATTCATCCCTTACAAGGAAAATTGCATCAAAGTTTAGGTGCCGCCATGAGTCAAGTTGCCAGTAAAGATCAATGGTGGACTCCGGCTGTGTTAGGGCTGTTTTGGGGCTTAATTCCCTGTGGTTTTCTCTATGTTGCCCAAATTACCGCCGCCGAAACAGGGAATATCTTATCTGGTGCGATGACAATGTTGGCTTTTGGTTTGGGAACCATGCCTACTATGCTGACCTTAGGTATTTCGGCATCTCGTATTAGTGCAGATCGGCGTAGTCAGTTATTTCGTTTAGGAGGCTGGATTACGCTGATCATTGGGATTTTAACTGTGTTACGCACCGATGCCATGGTAGATTACACAGGACATAGCGCCTTAGCTCTACTCATCTTAGCTTTGATTGCTCGACCCATCAGCCATTGGTGGTCTACTCCTTTAAAGTATCGTCGCGCTATAGGTGTAGGGGCTTATATTATTGCGATCGCGCATATGTTACGGATGGTAGATCATTCTCTCAACTGGAATTGGCAAACCATAATGTTTATGATTCCGCAACATCGTTTAGGTTTAATTTTCGGGCTCACTGCTTTATTATTGCTGACTCCTGTAGCTTTAACTAGTACTAATCGCTGGCAAAAATCTCTAGGAAAATCTTGGCGAAAAATTCATTTATTATCTGTCCCTGCCTTAGTTTTAGCTACGATTCATGGCATCTGTATTGGTTCCCATTATTTAGGAGAATTAAACGGTAGTTGGGAAAATCAGCTAAGAGCGATCGCGTTAGCTACAATTACTCTAGGAGTATTGGGTTTGCGATTATTCAAGCCAGCAAGCTCATCTAGATAATATCTAGATATGATCTAAATTACATCTCAGGAGCGCCTAACCCGTTTCTTCACAAAATCTTCAAAATATTTTCTTATCTTATAGTTAGAGCCTCAAAGCATAAAAAAAATCTACAAGAATGGAGGTTGAGTATGACACTTAGTAAATGGCAACCATTCCAAGAGTTAAGCAATATTAGAAAACAAATGGATAGCCTGTTTGAAGATATGCTTTCCGTTGGAGATCGTGATTGGATGGGACTACATGGTATAGGAGGAATGTGGACTCCTGCAGTAGAACTCAAAGAAACTGACAATGAACTAGTTCTAAAAGCCGAAATTCCTGGAATTGATATCAATGATTTGGAAGTAGAAGTTAGTGAAGATCGGGTAAATATTTCGGGAGAACATAAAGAAGAAGAAAGTACCGAAGATCAAGAAAAAAACTATTTCCGCTCTGAATTTCACTATGGCAAGTTTGAAAGGATCGTTCCCTTGCCTATGCATATTAAAACTGACGAAATCAAGTCTGAGTTTAAGCATGGAATTTTAACTCTTACTATGCCCAAAGTAAAAGACACACCCAAAAAATCTGTCAAAGTTCATCTGGAAGATCGTTAGTAATTATTAGAGACAAGGTATTTCCTTGTCTCTAGAGAATTAGAATTTGTTTTTGGCTAACCGTATTCGAGCTAGATTAATACGGAGGATATAATTTATGAATACTTTTGTGCGACAACGTTCTCAAGCAGATGTTTTAGGCGTTTGGGAGCGATTTTGTCGTTGGATTACCAGCACCAATAATCGCATTTATATTGGTTGGTTTGGCGTGTTAATGATTCCCACACTTTTAGCGGCGACTATTTGTTTTATTCTGGCTTTTATCGCTGCACCCGCTGTCGATATCGATGGAATCCGCGAACCGGTTATCGGTTCCTTGTTGGGTGGTAACAATATGATCACTGCTGCCGTGGTACCTACTTCTGCTGCTATTGGGTTGCACTTTTACCCAATCTGGGAAGCTAGTTCCCTAGATGAATGGCTTTACAATGGTGGTTGTTATCAATTGATTGTGTTCCACTTTCTCATCGGTATTTGGTGCTACTTAGGAAGACAATGGGAACTAAGTTATCGTGAAGGTTTACGACCGTGGATTGCTGTCGCTTTTTCGGCACCCGTGGCAGCAGCGACGGCAGTCTTGCTAATTTATCCCCTCGGTCAAGGAAGTTTTTCTGAGGGATTGCCTTTGGGAATTGCGGGCACTTTTCACTTTATGCTGGCATTCCAAGCCCATCACAATATCTTAATGAATCCCTTCCATATGCTGGGAGTAGCTGGGGTATTTGGTGGTGCGTTATTAGCTGCTTTACATGGTTCTTTGGTGACTTCAACTTTAATTCGTCAGACTTCTGAAGCTGAATCTGCCGACAAAGGTTATAAATTTGGTCAGCAAGAGGTCACCTATAACTATATGGCGGGACATTATGGATTCCTGGGTCGGTTACTTATTCCATGGTTTGCTAGCAGCAACCATCGAGCTTTTCATTTTCTGTTGGTAGCTTTACCGACTATTGGTATCTGGTGTGCCGCAGCAGGAGTTAGCATGATGGCATTTAATCTCAATGGTTTTAATTTCAACCAATCGATTTTAGATAGCCAAGGTCGTGTAATTTATAGCGATGCCGATCTGCTTAATCGAGCTAATTTGGGTATTCAAGCCATGCACTCGCCTAATGCACATCATTTTCCTTTGACGTTAGCTGGTGGCGAATCCATTACTGTCAGTTTGGCTAGTGGTTAGTAGTAATAGGGGCAAGGTCATATCTTGCCCGCACAGTGTTTTTAACGAAAATAAAGTGATGGTGTGAAGAGCTCAAACTCAATTATCATCATAGAGAAGTATTTATCATGACTATAGAATTTCCCACCCGTTTTCAAGGTCGTCTGACAACTGCGCTGCTGATTCTTCGACTATCTTTAGGGGTATTTCTTTTACTTTGGGCATTAGAAAAATTCATCCTTCCCCAAACAACTGCAGAGATTTGGGCTAGCTTTTATAAGATACCGATATCTGGCGCGATCATAACCATTCTCGCGATTTTGCAAACTTTACTAGCGATCGCTTTTATCATTGGATGGTTGCGCCATATCACCTATGGTATTGCTTTGGGCATCAATGCAGTAACTTTTATTTCTACCTGGCAACAATTATTAGACCCTTGGGGTTTGGCTGGTGGCGAATCTGTTAATCATCTATTTTTAGCTGGTATACCTGTATTAGCGGGATTTATCGCTCTGTACATACTCCATCCTTGGGATATGTGGTCGCTAGACGATTGGCTAAAACATAAACATACTCTTGGCCATTCTCACGAGTTACAAGAACCTATGGATGTGATGCACCACGAATAGTCATTAAATGAGGAGGAGAAGTTGTGGAAATCAAATCGGTACCAATAGATATTCCTGATGGAGCAAATCTAATTCTTGGTCAAACCCATTTTATTAAAACTGTAGAAGATCTCTATGAGATTATGGTAGGAATCTCATCTGGGGTGAAGTTTGGAATTGCTTTCTGTGAAGCTTCTGGGGAATGCTTAATTCGTAGAGCGGGAAACGATGCAACTCTTCAAGAACGAGCAATTGCTAATGCTCAAGCCCTGGGCGCGGGACATAGTTTTATTATTTTGCTCCAACAAGCCTATCCGATTAACTTTCTCAATGCCATCAAACAATGCCCCGAAGTCTGTAATATCTATTGCGCAACAGCAAATCCGGTAGAAGTAATCATTGTCGAAACTGAACAGGGACGAGGTATTCTGGGCGTTGTTGATGGAGCTTCCCCTAAAGGAGTAGAAACGGCAGAAAATATTAAAGCACGTCAAAACCTACTGCGTCAGATTGGTTACAAGTTGTAGATAAACTGCATCTATTCACAACCTAGAGAATTTGTAGTTGTTTTGGGAAACGCACCCAAGACAGATTCTGTTTTATGAAATGTGGGTAGGGGCGAACGGCCGTTTGCTGCTAGGACAGCGATTCAGTAATCAAGAGCAATTATTAATTGAGAGGGATAGGGAAGCAAAAGAGAGATCCCGAAGATAGGGTAGTGTGCGAAGACAAAGGGGAAAATGCGAAAACAAAAAACTTAACCGGGGAACACCGGTCACCGCAGCGGGCAGACCCCGCGTCGGCGAAAGACGCAAGGGCGGGAATGGGGGATAACAATTCAATTCCTGGTGTTGAACCAATAGAACCTAACAAAATACTCCCCCCTCTCACCTAACTAGTAATTTATAAATACTGAATCGACGCTCTAAGACAGAATGAGGATTTCACTCATTAGCCAACATTATCAAGACAGGGAATAAAGTCAGTATTAATTATATTTATCTGAGATAGATTCCCTCGTCGCCGAGTTGACCAGGTCCATTAAGAACATAAATTCCAGCGGAGTTAGCCCGCACCAAGAAGGAGATCATGCCGTTGCTCACATCAATGCTGTTGCCAGTCACAGCATCTCGATAGATCCCATTACGAATATTCCCAACAGTGATGTTTTGGTCACTGCCGATAGCTAGTCCAACCACTGCGTAGCTTTCACCATTATTATAATCTCGGACAAAACTCATCCCACTTCCCCACTCATTAAAATGGCTCATGGGGGCCTTTTGCAAGGCAGGAATGTTTCGTCGAATCAGGTTCAAGCGCTGAATATGTTGATAGAGGGGATGACTTTTGGTGGTGGCAACCATTTCCTTTGTCAAATGATCACCGAAGTAAGCTCTTCCTGTCTGATCGAGGGTGTCATCGTTACCGATAATGTCCTGGGGCGCTCCTTTCATGAATTCGATCTCCTCACCATAATAGAGACAAGGAATACCTCGAATTGTCCAGAGTAGATTATATGCTGCGGCTGCCATCCACTGTTCCCCTTGAAAGCGGAAGCGGAAATCATTATCTGGCCCGACATCGTGATTTTGCAAGAAGGTAACTAGCGTAGTTGCATCCCCATAAACCCAATCCCGATTCAGAACAGCTCCGATGCCACTGTAACTCCCTCGGCTGACATTATCTCGGAAGGTAGAGAATAAGCCGAAGTCAAGAACTGCAAAACCTGAATCACTTCCAGAATTGGGGTCTCGGGGATCGTCTCCCAATCGAGTGTACCACCAGGGTCGCAAAAAAGAGGGGGCATTATCATCCCCAAAGAGGTCTCCCCACCCAGTTCCTTTAACCAGATTTTCTCCGAAGACAAACAAACTAGGTTTATGTGCTTTCCAGGCATTGATATATTCGAGCAGGTTATTGCGTTCCACATGCTTGACGGTATCGATTCGTAGGGCATCTACCCCCATGTCCAAATATTGGCAAATCGAATTGATAATATATTCCTTGACGTTAGACCGTTCGGTGGCCAGATCGATGGTGTCACCAGCTAAATGCTTAGTTTGGATCGCAACGCTTTCCCAGTCACCCCCTGCCATAAATCCGTCTTGGTGATACCATTCTGGATCGAGGTTGTTAGCATCAATGCCAAAAAAGCGATTGGGATTGTAACCAGGACTCGGTATGGTAACACCTGTTTTGGGGTCAATAAGAGGTAAGATGCCTTCTGGATCGGAGTTTTGCCGTTCTCGAAACCATTCTGGAGCCATGGGATTGTCATTGTCCTCCCGAAAGGAGCTTTGGTAGTTTCCCAGATTGCCTTGGTAGGGGCCATTATCGGTTTGTCCCTGTTCTGAGCCTGCAGGAACATAATATTTGATCGGCAGATGGTCGATCCAAACTTGACCCCGAATTCCGTATTGCGAGGAATGGTTAACCACCACATCCTGAATAATTTTGAGCCCTCGGGCATGGGCTTCATTAATCAAATCCTGGTAAGTAGCATCGGGGGATTCGAGCCTCGGGTCAATCCGCGTCCAATCGTAACCGTGATAACCATGGTAATCAAGTCCACTGCGATTCTCAATCGGCGGCGTAATCCAAATCGCTGAAAATCCTAGTTCCTTGATATAGTCGAGTTGCTGAATCAGTCCCCGAAAATCCCCACGCCAGTGAGGATCTTCCGCTTCCCCGGTAGTGGGGTTAAACTTAATGCGATCGCGACAGAAAAAGTTGTTGCTCGGATCTCCGTCGTAAAAGCGGGTGGTAATCAGGAAGTAGATGGTTTCTTCTCGGAAATCTGTCGCAACCACTGGGCCAATACTATAAAAAAAGCTCTCGCGGGACTCGTTGCCAGCTCCGTCAATAACAAGCCAGCGGATACTTGTCGTCTCTTCGAGCACTAACTCAGGCCCTGTTAAACCGTTGATGGCATTGCCTTGAACGTAAATATCTGATGCGGTGGTTGGTTCGGAGCCATCGGTGCTGTAGTAAGCGATCAAAGGAGCTGGACGGTTATCCCTAACGGTGAAGGTAACTGAGAGTGACTCTGGGTAGCTGCCTGAATCTTGACTAGCAGTAATGGTCGGGGGCTCCAAGTCAGCGTTAGGATCGATATTGTAAATAAAAGAGGAAATGCTCCCTGCCTCGCCCTCGGAATTAACCCCAAAGGCTAGGAGGGTAGTAGGGGTCTCAATGGTGATTGGTTGAGTGTAGCGGTTCGATTCCCTTGTCGGCTGAGTTCCGTCAGTGGTGTAGTAAATCTCATCACCCTCATTACTGCTATAGAGGGTTACTTCCTGGGCATCGAGATAAGTTTTTCCCAAGGGATTAGCGGTAATGACGGGAATAGCTGGCCTCTGAGGGTTTTGGTCGTACCAGCGGTTATCTAGGAAATACCAGCCCGATCTGTTACGCCTGAGATCGGCAGTTTGCCGCCCTGCCCCATCATTAAAGATAATGCTGGCAGTTGTAATGCCTTCGAGCCGATAGACAAACCAATCGTCGCCCTCTGCTGTCATAGATAAACCGGGCCAAGTAGTCGAAGAAGATGACGGCGCGGTATTCCAATAGTAGATATTAATGGTGTTTTGCCATCCCCTAGGTTTTTTAAAATGGACGATCAGATCTGCCATGATACTTATTGCACCTCGTTCTAGGTCGCTTGATTAGAAACTTGATTATAATTGGGGATTTCAAAGTCGAGCAGGCTTAGTTAGCTGTACAAAATAACTTATCTAGAGTTGATAGGTATTAGCTGTGATGTGATTATTTACCTCTAAGTCTACTAGATAGTTATTTCTATAAATAACCTAAGGTCTGCTTATTCTTGACACTAACTTAAGGAAAAGTTACACATCCAAACTGCGTTTAGCTTGAAACCTATAGTTTTTGTAATTGTTTGAGGGGAAAGGTTAAGAAGATCATATGTCAAGATAATTTAGTCTGATTTTCTATCTATTAGCGATCGCTACTGTAGTTTAAAAAAGCAATAACTTATCCACTTCAATATCAATACTGGGGAACAAACAGGCTTAACAATTCCGGTAATAATTGTTTTTTGAGTAAGATATTTACCATTTTGGGGATTTATAAATATCAAAAGTTTTTTATATTATCTAAAATTTAGCATCAGGATTAATCAGGAATCTAGTCATTTCAAATAAAAAACACATGATTTATCTAGAGCCGACGAAATAGTCTATGATGCTCTCACAATTTATCTGGCAATCGCAAATTTTTTTTTCTCTGGTTGATTAATGACAATAGACGTTTGTCAGATAAATATCGCCAAGAAATTCAAAATCCGAATAATGAAAAATTCTTAAGTGTTATCTCTAGATAAGGCAATTATTGCTTATCCAGAGATCGAGATTTTGCCTAATGATTGAATATCTAAATCTTTACTGCTGAGCCTTTTCGGATTGACGAGGAATAACCTGCATCTTAGAAAAAGAAGCAATAGCATAATACAATTGCTCTGCTACCATCTCATTAGCTGGCTCTGTCAAATGAATCGCATCAATAAAACTAGGAGCAGGATATTGATCACTAAGATTATATAAATTTAATGATTTAACATTTTTAGGAAATAATCTTACTAAATAATTATTAGCCCCGACAAAACGAGGATAATTAGCTTTAACTTTTTTAATATAGGTTCTGCCTAACTGAGTGGTAATTTCTCCTTCTGTAGGGGTAAGCTTACTAGGCTTACGACCTGTAATCTCTGGTTGAGTAACGAAAATCACAGCAGCACCAGTTCCATTAGCCAAAGTAACCATTTGTTTATGATTTTGAAAATAACGATCTACTCTCCGTTGTAATTCTTCTGGAGCACCAGGGAAAAATAATGCTAATTGCTGACCATTTTTGTTTAGTAATAAATCAGTTTTGCTGTCAGGAATCTCTACCTGCAAAACTGTATCTTGTAAAATATTAACTAAATAACTTTTATCTTCGATTGGTTTTAATAATTTATTAGCAGATGCCTTTATATAATTAGATTTTTTCGGGAATTCTTCTCTGAATTGGGGCACTTGAGCTGCAGTTTCTTCACTTGATAACATTAAATCTTCATAGCCATCTAATACTATGATCATGTCGGGTTTGTAGGGTAAAACTTGCAGTGCTAATTGAGCTAATTGATTGCCTGACGCATAACCAGGAACCGCTGCGTTTATCACACGGTAATTACCTGATTTTAATTTCGATGGTTTTTTGAGAGCTTCTGCCCTAGCTTCCTCATCTTCGGGTAACACATCGGGTTTATATAGTTGTGGGTTTTGTTTTTGCTGTTTTAGTCGTTGTTGCAGACGAATTTCTAATTGCTCTGCGATGGCAGTTTCATTGTTGGAAGCACCATAGCCAAAGGCTGTTGAACCTCCCAGAATAAAAATTCTAATTTCGTTGTTAGGTTTAGCTATTGGTAAAGCATCGCGATCTCGAAAACCCTGTTCGTTAATTTGCCAATGAGGATTATCTTGATTTTTTACTAGTTGATAGCCGACAGAAAGGCTTTGCTGCGCAAGCATCGTTCCCGTATTAGCAGGAGACTCCAGAGGGGTACCTTTTTGATCGAGAAATTTTAATTGATAAGAATCTGTGATATCTTGTTCGGTGATAGCTTGGGCGAATTCTTCTCGGTTCCCCGTAAGATCGACATAAATACGGGTGAGCAACTCCAAAACTAATAACGACAGGATAATAGACACTAGTAACCACAACCAAGTTAAATTGCGACGTGGTTTTTGTTTGCGCTTACCAAACATGTAAGGTCCCCGAGGTTTTGATCTAAACATAATACTCTTGTTAGTTGCTAATAATTAGATAACTGCTATCATTGGCATCGTCAACTCTGTGATACATTTACGAAGACGGAGCAGGCTCCGTCTTGTCTTGATGCGCGTTTCCTCTCTTGGTCAGCATTCCCTCTCTTGGTGCGCGTTCCTTGGCGGATTGAAAATCCGCAGGGTCGTTTATACCCAAATGCGATGGGTACAAGCACCGCATAGTTTGGTGCACCGCTTTTACGGCGGAGTAACTTTGACTCTGACTAACTAAAGTTTAATTGATAGCAAATCGTCAAAATTCTGAATTACTTTATGAGTTATAAATTATTATTCGTTTGCTTAGGAAATATTTGCCGTTCTCCCTCGGCGGAAAATATCATGAATCACCTTATCAAAGAAAGCTCTTTGGATAGTCATATTATTTGTGATTCTGCTGGTACTTCGGCTTATCATATTGGTTCTGCTCCAGATCGTCGTATGAGTGCAGCAGCTCAAAAAAGAGGATTGGAACTTGTGGGCAAAGCTAGAAAATTTCGGGCTTTAGATTTTGAAAAATTTGACCTTATTTTAGCGATGGATCGCTCTAACTATCAAGATATTCTCTATCTCGATCAGGTCGGAAAATATCAAGATAAAGTACAAATGATGTGTAGTTTTGCCAGGACATATCGCGATCGTGAAGTTCCCGATCCTTACTATGGTGGTCAAGACGGTTTTAATTATGTTATCGATCTATTATTCGATTGTTGCTCAGGATTATTAGATTACGTAGTCAAAGAAAAGTTATAAATTATCAATAACGCTTGATGTGAATTAACATGGTTGATATTAATCTCATGAGCTATTAGCTTTTGGTTCTTAGCATATTAGTGATAGCCAACTTCATGAATGTAATAGTTCATTGGAATCAAGGAAGAAATAAATAAGTATCTGAGAACCATTGAATATCTATCGATAAAAGCAATTCGCTGTTAGCTATTAGCTAATAGCTTTTAAAATGATATCCAACTTTTTTTTAAATTCATATTAGACGCAAATAATCACTGACAGATAGTAATTAATAACTGATCACTAAAATAAGATGAATAAATTCAATTTAAAAGTTTTTAAAAAATTTTGGGCGATCGCAAAACTTTATTGGTTTGGGAATGAGAAAAAAGGTGCTTTATCACTGTTAGCCTTATTATTTATTTTATTATTAGCTTATTCTCAGTTGAGTGTTGTCTTAAGTCAGCAACAAGGAGAGATTATTTCTTCTTTATCCAACAAAGATGTAGACAGATTTTGGCGTACTGTTCAAAAATTCTTGTTTGTTCTAGTTATTTATGTTCCTTTGTTTGCTAATTTTAGCTATGTGCAGAATAAATTGGGTATTTATTGGCGTAGATGGCTCACCCACTATTTTGTAGGTCGTTATTTTAAGAATCGAAGTTTTTATGAATTGGGTAACTTTAATACTGATATTGATAACCCCGATCAGCGCATTGCAGAGGATATTAAAGGATTTACGCAAGGCTCCTTGCTATTTCTTTTAGTCATTGTTAATTCAGTTTTACAAGTCATATTCTTTAGTAACGCACTCTGGAAAATATCCGAGAATCTGGTATTTGCGTTATTTGCTTATTCGATACTAGGTACTTTAATTGCTGTTGGATTCTTTGGTAAAAAATTAGTAAAAATCAGATTCGATCAACTAAAAAAAGAAGCAAATTTTCGTTTTGGGTTAGTTAGAGTGAGAGAAAATTCAGAATCTATTGCTTTTTATCAAGGTGAAGCTCAAGAATCAAACAAATTAAAACAAATTTTTAACACAGTATTTCAAAACTTTAATCTCTTGATTATCTGGGAAGAATTATATTTCGGAATATTTAGTAATGCTTACCGATTTTTACCTGATATTATTCCCGTATTAGTGGTCGCTCCATCAGTATTATCAGGAGATTTTGAAGTTGGAAAAGTAAGAGAAGCTGAAATTGCTTTTAGTCGAGTTTTCTTCTCACTAAACCTGATCATTACTCGTTTTGAGTCATTAACCTCTTTTGTCGCTGGCATTGATCGTTTGGATTCTTTTTCCAAATATTTAGCTAAAAACGAACAACCAGCCCCCAAAGAAAATTATGAGCGTCCCATTATAGGCAGAAAGACTCAAGATTATCTAGCAATAGAAGATCTCACTCTGCAAACTCCCAACTATCACCAAACCCTGATCAAAGATCTCTCAGTTAAATTACAAACAGGAGAAAGCCTTCTCATTATGGGGGCTAGCGGTGGGGGCAAAAGTTCTTTGCTCAGAGCAATTGCTGGCTTATGGAACTCTGGTACTGGCTCCATTACCCGTCCCGAACTAGATAAAATACTCTTTTTACCTCAAAAACCCTATACCATCCTCGGCAATCTGCGTAGTCAATTAATTTACCCCCTTGCCGACGCCCATATTCGGGATCAAGAATTACATCAGATATTAGATAAAGTTAACTTACCAGACTTAGCCGAACGTTTTGGTGGTTTAGATGCCGAGAAAGATTGGTCAGATGTCCTGTCCTTGGGAGAACAGCAACGGCTAGCCTTTGCTCGTATTCTGATCAACAAACCTGAATATATTATTCTTGATGAAGCGACTAGTGCTCTAGATGTGGAGAATGAAGCTGCACTTTATCATCATCTACAACAGCTAAAAAGTACTTTTATCAGTGTAGGTCATCGTCCCACACTAATTCCATACCATCAGAAACTTTTAAAATTAATAGACCATAATTCTTGGCGAATAGAAGATACCAAATCCGATTCTGAGAATGTAGTTTAGCGCTCACAAAATTTATCAACCAAAAAATTGTCAAAAATCTCGATCTTCATGTACAATGTGTGATTGTGGCTAAATAAATTTATTATTTACTATCTCAACAGCAAAGTTGACCAAGCTCATTTTAGTTGTGAAGTAATAATTTAATGTTTTCTGCCTTCTTTCTAGATACTGAAGGGAATTGCCCTTTAAGTCTAAAAGATTTTAGGCAATTATAAAAGACCGCAACTCAAGCAAAGCTTGTTGTATTAAGTTACTCGGTCGTAAATTTTAGAAAACAAAACCATATATTAAGTAGCTACCCATCCTGTTCCGGTAGATATTTTTGATGTCTCCATAACCAGGATCTATCTTGCCTTGTCAGTTATCTATATTGACAGCCTAAAACATAGCTGCGATCTTATTTAATGTTGTTTAGCGAAAAAAGGGGTTAATATCTGTGTCTGTTGGCATAATGGGAACCAAACTAGGCATGACCCAAATCTTTAACCAAGAGACGGGAAAAGCTATTCCCGTGACTGTGGTTCAAGCTGGTCCTTGTACTATCACCCAAATCAAAACCCAAGAAACTGACGGCTATTGCTCAGTTCAGATTGGCTATCAAGAAGTCAAAGAAAAAGCTCTCTCTAAACAGAGTTAGGGCATTTAAAAAAAGCTTCGGCTTCTCCATTGCGTCATCTCAAAGAATATCGTACCGATGATGTTGGCGGCTTTGAATTAGGTCAAGCATTAGGCGCTGACTTATTCAACGCAGGGGAAATCGTTGATATCAGTGGCAAGACCATTGGTCGAGGTTTTGCAGGATACCAAAAACGCCATAACTTCAGAAGAGGGCAAATGGCTCACGGTTCTAAAAACCATCGCGCGCCTGGTTCTACTGGTGCTGGTACTACTCCTGGTCGTGTTTATCCAGGGAAAAAGATGGCAGGACGCTATGGCGGGACACAGGTTACGATTCGCAAACTAGAAGTTGTTCAAGTAGATGCTGAGCGTAACTTACTCTTGATTAAAGGAGCAGTACCTGGAAAACCAGGAGCTTTATTGAGTATTACTCCCGCTAATATTGTCGGAGCCAAAAAATAAGCTGTTAGCAACCCATAACAAGTGACCATGGTTAATTGTGTAGTTAAAAATTGGCAAGGGGAACAAGTCGACCA
>JAAUYH010128245.1_pt1 | contig 39135 bp, 34 predicted proteins | sample 7278061 | NCBI WGS metagenome assembly JAAUYH01 (sample SAMN14350203, study PRJNA611818) | marine sediment metagenome | isolation source: surface marine sediment (0.6m) | place: French Polynesia: Moorea | collected 2018-08
ATAGAAGGGATAGTTTCTGCATAACCTTGTTCCCTTAACAGTCTGCCTTTGGTAAGATTTTTTCTATCGGGAATTGGTACTAAAATTGTCGAACCTGCCATGGTTTCTTCTTCTTCCCAATCCGATTCTCCTTCCCAACTCATTTTAAAAGGACTACAAGCTAACTGAGGATCAATATCGTGAGTTTTACATAATTCAATGACTTTAGAATCCTCAGTAGGTAAAGCTTCAATATCAATAGTAGATGTTACTTCTTCAAAATGAGCAAAGGCTAAATGATGCGTACTTCTTTGCGATCGCCAACGCCCCAAAGACATTTCAACAAACTCATTAATATCCATTTATTTAGTGATTTTTTAATTATTTATCCCAAAATTTTGAGGCAATTAATTAATCAATTGCCCCAAGGGTTTTATCTAGTTGGTAACTTCAGTAATACTGACAATTTTGCCACCTAGTTTGTGAATATTTTGAATCTTTTGACTCAATTGACTATAACTTACTTCAAAAGTAGAACTGCTACGACGATAGTTAGCACCGCTACCTACTTTAAGAGTGACTATGCGAAAACGCTTACCAGTGTTGCTCACATTACCACTACCTTTGGGTGGTGCAACAATTTTGGAAGATAGGTTAGAAGCTACATCAGTAATTAAACGAGCGGACTTTCCACTATCACTAGTAGCATCCCCACGGAATAAACTGAAAGCACGATTAAAATCGATGTTTTTGTTACCTACTTGAGTGGTAGTGCTACAAGCATAGGGAACAATGTTTTCACCGAAATTTGTAGTATATTCGTCACTATCAATATAAGAATCAATGTCTGCTGCATAACCTTGTTCATTATAAATCAGAACATGACGAGCAATTTCTACTTGATCCTTTGGTGCGCGTCCCAAGAAGTGCTTACAATTCAGTTCAATAAAACGATATTGAGAAGAATTGTTAAAAAATTGAGTTTGATATAGTTCCGACTGTCCTACTAGACGCACAAAGCCTCGAACAGTGGTATCTCCATTACGTAATAGAGATTCTGCACTAGTTAGGCGATCACCTTCTAAGAGATGAGCATTGCCTAAAACTTGCTTATAGACTGCGCGAATAACTTGTTGTAAGTCATCTTCAGTAAAATTAGGACGCAGTTCGATTACATTAGTATCTTGAACCCACAATGACATGAAACTTTCTCCTGAATCTAAATTAGTAGTTGATGATTTAGCGTCAAAAAAGGGATGAGGTATGAGGGATGAAGGATGAGGAGGTAACAGGTAATAGGATATTTTCCTCACTCCTCACTCCTTACTCCTCAATCCTTAATTAGACAATCTCGGTGATGCTCACAATTTTTGCTCCAGTGCGGTTAATACGCTGAATTTGGGGAGTCATGCGTGACCCTGGAACAATATATTCTGTAGTGCTAACACGACGAGGAGCGTCAAATTTAGAACCTTTTACCACAATTTTGAAAGTTTTTTCTGTTGCATCTTTATAAGCTGCAATTCGACCACTAGCTTGAGAGCGAGTAGCTTTAACTGGAAGATTTGTGGCAATACTATCTACTAACACAGAAGACTTGGTCGCACTATCTACTTCTGCGTAGCCTTTAAATAGGGATAAAGTACGGTTATAGTTAAGTTGTTTCTTCCCTACTTCACTTTTCGCCCCAATGTAATAAGGAACTACATTATCACCGAACTTTTCAGAATATTCATCGCTGTCGATATAGGAGTCAATTTCTGCTTCGTAACCTTGGTTAATGCAGATTTGAATATGGGCTGAGAGTTCTGCTTGATCGTTAGGTGCGCGTCCTAGTAAGTGTTTAAAGTTTAGCTCAACAAAACGATAAGGAGCGCAGGATTCAAAGTAACGAGTGCGATAGAAGTCGGATTTGGCTACAGCACGAACAAATTCTCTTACAGAGAGAGTACCATTACATAACTGTGATTCAGCACTAGTTAGGCGTTCACTTTCCATAACGTAAGGATTGCCGAGAACCTGATTATAAACTGCACGAATCACGGCTACTTTGTCGTCTGTGCTACTAGTTGACCATAGTTCCAATGGTGCGTCAATAACTGGCATTTTAATTTCTCCTGAATTAAATTATTGGTGTTTTGGGGTTAGGGTTTCGGGTTGAAGTTAAAACTTGTCTTCCCGTTTCCCTATTTCCTGGTTATCTTGCTCGATCTCTCCAGACTGCGCTAAAAATTACACAGGGGTGATACTGGCAATTTTTCCACCTTGCTTATGAATACGCTGATATTCTTCAGATAGCTTGTCAAAAGGTACTAGATAAACCTTATTGCTACGACGGAATTTCGACACACGATTTACCGCGCCAGGAGAGCCATAACCAGTGACTTCGATGCGATAGACTTTACCATTAGCACTAGCACCGAATCCTTGACGACTAGAAGTGCCTAAAGTGGGTTCTTGGAAAGACCAACCACCACCAGCAGTTCCACTAGAAGGTGCAACTATAGCAATAGGACTACCTTGAATAATGTTTTTGTTTAATACTGGTGTTTTACCAGCTAAACTACCTTTGAAGTCGCTAGAAGAAGCACCACGCAACATGGCAAACATATGGGTAAATTCCACCATAGTTTGACCAGGTTGGCTCTTATATCCACGATAGTAAGGTACAATAAATTCTCCGTAAGCATTTTGATACTCATCGCTGTCGAGATAAGAATCAATCTCTGCTTCCCAGCCACCGTTGTCTAAGATGGCACTGTGAGCTTTCATTTCATCAAAACCATTAGGAGCGCGTCCTAATAGGTGTTTGAAGTTTAGCTCAATAAAACGGTAACGGGGGCTAGTTTCAAAGAAGCGAGAGATATATGCGTCAGATTTGGCGATAGCGCGCACAAATTCTCTAACGCTTAATTCTCCTCTTTTGAATTGAGATTCTGGAATAGTTGCTCTTTCGCTTTCCATGATATAAGCATTGCCCAAAACCTGCTTATATACTCCACGAATGATACTCTCTAATTCTTCGTCAGAAAGACCTGGTAGGTATTCTAAAGGAGCAGTGTCCTCGAATAAACCTACACCAAGTTCGGATGCTGGTCCAAAAGCCATTAACAAAATCTCCCTTTAAGGAATATAATTTTTTTTGCAGAAATTGTGCTTTGATACACAAACTTCCAAGCACTAGCCATAAGATAGTTGTTCCACAAGAACTTCCCTATGAACTTTTGCTTGTCACGATTAATTTCCACCCTCTGAGCTATATCGTCTTTCTTCTTATCTCTAGCTAACGCAATGAAGCAAAAAAACTCCTAACTATAGACTCTTTTTCCTTCCCCACGCTAACTGTTGATGTTGATTACTCAACGAATATCACCAGGAATGTTTAGGATCAACTCTTCCTACACTTAATTTGATAGGAATTAAGACCCAGATTATTTTTTTATTAAGGGGGTAGCTATATCAAGGTTAATCTATAATCAATTTTTTGTAATTGATGTTTAGTAACACCTTGACAAGTTTATTTATACAATGCTGCCAGAGCCTATATCATCAAGTTTTGTAAATCTTAAAGAGAAATCAGTTTAAATTAGTTACATAAAGGACAAGGGATTAGGGAGACCCAACTCGTCGCTTCTCGATTGGGGAGATGGGGGAAGTGACGGGAGAGGGGGGAGAGTTGGGGGAATGTACTCTTGCTAAAAACCTACTAACTACTAACTACTAACTACTCCCTACTTATTACTTATTACTGATTCATCCTTCATCCTTCACTGCGCGCAATTGACTTAAAATTGATTGATAGTAGTTTTTGATAAACGAATTATTTTACCTTCGGGAGTATTGACATAAGCAGTGGGGAAAATTCGAGAAATCATCTGGATTAATGGCTCTATTTTGACTGCTTTTCCCAATACTTGCATTTTTACTTTCTCTGGCTGTCCAGCAGGGAGAACAAAAGCAATATGGTAGGGAGAAGCCCAATACTTATTTCTAAAATCATAAAGGTTGAACCGAAAGAACTCCACCAGCACACTATCAATGGGCAATCTTCTTGCTATGCTGTAGCGGTTGATAGTTGGGTCTTGTAATTGAACTGCTGCTATTTGGGAAGCTAGATATTTTTCGAGACGTTCTGATTCTTGTTGCAGTAATTTTAATCCTTCTCGTTCTTTTGTAGTAGTTTGATTAAAGGTCAGGTAAGCAATGTGTTCCTCTATATCTCGCCATTGTTCCCACTGATCTGTCAGATGTTGATAGGGTGGTTCACAAATCACTGAATCAAAAGCAGATATAGCAGCAACACTAAACAAGTTGCGTTGTATTACTACATCAAAAGCCGTTTTAATAGCTTCGGGGTTATTTTGAAAATGAGTAACCACTAAAGAAAGTAATATTTCTGTGGTATTTCTAATTTGATTAAGATGGCGCATCCGCTCTACTTCAGAGCTACAAGCAAAAACTTTACGGGTTATTTTGTTTTCTACTGCTACTGCTTCTGTAAATCTTGCTAATGCTTCTTGGTATTGATGGGTAATAACTAATAAACCACCTAAAGTTTTGAGACTTCTGGTGGTGCATAAATTATCTTTGAACATGATTTTTTCTGCTATTTTTAAACCTTCTTTGGCACATTTAATTGCTTCTAGATAGTTATTCTGTTTATAAAAATCAACTACTTGTTTATTATATTTTTCCCAAATTTTAATGGCTTCTATTTCTTGGTACATTGGATTGCTCCTCAACAAAATCACTCTATAAAATTAATGAAACTAAGTCCTAATAATTCCTTCAATATCTCAGTCCCAACCACTGAATAGCATTAAGACTTCTGAATGCTCTATAAATAAATTTTTACCAACGGATAGGGCGATAATTATTAAGTAATTATGCAGAATTAATTACTTAAATTGTATTGGGCTTTGCTAGCTTACCTCTTACCTGTCTAGACCAATAAATTTAAGCTATGCACCGACTACTTAATTTTTAGTTTCAAGCCCCAAAATGCAGTGCTGCTTGTAGCCTCCTATTAAATTTGAGGTTAGTCAGCACCTCTGTTTTCCAGGAGAAACAACACAACTTATTTCCAATTTTATTCTTTCACTGTAGCGAAAATATGAAGAATAAAAAATAAAAATCTACTTAAATCTACTTAAAAATAAATCTGAATTAAAATTACTTAGCGTTAGATAATTTATTGACAACTTAAGTTACTACAATTGTACAGCAGTTATCAAAATAATACCATATAAAGCTATTATTTACGAGAGCTCACCTTCTCTGATTCTTAATTCCTAATCCCTATTTCCATTAAAGTGGATCTTACCAATAGGAAAAAGGCTATAGTTGTTAACTACCATTACAAAATTATTTGTACAACCAGCGCATTCACATTATAAAAGGATGAAGAATGAGGTTAGAAAATTACTATAGCACTAAGCTTTTGGATTAGGACATTATATCTAAACCAGTAGGGGTAATTCATGAATTACCCCTACAGATGAACAAGACTAAACTAACCCGAACTGACCTTAACTAATATAGTCTTGTAAGGCTTTTACCTCCAAAGGTTCAGAACGTAAAGAACGAATTGCTGCTATAGTAGCTTTTGCTCCTGCAATAGTGGTAACAATGGGTAGTTTATAATCTAGTGCCATTCTACGGATTAATCGCGCATCAGTTTGGGATTCTTCTCCTGTGGGAGTGTTGATAATTAGTTGAATTTGGTTGTTTTTAATCCAATCTATGACGTGGGGACGACCTTCGTGAATTTTTAACACTAATTCCACATCTTTAATGCCGTTTTCTTGCAATACTTTCTTTGTTCCTGAAGTAGCAACAATTTTGAAGCCAAGATCGATAAAGTCTTTGACTACGGGTACTGCTAATTTTTTATCTCGTTCGTTCATGGAGACAAATACTGTACCTTTTAAGGATAGATCGACTCCTGCTGCAACTTCCGCTTTAGCAAAAGCTTTCCCAAAGTCGCTGTCAATCCCCATAACTTCTCCTGTAGAACGCATTTCGGGTCCTAATAGGGTGTCACTACCAGGGAATTTATTAAAGGGTAATACTGCTTCTTTAACTGCGATGTGTCGGGGTATTGCTTCTTCGGTGACTCCTAGAGATTCTAGGGTTGCTCCCGACATCAATAAAGAAGCGATTTTGGCAAGGGGTACACCTGTAGCTTTGGAAACATAGGGTACGGTACGAGAAGCACGGGGGTTAGCTTCGAGGATATATACTTGTTCTCCTTGTACTGCATACTGGATGTTCATTAAACCCACTACATTTAAAGCTTGTGCGAGTTTATAAGTCCAAGTTCGGATAGTTGCAATAGCTTTCTCGGGAAGAGACTGGAAGGGAATTGAACAAGCGGAGTCTCCCGAGTGAATCCCAGCCTGTTCGATGTGTTCCATAATACCACCGATTACTACTTTACCAGTGCTGTCACACAAGGCATCAACATCGACTTCGATCGCGTTTTCTAAGAATTTATCGATTAAAATCGGATGGTCTGGTTCTACTTGTACTGCGTAGGTCATGTAGCGTTCTAAATCTACATCAGAATAAACTATTTCCATCGCTCTTCCTCCCAAAACATAGGAGGGACGCACTACTACAGGGTAGTTGATTCGGTTAGCAATATCCAGTGATTCTTCGTAACTACGAGCAATACCGTTATCAGGCTGTAATATGTCTAATTCTCTCAGTATTTTCTCGAATTTTTCTCTATCTTCCGCAGTGTCAATGGAATTGGGGGATGTTCCCCAGATCTTGGTCTTACCCCCCTCTCCTGTAGGAGAGGGGTTGGGGGAGAGGTATTTCTGTAATGGTACAGCCAATTTTAAGGGGGTTTGTCCGCCGAATTGAACGATAATACCTTCGGGGTTTTCTGTTTCGATGATGTTTAAAACATCTTCTTTGGTGAGGGGTTCAAAGTACAGGCGATCGCTGGTATCGTAGTCAGTAGATACGGTTTCGGGGTTAGAGTTCACCATGATGGTTTCATATCCAGCATCGGAGAGGGAAAATGCAGCATGACAACAGCAGTAATCAAACTCAATCCCTTGTCCAATACGGTTGGGTCCTCCCCCCAGAATCATAACTTTTTTGCCATCTGAGGATTCTATTTCTGTTTCTCCCTCTTCATAGGTAGAGTAGTAGTAGGGGGTAGAGGATTCAAATTCCGCTGCACAGGTATCTACTAACTTATAGACGGGGATAATTCCCAAAGATTTGCGATACTCTCTTACTTCATCTTCAGTAGTTTTGGTGGCAAAGGCAATTTGGCGATCGCTAAAACCTTTTTGTTTCACCTCTCGCATTTCCTCAGCAGTAATTTCTGGTAGAGATTGGCGTTTGAGAATTTTCTCTGTTTCTAGTATTTCTTGAAACTTATCCAAAAACCAAATATCTATAGCAGTTAATTCGTGGATTTCTTCGGGAGTCATTCCCAGTTTTAATCCTTGATAAACACTAAAAACCCTTTCGGGGTTAGGAGTCCGCAAACTAGAACGCACTTGGGTAATAGTGGGGAGAGCTTCTTTTTTGTCGCAACCAAAACCAAAACGTCCTGTTTCCAGCGATCGCAAAGCTTTTTGAAAAGACTCACAGAAGGTTCTACCAATAGCCATAGCTTCCCCGACAGACTTCATTTGGGTAGTCAAGATAGGTTTTGTACCAGGGAACTTTTCAAAAGCAAAGCGAGGAATTTTAGTAACAACATAATCAATAGTGGGTTCAAAAGATGCAGGGGTTTTCTTAGTAATGTCGTTAGGAATCTCATCCAGGGTATATCCCACTGCTAATTTAGCTGCAAACTTAGCAATAGGGAATCCTGTAGCTTTAGAAGCTAAAGCAGAAGAACGAGATACACGGGGGTTCATCTCAATAACAATCACCTTTCCATTCATAGGATTGACTGCAAACTGAATATTAGACCCTCCTGTTTCTACCCCAATTTCACGGATAATTGCCAAAGAATAGTCCCTTAGACGCTGATACTCTTTATCTGTAAGGGTTTGGGCTGGTGCAACAGTAATAGAATCTCCTGTATGTACCCCCATAGGGTCGATATTTTCAATAGAACAGATAATCACTACGTTATCTGCTAAATCTCGCATTACTTCTAGTTCGTATTCTTTCCAACCCAGTAAAGATTTTTCCACTAGAATCTGATTCACAGGAGAAGCATCTAAACCAGATTGAACAATATATTCATATTCTTCTTGGTTGTAAGCAATACCTCCACCTGTACCCCCGAGGGTAAACGCAGGACGAATAATTAGAGGATAACTACCGATTTGGGCTGCAATTGTCTTAGCTTCCTCCATGTTGTTGACAATTCCTGAAGGACATACAGGAACACCGATTTTAGTCATTGCTTCTTTAAACAATAAGCGGTCTTCCGCCTTTTCAATAGCTGGTAATTTTGCCCCAATTAGTTCTACACCATACTTCTCCAACACACCATTTTTCGCTAGAGATACAGCGACATTGAGGGCGGTTTGTCCTCCCATTGTGGGTAATAGTGCATCAGGTTTTTCTTTAGCAATTACTTTTTCTACTATTTCTGGCGTTAGCGGTTCGATATAGGTGCGATTCGCCATTTCTGGATCGGTCATAATCGAAGCAGGATTAGAGTTGACCAAAACTACTTCATATCCTTCTTCTCGCAAGGCTTTACAAGCTTGAGTCCCAGAGTAATCGAATTCACAAGCCTGTCCAATAACAATTGGTCCAGAACCAAGGAGTAATATCTTATTTATATCTTCGCGACGAGGCATAAACTGTATCTTCCCGCTAACGCAATATATTCAGCCAAATTATTTTATAGCGGATTTTTCCTTTTACCCTCAGATACTTTATTTAGGTTTAATGACTTAAATATTTTGGGGGTTTTTATTAGACAATGTATTATAGTAATAATACTAATTTGTTACTACTTATTACTTATTACTTATATCCCCCACCCCTTATATCCCCCAACCCTTATCCCTTATCTGTTCAACAAACTCGATATAACATATAAGAGACGATTATCTGTATATTATGAACTCCAATTCAGATGAGATTTTACAGCGCATCCAGTCTCAAGAATTGTTAATGGTTAATCCCCGTCGCAAAAATGGTGTGATTATCTGTAAAAAATATCATGCAGAATTTGTGGGACCTGGGGCGATAGTAGGCGGTCAATTTGACCCTGATGTTATTGAGGTAATTCCTGTAGGTAAGTTGTCTCTAATCACGCCGAAAGACTCTGAAGCCAGAAGACAAGCTTATAAAATGCGGAGACAATGGGTTAAATTAACTAAACAAATTACGGACAATCCTATACCAGAAGAAAGAGCGCAAGTCATACTGAATCAATTTGAAAATTGGTTTGATTTGGAAACAGTAAGTCACATTCCTGATGAGGCTTTCGCGCTTCTGGTGGGAGTTTTACCACAAACTATTCGGAAAGTCCGCAATAATCAACTATTCTGACCGCCCTTAGTCATTGCCAAGGATGAAGGATGAAGTAATCAGTAATCAGTTATCAGTAATCAGTTATCAGTTATAATCAACCACCACCTCCCCCAATACCCCAATACCCCAGTCTCCCAGTCTCCCCATTCCTTCTGACCCCCTGGGAGGAGACTTAATATATCTAGGTATTGAACCGCGTCAGATCGGCTTTGTTGTGAAGTCTCCTGAGCGCGGGAAGACTCCTGACCCCACACCCCATTCCCCATTCCCCATTCCGCTTTACCGCTTTGCTTCTTCCTTTTGTGACAGGGAATTATTTACTATCTTGGTGTAACCACTTTGTTTCATCACTGCGTTGACAAAACCGAAGAATAAGGGATGGGGTGTATCAGGGCGAGAGCGAAATTCGGGATGGAATTGGGTAGCAATGAAAAAGGGATGATTTGGTAATTCAACAATTTCTACTAATCTTCCATCAGGGGATGTCCCACTGATTTCATAACCAGTCTCTAAAAACTTATTACGATAAGCGTTATTAAATTCATAGCGATGGCGGTGACGCTCATAAATTACTTCTTTTTGGTAGAGAGAAAAAGCTAGGGTATCCGGTTTGAGACGACAGGGATATAATCCTAAGCGCATCGTACCACCCAAATCTACAACATCATGTTGTTCGGGGAGTAAATTAATTACAGGATTAGTGGTGGTTGTGTCAAATTCAGAGCTATTAGCATCCTTGAGGTGTGCTATGTGACGCGCCCATTCAATAACTGAACATTGCATTCCTAGACATAAGCCGAGAAAAGGAATATTATTTTCACGAGCGTATTTAATGGCTATAATTTTGCCATCTACACCACGAATACCAAACCCACCAGGAACAATAACCCCACTAACCTCCTGAAGATATTTTTCCGCCCCGTTAGTTTCCAAATCTTCCGCACTGATCCAACGAAGATTAACTTCTACCTGAGCAGCGATCGCAGCGTGTCCCAAGGCTTCTACTACAGATAAGTAAGCATCAGAAAGTTGAATATATTTGCCTACAATGGCAATTTCTAGCTTATGCTGGGGAGATTTCATTTGTTGCACCAGATTTCTCCATCCTACTAAATCTGGCTCTTTCTGAGGCAATTGTAAAAGTTCTAGGGTTTGTTGTGCCAAGCCTTCTTGTTCTAAAATTAGGGGAACTTCGTAGATACTGCTAGCATCACGGGAAGTAACGACGGATTCTACTGGAACATCACAAAATTCGGAGATTTTTTCTTTAATCCCTGGTTTGAGAGGGCGATCGCTGCGACAGACTAGAATATCAGGTTGAATCCCAATAGAGCGTAATTCTTTGACAGAATGTTGAGTAGGTTTGGTTTTCATCTCTCCTGCTGCTGGTATCCAGGGAATTAGGGTAACGTGCATATAAATAGCATTATTGCGCCCTACATCTTTACGAAACTGGCGAATTGCCTCAATAAAGGGTAATGACTCGATATCCCCTACAGTCCCGCCAATTTCGGTAATAACTACATCAGAACTGGTATTATTACCTACTCTTCTAATTCTCTCTTTGATTTCATTGGTAATGTGGGGAATAACTTGTACTGTTCCCCCTTGATAGTCTCCTCGTCTTTCTTTATTAATTACTGCTTGATATATTGAACCTGTAGTGACGCTATTGAGACGAGACATAGAAGTGTTAGTAAAACGCTCATAGTGTCCCAAATCTAAATCTGTCTCTGCGCCATCGTCGGTAACAAATACTTCTCCATGTTGAAAAGGACTCATAGTACCAGGATCGACGTTAATATAAGGGTCAAGCTTGAGGATAGATACAGAATAATTCCGAGACTTGAGTAGTCTTCCTAAGCTAGCTGCAACAATACCTTTCCCGATACTGGAGACAACACCACCAGTAATAAATACGTATTTAGTCATAAGATTTTCAATAAATTATTAAGGGTGAAAAATGCGCTGAATTTTCCCAACATCTCCCACCAACATAATCTTTTAGCAACAAACATAATATTCTACAATAATTTGCTCTGCTGACACTGTCTCCTCTCACCCTTGGAAATTAACCAGTTAAATGTTTGAATTATTGCTTGATAAAGATGGCGATCGCGATGGTATTCCTAATGTACTATTAGAAGCAATGGCAATGGAAATTCCTGTAGTTTCTACCGCTATATCAGGAATTGTTGAACTAATTGAAGACCGCAAAACTGGTTTATTAATACAGCAAAAAGATCCCCAAGCTCTAGCAAATGCACTGGAAGAATTAATCAATAATCCTGAACTTCGACAACAACTAAAAGTAGCAGGAAGAGCTAAAGTAGTTGCACAATTTTCTTTAGAAGAAAATGTCAAGGAAATTAAACATTTACTGGTAAATGCTTGGGAAGAGTCCCTGACAAATAATCAATCCTCAGTTAGTTTACTTAAAGAAAAATTTAGCTCCAATGAAGTTTAGGGCGTGTCATCATGAGGTAATAACTAATAAGTAAGAGGTATTTATCGTTCATACTTATGGTTATGACTGGTTGTATTGTTATGGATTTGTTAAAGTCAAAACTGGAGAAACTTTATGGTATTTAATTACGAGAGTTAATATGAAATGGCTCAATGTTGGTTATCAAAATTATGCTAAAATCTTCTACATCTAGGCGAACAAATAATAAAGATCAAAAGTTTTGTGACGGTGTTTTAACCTGTCACGAAACCTGCTTATTAGAATCACCGGTCATTTATGCAGGTGAGTATTCAACTCGGAATGGGGTGACTACTGTTTAAAAAATAAACACTAACTTTAAATCCCATTGATTAGCACTAAGACGGATAATTACTATTTGTTTGATAAATTCCCGAAAATAAAATCTTCTTTCCGCTTCAGACAGATCAAACCAGAATTGGGGTAAGGATACAGTACTTGCGATCGCCTGTAAATCTTTCGGGGGTAGTTGAGCGATTTTCGCTTGGAGTTGTGCTATTTCTAGTTGTAATTTATAACTACGTAAGTCAGCAGTTTCTTGGTCGAGAATACCTTGATTTTGTAATTCTTTTATCTGGTTTAAAATGGCTTTTTTTTCTTCTAAAGCTGTCCAGACATTATTTTGAATATTATTGGGTTTATTTTGGCTTAATTCCTTAACTGCAATGGGTAATTCTTGGCAAATTTTATTAATAGTAAGTTCTAAAATTTGTTGGTAATTAATTGCTTTACACTTCGGTACTTTAGGACAACAATGACATCTTAGATAAAGATATTCTTGTTTTTTATTTCTTTTAGTGACACGGGATATCGTCATTGGTAAATGACAGTAATCACAAATTACTAACCCTGCTAAAGAACGAGGTGCGCTGGCTGTTCGCGGGGCTAAAAGACTATTACGTCTTAACAAACGGTCAATTTGTGCTGCTTCTTCCTGATTAATGATTGCTGCGTGAGTATTAGAAATTATTATCCCATTTTTGTATTTTGTGTTCCCTCGATACACAGGATTAGTTAACCACTTGTGACCAGTAGAAGGAGCAATTTTTTTACCATATCTTTTTTCTAAATATCTAACAGCACCCCGCAGAGAACCAAATAATAAAAATTGTTCAAAAAAATCTTTAACTACAGGAGCAGTACTTTTATCAATAATATACCTGTCTTTGCCTCGACGATAACCATAGGGAGCTTTCCCAGGAGGAGGAAGGTTTTTAAGACGGTTTCTGGCGTGTCCCTGTTGTAGAAGACGACTATATTTATTAGTTTGAATTTCTTGCAATAATTGAGCAAGATTGTTTTTAATATTTATATTTGATTGAGATGATTTATAGTTTTGTTGTGTCGCAATTACTTCAATTCCCAGTGCTTCTAATTGGTTAAGGCGATCGCTGATTTCAGTAATAGTATCCCCCAACTCTTGTAAATGGCGAATTATAAGATATTCTGGGGTATTTTGTTGACAGTCTGCAATTAATTGTTGCAGTTGTTGACGTTGACCAAGATCGTGATATGTGCGATCTATTTCCCAACCAACAAATTCATCTTCAGGAGCAGTATCTATTAAAGGATCGGTATAGATATAAGCAATAGTCTTCATCATGGCAAAATTAACTACTTACCTGAAGATACTCGATCATTTAAAATCAAATTATGTTTTTTCAATCAAACAAAATAGTAAACTATGTTGTGAGTTAGAATAAGCGCGATCGCTTTTACCAGGGCAAAATTTCACCATTAGAATGCCAAAAAGTTCCCGTATTTTCTAAATTCAATTCGTCAATGCGAGCCAATAGTCCTTTGACTGATTGTTCTGGTGTAATGCCAGATTTGGTAAAACCAGTCATATCAGTCTTGACCAACCCTGGATGAAGAATACCAACGGCAATTCCAAGGGGTTTTAAATCTACAGACAGTGATTTACCAGCCATTGATAAAGCCACCTTAGACATCCTATAACCATAAGAACCACCAGAAGTATTATCCTCAATTGAACCCATACGGCTGGTCATCATAATGACTTTTGAGCCTTTTTTCAGATTGGGAAGCAAAGCTTTAGTAAGCCGTAGTGGACCTATGGCATTAACTTCAAATTGTCTGCGGATGCTATTTATATCTAGATGTTGGAGATTAATTCGTTCTAAAATACCAGCATTATTAATCAAAACATCAATTGATTTGCCATCAAGTCTTTTGACTAAGTCGTTAACTGAGTTATCGGAGGTAATATCTACATCCGTTTCTACTGATACGCCTAAATTCTTCAATTCGTCTGAAGTGGAGCGACATACAGCAATAACGCGCTCGCCTCTCCCCTTAAGTTGACGACAATACTCTAAACCAATACCTCGATTTGCTCCTGTCACTAAATAAGTACCCATTTTGTTTATTCTAAAGATGAAAATTACTATTATTGGCTGTGGATATGTAGGAATAGCGATCGCTCGCTTCTGGAATCAAGCAGGTCACAATCTTACAGTAACTACTACAACACCAGATAAGGTAGAACAATTATCCCAATTTGCTGAGGAAGTTGCGATCGTTAAGGGCAACGAGCCTAATACTTTACAAAAAGTAATACAAGACCGAGATGTAGTGTTGCTTTGTGTGGGAGCAAAAAACCGCAGTAATTATCAAGAAGTTTATTTAGAAACAGCCAAAAATGTTGTTGAAGTTATCAAGAATAATTCTAATGTTAAACAACTAATTTATACAGGAAGCTATGCAGTTTTAGGAGACAAAAACGGAGCATGGACAGACGAAACCGAATCAATTGATCCTGCCAACAAACATAGTGAGATTTTATGTAAAACCGAAGAAGTTTTACTATCAATTCAATCAGAAAAACTAAAAGTGTGTGTTTTGCGTTTAGCTGGTATTTATGGAGAAAGAAGAGAGCTAATAAAAATCTTTCGCTCTAGGGCTGGTACTACTCGCCCAGGTACAGGAGAAGACTACAGTAATTGGATACATTTAGAGGATATCGTCAACGGAATTGAATTAGCCAGAGCTAAGGAATTAACAGGTATTTATAACTTAAATTGTGATGAACCGCTACCAACTCGGGAATTTTTCCAAAGATTATTTACAACTCACAATTTACCCCCCATCACTTGGGATGAGTCTGCTGATTCTGTCAGACCTTACAATACGAGATTATCTAACAAAAAAATTAAAGCTGCTGGTTTAAAGTTAACTTATCCTCAGATTATGTTTTGATAATTTTAATTAGGGGTGGGGTCAGAGGTCAGAGGGAATGGGGTCAATCCGCTTCCCTCGAATGAGCGCACTCTGAATTCTGAATTCTGAATTCAGACTTCTACTATACCTGAAAAATACCTGAATTTTTCCCCTTTTACTTTCCGAAGGTCAACTGCATAATATTAACAAATCAACTTAATATCATATGGGGCGAAATATACCTGCATAATTTTCGGTTAATTTTCATAGCTATTATTACTTGATCGACTAATTTTGGTACTTTAATAGAAGTACAGCTTACTTCAAAAGCTATGTTCCAATATTTATAAACCTATGAACCATGATATCTATGACGATCGCGCGATGCCCGATTTTGAAGGCGATCGCCCTAAAAGAGCGTCAGAAAATAATCTTAAATTAGTTGCCCAAGGAATTGGAGGTAATTTAGCTTTAGCTTCTGCTGTTACCCTAACCCTCCTCGGGGGAATGGTACTAGTTTTAGTTTTATCCGTAGTATTCATTCTCGGTAGCGAAAACCCAGGAGTAGGTTTAGCCATCTCGGTTGTCATTACCCTGATTTTTAACATTGCTGCTTTCTTTATTTCCCCCTTGTTGATGGATTTGACTCAACGCTGGCTTTATCAAACTCGTTGGGTTTCTTTGGCGGAAATTGCCAATCTCAGTCCTGAAACTGCTGAGGTAATTCAGCGTGTCTGTGCTGCTAAAAAACTCAAACAACCACGTTTAGGGATTATTGATGACCAAAACCCCACCGCTTTTACTTACGGCTCTTTACCCAACAATGCACGTTTAGTGGTGAGTCAAGGCTTATTCACCTACCTAGATGATGAAGAAATTGCTACGGTATATGCTCACGAACTCGGTCACATAGTCCATTGGGATTTTGCTGTGATGACGGTGGCTTCTACTTTAATTCAAATTTGCTATCTCATCTATAGTTTTGCCCGCCGTATGAGCTACCGAGGTAGTAGTAAATCTAAATCTGCTTTTCGTAATGCTGCTTTGGTAGCATATATTTTCTACATAATCGGCTCTTACTTACTACTATATCTATCACGAATTCGAGAATATTTTGCAGATCGTTTTGCTGCGGAAAATACTGGTAATCCTAATGCTTTATCCCGTGCATTAGTGAAAATTGCCTATGGCATTGTGGAAGAGGGCAGTAAAAATCAAGAACAAAGTCGCCTATTAGAAGGAACTCGCCCCCTTGGTATTTATGATGCTAAAGCTGCAACTTCTACCGGAACAGCTTATCGTATTGCTGCTTCTCCTGAAAAAGTGGGTAGAGTGTTTTTGTGGGATCTGTTTAATCCTTGGGGCTGGTGGATGGAATTAAATTCTACCCATCCCCTCACTGGTAAAAGAGTCCGCGCCCTCAGCACCTATGCAGAACAACTGGGTTTAACAGTTGAATTTGAGATGGGTAGAGTTGTTGCTGAAGGTAACAAGCTCAATAAAAAACGTCTCTATAGCAATTTTGTAGGGGATGTATTACTGTTTCGTCTAGAGATTGTGGGCTTATTACTAGGTTTCATTGTTGCTGTTGTGTTAGCACAAACATTTTTATCTTCTCAATCTGCGATCGCCTATCCTCTCATGGGCTTTGGTTTGGGAGTGATAATTAAGAGCTTAGTCATGTATCCCCAGTATAGTAATGCTCCAGAAACCGATGTTCTCGAATTGATGAGCGATCCTTACGCTAGTCCCTTAAGAGGGAAACCAGCCAAGCTAGAAGGACATCTGATCGGTCGTGGTCAAGCAGGTTACAAATTTGGTTCTGACCTCAAGATACAAGATCGAACTGGAATGCTTTATTTACACTATAGTTCCCGTTTTGGTCCTATTGGTAATTTCTTGTTTGGTATGGGGCGAGTGCAAAATCTCATTGGCTCTCAAGTTAATTCCCATGGTTGGTTTCGTCGCGGTATTATGCCCTGGATGGATTTAGTTCAGCTAACAACCGCAGATGGTACAGTAGTTAATAGCTATCATCGTTTTTGGTCTTTTCTCTTGGGTTTTGGCGCGATCGCTCTTGGTTTATTCCTAGGTTTCAGCTAAATCAGTAATCAGTAATCAATTACCAGCTAGGGTGGGGGATATACAGATATGTGTCTATATCCCCCACCCTACTTTGATTTGTTGGTGTTGTCATATTAAGATGATTTTTTTGGGCAAAGGAAAAAAAACTGACTTAACTTTATTATGAAAAATAATAGGAATAAAAATCCCAAAAAAAACAATTTTTCGGCAAAAAATTTTAAATTAGTTATAAAATTGAAAAATACCCTGTTAAAGCATCTGGAACATCCTATAAGCGATATTTATCATTGGCTACTGGTAATATCCTGGGGTCAATTTTTGCTATTAATGGGGTTATTTTATTTACTGATAAATATTATCTTTGCTCTAGCTTATCTTAGTACTAAAGATGGTATTGCCAATGCTACACCAGGTTCTTTTAGTGATGCTTTTTTCTTTAGTGTGCAAAGCCTTTCCACCATTGGCTATGGCGCGATGTATCCCCAAACTATCTATGCTCAAATTTTAGTGACTTTTGAAGTGTTAGTTGGTTTGTTATCAGTAGCAATGATAACTGGGTTGATGTTTGCTCGCTTTGCTACACCCAAAGCCAGAATTTTATTTAGTAATGTCGCAGTAATTTGTCCTTTTAATGGAATTCCAACTTTGATGCTGAGAGTCGCTAATCAAAGAGATAATCGGATTATAGAAGCTCGGATTAAAATGAGTTTATTAATGAATGAAGTTAGCCCCGAAGGAATTGAATTAAGACGTTTTTATAATCTCCCTCTACTACGTTCAGAGTCTCCGAGTTTTCGTCTTAGTTGGTTAGTCATGCACCCAATAGATAAGTCTAGCCCATTGTATGGAGAAAATGCTACCTCTTTAGCTAAATGTGATGCAGAACTTATGGTAATTTTAACTGGTTTAGACGAAACTTTCTCTCTTACAATTCATGCTCGCTATAGTTACAATGTTAAAGATATTTTGTGGTCAATGCGCTTTGTTGATATTCTCCACAAAAATGATCAGGAAAAATATACTATTGACTACCAGCACTTTCATGATGTAATTCCTTTAGATAACTGCTCCATAAAATAAGAGATTTTTAGCTGATGATCGCCATTTATCCAGGTAGCTTTGATCCAATTACATTGGGTCATCTTGATATTATTACCAGAGGAAGTCAATTATTTGAAAAAGTAATAGTTGCTGTTCTGTCTAATCCTAGTAAAAAACCTTTATTTACTGTGGAAAAGCGGATCGAGCAAATTACTTACTGTACTAAAAATCTATCTAATGTGGAAATAGATAGTTTTGCTGGATTGACTGTAACCTATGCTAAATTAAAATCCGCTAAAGTCTTGTTAAGAGGATTAAGAGTATTATCGGATTTTGAAAAAGAACTTCAGATGGCTCATACTAATAAAACTTTACAAGAAGATATCGAAACAGTGTTTCTTGCTACAACTAAAGAATATAGCTTTTTAAGTAGTAGTGTGGTTAAAGAAATAGCTCAATTTGGGGGAGAAATAGCTCATCTTGTTCCTAAAGAAATTGCCGAGGATGTTTATAGCTATTACCAAAAACTATGATAGTTCTAGATTACGAAATCAGAGTTGTTTTTATACAATTAATAAATATCTTGACAAAATAAGATAGTAGCTTATATCAAGGGTATTTAAGATAAATTATCATCTAAAATTTAGATCGAAGCTGTATGATGAAAACTAAATTAACATCATAACTTTATAATAAAAATTTCAATTATCTTAAAAAATGTTACAAAAAGAACCTTTCCCGTCACATGACCAATCTGCTATATCAGATATAGACCAAAATAAACCCAAGCTAAATGTTGACTTTCAACAAGAATTAGAGCAGTTAGAAAGTATAATTTTAGATGGTGTTCGTATTCCTCTGACAGAGTTAATTGTTATAGATGAAGCCTTAATTCTAGACCAGGTTGATTCAATCCGCCAACATATTCCCAGAGAAATAGCGATCGCCAGAGGGATTCTACAGCGTCAGGAAGAAATATTAAAACAGGCTGAAGACTATGCACGTCAAGTGATAGAGTCGGCTAAACAACAAGCAGAGCGCATTATCAAAGAATCTGCACTAGTTCGCCAAGCAGAATTAGAAGCCACCAGAATCAAAATAGAGACTCAACGGGAATGTGAACAACTCCGACAAGAAACTCAAGGAGAAATTGAACAATGGCAAGAAATAGCGATCGCCCAATACCAAGATATGCAGAATGGTGCTGATGAGTACGCCAGAAATGTCTTGGGAAATTTAGAGGAACAATTGAGCCAGATGCTTGTTATTATTCGTAACGGTTATCAGGAATTAGAACCTGAAACCGTTGAAGATAGATCGAATAACCCATAATTTTATGACTAATAAAAAAGTTATCCGCACCGATAAAGCACCAGCACCAGTAGGTCCTTATAATCAGGCGATCGCAGCCACGGGACAAATGATTTTTATCGCAGGACAAATCCCTCTAAACCCAGAAACAGGAGAGATTGTGGGACAAAACGATGTGGTTGAGCAAACCCAGCAGGTTATGAAGAACATCGAAGCTATATTGACTGAATCTGGTGCTAGTTGGTCAAATGTCGTGAAAACTAGCGTCTTTCTCAAGGATTTAGCTGACTTTACCCCAGTAAACCAAGTATATGCCCAATACTTTGATGAAGCAACAGCCCCCGCCCGTGCTTGTGTTGAGGTTTCCCGTTTACCGAAAGATGTTTTAGTAGAGATTGAGTGTATTGCAGTCTGTTAGCAGTTGAAATATTTTGATTAGTTGCTTACTGCTAAAGCATCCTCCCAGACTTTAACCGTAGCATCGAAACTACCACTAGCCAGATAGCGACCATCAGGACTAAATACCAAAGATTCCACCCAGTGTTTATGACCTCTAAGCCTAGTGTTGAATTGTCTTGTTTCCAGATTCCAGAGGATAATTCCATCATTTCCCCCACTAGCGAGGATGGGGCGAGTTGGATGGAGAGCGATCGCTCTTACTGCTTCTGAATGTCCCATTAAAGTATTGAGTAACTGTCCTGATTGCAAATCCCATATCTTAATAGTGTGGTCATGACTAGCAGTGATTAAAGTTTGACCATCGGGGGTAAACACCAAACCACTAATCATTTTGTTGTGGGGCTTAAACTGAGATATATAATTTCCTGTGCGGATATTCCAAAACTTAACAGTACCATCACTATCTCCATTAGCTACCAAAAATCCATTAGGGTTAACGGCGATCGCATTAGTAACATTACCTATATCCGCTAGAGTGTAGTAAGGAGACTGGGGAAGAGTAGCTAAATTCCACACTTTCATCCCATCTAAACCACCACTAACTAAAGTTCTACCATCAGGAGTGATAGCTAAGGCTGTAACACTGGTTTTATGTTCTAAGATTGCAGATTGATATTCCCCTGATTGCCAATCCCAAATATTAATCCCTGAATCTTCCCCACCACTGATTAAATTTTTGCCTAATGGGTCTATTGCCATAGCTAAAATACCACTTCTTTGAGCGCGTATTTCAGTTAAAGACTCTCCTGTCGTCAAAGACCAAATTCTCATTTGAGCATCATTTCTACCACCACCACTAATCAGCATAGAACTGTCGGGAGTAAATACCAAAGAATCTACTGCTCCTTGATGGTCATTGAGAGTGTAAACTAGACGCACTCTCCGCCAAGGTCGAGGAGAAGGACTAGTAAACTCAGGTCTGATTTGTTCTTGGTTGGGGTTAAACTCTTCTGAATCAAAAATTTCTTGAGCATTAATCCCTAGATTAATATTTAATCCTAAAACTATAGCGATCGCTGTTAGCAGTTTTTGTCTTTGATTACGGCGATCGTTTTTCTTAAATAACTCCATACAACACCTCATTAAAATAAACCGAGTCAGGCTATCAGCAAGTTTACTACAAGGAAATAGGGAGTAGGGATTGGGGATTGGGGATTGGGGGACTGGGGGACTGGGGAGATTGGGGAGATTGGGGAGATTGGGGGACTAGGGAGAAATAATACTTATTACTTATTACTTTCTTCATCTCCCGATTACAAATATTCTACAGCAGTTAAGTTAAAGAAGTCCCAATTCATCCCGTCAGTAAACTGAGGGACTTCATAGGAGCAAGAAGTTAAAAAATGTCGTAATTTTCGTCAGTAAAGTCCAAACCAGGTTGTAAGTTAGCTACTTCTTGTCCATTTACAGACAATTTACCAGTAATGTCGTCGTAATTAACTTCCGCATCAGCATTAACCCCTTTAATCAAGATTTTATCTTCATTGACTTGGAAGTCATTAATAGTGTCTGTACCATTGTCAAAGAATTCTAGAACAAAGGTATCTTTACCTTCTCCACCATAAAGATTGTCATTACCAGCACCGCCACTGATGACATCATTACCAGCACCGCCTAGAATTAAGTCGTCACCACCATTGCCAGAGATTGTATCGTCTCCTTGATTACCCATGAGGAAATCTATATCTTCTCCTCCGTGGATGACATCATCGCCACCTTGACCATCAATAAAATCAAATCCAGCACCGCCACTGATGACATCGTTTAGTTGTCCACCACTGATAGAGTCGCTTTGATCTGTACCCTGTAAATTGTTTTCTTTATTATCGAAACCGACAATATCTAAACCTCCAATAATATTAGAAGTAGAAGAGAGGGATTCGCTAGATTCTAAAATACTTGACATAATATAAAATTTGCGTTCGTGGTTTTTATTAAGGAAGTAGTTACTCTTGGTAACTGAGGAAGTTTTATAATTATTTCTACTTAGATGTAAGTGGTAATACTTACGAGTTATCCTTAGAGTACAACAAGAAATTTAGTTTTTTAAGAGTCTTTATTGAAACTACATCTTCAGGTGTCTTTTTGATGTATTTAAGAAAAAAATATATTCAGGTGTCTTTTTTTTATGATTATTTTAAATTTACTTACTACTTAAAAACTTTATACATTAACCTTTAATTGCAAATTTTAGGTAAAGTTTAACCAAATATTTTTATCGAACATTTAAGTAGTTATGAAAAATATGATGCGATAGTTGAGATAGGCAATCCGCAATAGTGAATGGGAGGGATCGTTGTACAAATAATTTTGCGCTTGGTACTTACCATTCAATTTTTTCTCGCCCCAAGACGAAAAAATCTCCCCGACGCAGAGAGATTAGAGCAATTTGAAAAAGTAATGTAAGAGATAGATACAATATATGGGGAAAATTTAAAATCTGCGCTCTTAGTAATACCTATTACCTATAATAATTACTAATTACTATTTCTACTTATTCCCTATTCCCTTACGCGCTTTATAGTCTATCGCTATTTTAGATAAATGGTATTATCAAGAGATCCTAATTTATTGTTAGGTTGCTATAAGTATTTATCTAATATCTTGCTCCAAAGCAATAAATCACCAAGAAATTAATTTCTTGGCTAATAGTATCAAGTCCTCTCAAGAGGAATAAAATATAGTTTTGATAATAGTTATAGTCTATTAAAATAGAGTTATTTTTTTAGAGAAAAACTTGAGTTTCGCGGTGGTATGGCTTCAAGGTGTAAGATATGAGTTGCTCAGAACTTTATATTATAGATAACCCCTAACAACTAACAACTAACAACTAACCAATAATTACAGCACTTCTAGCTGATAATTGGAGTTGCAATATGTTATTTTCTGCACCTTGATTCCATGAAAGCTTACCTTCTCCATACAGGATTTGACTGGATTGAATTTCTAAATCCTTAACTGAGACTTCAACAGTAACAGAATCAATGTCTGCATTAACAGCAACAATGACAGTATCAGAATCTAAAATGCGAGCAAATATGTAAGTATTATCTTGGGCGTATAACACCTGGTATTTTCCAGTACGTAGAGCAGGATATTTATGGCGTAGTGCGATAAGTTGCTTATAGTTATTAAGAGTTTCTAAGTCCCAATTTGCATCTGAAGGGAAACCACGACGACAATCAGGGTCTTTTCCTCCTAGCAAGCTTACTTCATCTCCATAGTAGATACAAGGCGCACCAGGAAAAGTTAGTAATAATACTGTAGCCAGATGAACACTAGCTTTGTCTTCTGCTACAGCAGTGAGTACCCTTGAGGTGTCATGACTGTTAAGTAAATTGAGTTGAGTTAACTGTATTTCCCAAGTATATAAGTCTAGTAAATTTTGAATTCTGAGGGCATAATCTTCCGCATTTAAGGGAGGGTAGGGAGTATAGTGGGGTTGGATATATTCGGGAATAAAGCGATCGCCTGCTGTAAAAGCAATAGTGGGTTCAGCAAAACGATAGTTCATCACCCCATCAAATTGTGTCCCATCCAGCCATTGACTAGCATCTGACCAAATTTCCCCTACAATATAGGCTTCGGGGTTAATTGCCTTAACGCGATCGCGGAATTCTTGCCAAAAACCAGGGGTTGTCACCTCATTGGGAACATCTAACCGCCAGCCATCAATACCTTTTTTAAGCCAATATTCCCCAATTTGCATAATATATTCTTTAACTTGGGGGTTATCATGATTAAATTGGGGTAAAGCGCGATTTCCGACCCAAGAGATATAATTAGCTATTTTACTGCCATCATAAGCAGCTAAGGGCCAATCCTCCACCTTAAACCAGTCTAACCAAGCTGAATCACCCCCATTTTCTAGAATATCGTTAAAGAAGAAGAATCCGCGACTCGCATGATTAAATACTCCATCGAGGACAATTTTAATGTTTCTCTGGTGTGCTGCTTCAATTAGTGCGTCAAAAGCAACATTTCCCCCCAACATCGGATCGACTTGATAGTAATCATGGGTATGATAGCGGTGATTAGAAGCAGACTGAAAAATGGGTGTAAAATAAACAGCATTGATTCCCAAATCTTGGAGATAATCTAATTTATCTATTACTCCCCATAAGTCTCCTCCTTTGTAGCCTGTATAAGTGGGTTTAGCATCCCAAGATTCTAGATTAGAAGATTGCCACAATCCAAGGTGAGTTTTTTGGCTTTTACCAAAGCGATCTGGAAATATCTGATAAAAAACCGCATTTTTTACCCAATCAGGAGTTTTAAAATTCATGTTGATTCTCAGTTGTTAGGAGTTATTGTATATATTGGTTTGGGACTAGCAAAATTTTCACGGCTACATAATGAACGGAGAACACCCAAGACTACTCAAACAGGTCAGAATTTTGGATGCTGTTGCTAATGTAGATATCGTTGCAGATGTATTGATAGTTAACAATGGCATCAAAGCTATAGAAACAACTATTACTGAGCTTCCTACTGATACTCAAATCATAAATGTTCAAGGGTTAATTCTAGGAACAGGATTATGTGATCTTTATAGTCATAGTGGAGAACCTGGGAATGAAACTAGGGAGACTTTTCAATCTCTTGCTGCTAGTGCTGCTAGTGGTGGATTTACCCAAGTGGCTATATTACCAGATACTAACCCTAGCTTGAGCGATCCTGAAGTTTTAGCCTCAGTCCTTCATAAAACGCAACAAATTAGCCCAGGATTACCCACAATTCACTTTTGGGCTACTTTATCTCACCAAAATAATACAATTCAAATGACGGAGTTAGCCGATCTTAAAGATTATGCGGTTGGTTTTACCGATCAGTTTACTCTTAGCAATCTCCCGTTTCTGCGACAAGCACTAGAATATGTCAAACTCTTTAACAAACCTATTGCTATTGGACTCTCTCACAATGAATTAACCAATCAAGGAGTAATGAGAGAAGGTGCAAACTCGATTCGTTATGGCTTACCAGGGAATCCTGGTTACTCAGAAGCATCAGCGATCGCAGCAGTCTTAGAAATTATTGACAGCATCAAAACACCAGTACATCTGATGCGAGTTTCTACCGCAAGAGGAGTGGAATTAATTGCTGATGCGAAACAGCGTGGAGTACCTGTTACAGCTAGTACTACTTGGATGCACTTACTATTTTCTACTACAGATATTGCTAGCTACAATCCCAATTTACGCCTTGAACCACCTCTAGGAAACCCAGAAGATAGATTAGTTTTAATTGACGGAGTCAAGCAAGGTATTATAGACGCGATCGCTATAGACCATCAAGCTTATACTTATGAAGAAAAAACCGTCGCTTTTGCGGAAGCACCTCCAGGAGTAGTAGGTTTAGAATTAGCCTTACCTATACTGTGGCAGACATTTGTTGCTAGTGGTCAATGGACCGCTCTAGAATTATGGCACGCTTTAAGTCTTCGTCCTCGTAGTTGCTTAAATCACAATCTTTCTAGTATTCAAAGTAGTCAAGCTAATGAATTAGTTTTATTCGATCCGCAAAAATCTTGGACGCTAGATCATAATAGTCACAAGTCTTTGGGTGCTAATACTCCTTGGTGGGGTAAAACTATTACAGGGCGCACTCAGAAAATTTGGACGCAAACAGCAAATAATTAGTAATCACTATTCAGTAATCAGTAATCAGTAATCAGTTATCAGTATTCAACAATTAACAACTAACCACTAACCACTAACCACTAACCACTAACCATCATCAATCAATTCCCGATTACTCTTCTTCTAAGAGCTTGGAAATAAAGGAAGATTGGTAACTGATAGTATTCCACAACCAACCACATTAAACAGAATAAATGAGCAAGAAAGGTTAAAATCATCCAGAAAAAGGGCAACCAAGACAAAGGTGTTCCTGGTAAGGTCGGAAAGAGATAACCTCCCAATGCAACAATAGCTGTAGGTAAAACCAGAAAAGCGACAGCAGCGATCGCATAACGACCTCCCGATTCAGCACTTTCTCGTTGAATTCCTTTCCAGCCTTTCCCATTCCAATACCAAGTCAAGGGAAGCTGGCTATCTGCCATTTTTAGGAGTTGTCTATCAAAGTTGGTGGTAAATATGTGTTGACAAAATTGACAAGCAAACACTTCCATTAATGGCATCCCCCTAATCGTACCATGACGACATACAGGACAGGGATATTCTCCGTCAGCACAAAAGCGATCGCTAAGATTTATAGCTCCAGACATAGGCAGAGGTGAAGATAATTCCAGTATTTAATAGATTATTATAGATAGATTTATTAATCCACTAGCAGCTTTCGCCATAGAACGATATAAATAGCAAAATTTGTTTGCATTAGTGATTAATTTTGTAAAAAGGATAGCCTATCTAAAAAACAAAGTTCCTGTTTGCATTAAACCTACAATAAAACCTAAAATTCCTCCTAGATTGACTATAGCTTGTAACTCATTTTTGACAATACCTTGAATAGCTAATTCTAAATCTTGGGGAGAAGTAGCCATCACTCGATTTATAATCACTTGGTCTATAGATAAGATAGGAATCATCTGAGCTACTAGCTTTTCTAAATCTCTTTCTAAATAGCGATCCAAAATTAAAGCTAATTCTTGACTGACTACTTTAAGGGAACTATTAACTGCTTCTGAAGAACGCAATCTTTTAAGTAGAATTGCTGCAATATTCTCCCATTCTAAAGAATCTCCTAAATTTTTTATAAAATCTACGCCTTTATTCTGAAGATAGTCTATAATTGCTTTTCTTGTAGTTTTGCGTAACTGTCTCACTGTAGCTACTGGTAAGTTTTGCAACGAAAGATTTTGTAGCCACTCTCGAAGACGACTGCGAATTTCTAAAGAAAAAATAAATTCTTTTAATCTGGCATTGCTTATTTCTGGTTCATCTATACAAAAAGAACGCAGACGAATTAAACTATTACGAACTCCAAATAAATTAGCTACTACCCAGTAAGTACCACTAGTTTTTTCTCGGAAACCTTCATCGATAATTCCAATATTACGGTCAGTCAGAAAATCTATAATGACTCTCCGTATCAAATCAGGAGGAATTACCTCTCCTAGTATCCAATCGGAAAGCTGTCTAGCTTGAGCTTCTGTAAGTTGAAAATCTAATAGGATTTGGTCAAATATTTGATTGATTTGCGCTTCTAAAAACTCCTCTTTTCTCGATAAAACTTTTAGTAAGCGGGGTAGGGATTGACTAAATAAATCCCTCAGTATATTAGCTAAAACTTTCGCAGTTTTTTGTTCTTTATCAGCTTGGACTTGTTCTAGTGCTAATTGTAGTAGCCATAAAATAGCAGATTCTACTCTTTCTGCTTTTAACAATCTTTGAGCCAGTTTTTGTAACTCTGTTGGGGTAAGTAACGACCCCATAATGGTATCAGAAACTTTTTTTGCCAAGCGTTCTTGGTTACTGGGAATTAAACCAGGAGTAAAGGGTAACTTGCGCTTCCCGATATAAATAGGATTATAAGGTTTAAATAGCATCTTGATGGCTATGTCATTGGTGAAATAGCCAATTATGCTTCCAGCTAAGGGGGGGACAAAAAATATCCAGAGATTTGCTAGTTCCAAGGCAGTAATTAATTCAGCGATGAGGTTTAAACTAGGACAAGTTAGTTCTATCTCTATATTATTTACTGAGAACTAATACTCCCATCATTCCACCAATCAGGGGATAATGGTTAGCCTGCTTAAATCCTACTTCAAAAGCAAGTCTTACCTGTTCTTTGCCTTGAGGGAATTTTGCTAGACTAGGAGCAAGATAAGCATATTGTTCCATCATCTTAAACTCTCGTGCTGTGGGAACAACAATATTATCTAAATACCATTGCTGGAAGGCACGAATATAAGCTTGCTCAGGACGATGAAAATCCAAGATAGCTGCTTTAGCTCCAGGCTTTAGAACACGGTGTAACTCTTGCAAAGACAAGGGAATATTAGTCACATTACGCAAGCCATAGCCCATAGTAGCACAATCAAAATAATTATTTCCAAAAGGTAAAGCTAAAGCGTCCCCTTCGATCCATTCTAGGGGAAGTTGTTGCGATCGCCTCTCTTGTTTGTGGACTGCGATCGCTAGTTGCCGAGAAGAAAAATCTAACCCCACGACTTTTCCAGATATTCCGACTTTTTGCGCCAACATAAACGCTAAATCACCACTACCACAGCACACATCTAAAGCTGTATCCCCTAGATTCGGATTACTCCATTTTACTGTCATAGCTTTCCAGATACGGTGTTGACCTAAGCTTAGGCGATCATTTAGGCGATCATATTCAGGAGCAATACAGTCAAAAATTTCTTGAATATCTGATGCTGAAGTAAAAGTTTTTTGATTCATTAGTTGGGAGGATTTAATTAATATCTTTACAATTAATTACTTTTATTTATTGTTTAAATAAAGCAATTACTACTTCACAAAAACTTGATTAAGATTATATATTTAATTTTACATTTTTACAACAGAAAATTCATACAATCCTTACACAAAACCTATTGATTACCAGATATTAAAAAGTTATGATCCCAAAAGAAAGAAAGTTTAGATAATAAACAAGTTTTACTTAAGCAAAAACAACTATTACTTAAAGGAAATCGCCTAAAAAAACAAATTAATCTACTCGAAGTTACATAATTTTTAGAATTAGATAAAATAATGACATCAGGCATACTTATAGGAGAATTAGCCAATCAATTTGGTATTTCTACTCAAGCAATTAGATATTATGAACGTTTAGGACTATTAGAGCCTCCAAGAAGAAATGAAACAGGTTACAGACTCTATTCAGGAGATGCTATTACCAGATTATCTTTTATTCGTACTGCTCAAAGTTTCGGTTTAACTTTACAAGAGATTAAGCAACTATTAGAAGTAGGCTTTGCTCCCAGTAATTCCTATCAACTATTCAGAGAAATGTTGCAAAAACATCTAAATGAATTAGAAGATAAAATTAATAAATTAACTAATGATTATCAATCTCTTAATCGTAAATTTGAACAACTTAATAATTTAGTTCCTGAACCAGCACAAGGGTCTGCTACTGATGCCTATGGTGGTTCTTTATTACAGCTAATGCAACAAATTGAATCTCTATGCGCTTCTGATGAAGATGCTAATAGCATCACAATTAACCAAGGTAATCAATTGCTCCAAATGTATAGTAACGGAGAAAGGAATTTTCAGGGTGTAGAACTAATAGGAGCTAAACTTAATGGTGCTATTTTAAATAATGCTGACCTGAGTCAAGCAGAATTAATGTTAGCAAGTTTAAACGAAGCTTGTCTAGAAAGAACTAAACTGCAAGGAGCTTATTTAAGTGGCGCAGATATGATTGGAGCTTATCTCCACGCAGCAGAATTAGTAGGAGCAAATCTCATTGGTGTTGATTTAACAGAAGCAGACTTAACGGAAGCTAATTTGATAAGTTGTAATCTAGGAGGTGCTTGTCTGCGAAATGCTAACTTAAGGGGTGCTAATCTCAGCGAAGCAGTATTTATAGGAGCAGACTTACGAGGAGCAGATTTAACTGATGCAATTATTTTGGGTACTAATTTTTATGAAGCGAATTTGGAAGGGGCAATAATTAACCAAAAGCTATTGTAATTTCTGGGGATTGTTGATGGTTAATTGTTGATTGCTAGTCTCCATCCTCCCCCCAGTCTTCCCCCCTCCTCCCCCATACTTATTACTTATCCCTACTGCCAATCTTCCCAGTCTTGATTAAAGATAGAAGTATCAGGAAAAGCCGTAGGATTACCAGACTCATTTAACTTTTTCTGTAAAGATCGTAATTGTGTTTCTTTAAGATAAGACTCGTCAATTAATTCATAGGGCATAATGTCATTATCTAAAGCATAGGAAGTGATCATTCCTGCTGCTGCGCCAGATGACCATTCAAAAGAGTGTACTCGATAAGCTGCTGCTGCGATATGACTAGTTGCAATGCTCTTTCCTGTGACAACCAAATTGTCAATTTTTTGAGGAATCATGGCTCTTAAAGGTATTTGGAAGGGATAAGCTTGACCCGCTCCTCTTCTTTCTCCTTCCCTTTCTGTATTACCTGCTTTTTCTGCGGGAGATTCAGTCATACAGGGGTGAAAATCAATCGCGTAATGACCAATTCCCACCGAATCAGGGTATATTGTAGAGCGAGTACGTCTTTTTATTTGTTCAAGATCCAGATCTGGATTAGCTATTGCTTCTAGTCCATCAAGAACTTTCCACAGTTGACGATAAGTAACAGGATCGAGATTGGTTTGATAGTATTCATCCCGATAGTTGCGACGGGAAATATCAATTTCGTTAACAGTAAACCCTTGAGAGTAACCAGGATAAACTCTACCAATAATTCTTCTTCCTTCCCGCATATAAGGGTATTTTGATAAACCGTGTACTGTACCCATAGGAGAATCTAAACCCATTAATAAGCGGTGGTTGGGATAGGGTTTTTTAACTCCCTCTCCTAGTTGGGAGTCTGTTGTACCCTCTACTAACCAAAAGAAGTAAGCTAAAGCGTGTTCTTCTCCTTTTCTTAGAGTTTCAGTGCGTAATCCTCCTAACCATCCCCCTGGTTCTAATTGTCCTGTCCCTTGGAGTTGTTGACGGGTATAAACCAGATTATCTTGAGATGTCCCTGGACGATAATCATTGCCCCATGTCCAGTTTTGCATGGAGATATCCCCAGGAGTGGGAGCAGTAAAACTAATTCCTCTAAAGATTTCTCGTTCTCCTGTTTCGGGACTCCAAATACGACGATAAGTAAAAACTAAATTAAAATCTGCTAGTCTTTCTAGTTCATAACTATAATATTGATGATGTTGTAGATAAAATGGGGGCATCTCGTGTTCTTGAGGTTCTTCTGTTGCTTCCATCGCGAAAGTGTAAGTAAACCCCTGAGTGCAGTAAGGATCGTTGGTTAAACTGGAAGAAGAAGGCTCTAAATGAGATAGAGGATCGATTCCTAAGCGGTAAGGTGCATCTGCAAGAGCAACTATTTCTCCTGTTTCTGTGGCTTCAATTACATACCAATCTGGAGCAGCTTGGGGTGGGGTTAGTTTAATAATCTTTTTCTGAAATAGGGAAGAATCTTCATAGGTAAAAGCATCTTCAATGGTGCTAGAAAGAGGATAAGTATTAAGTTCAGGTTTTCCTGGTTGGGGTGAATGTTGAATTGCTGTTGCACTTACTATTTTTCTTCCTTCGATGTCCAATTCTTTAACTACTGTAGAAGGAAACCAGTGTAAAGTTCCGTTGCCTTTTGCTTCTGCATCTTTCAATTGTTGCCATAGTATAGTATGGGCATCTTTAGGGAGAAAACAAGATACACTCACCCAACAGTCTCCAGGGTTTAGTTCCCCATAAAACTTTTCAATCCTGTCTCGTAACTCTAGATAACCACGGGGATAAAATAAACGCGCTCTTTGAGTTGTTCTTTCATCTAGTGCAGATGTACCTTGAGAGGAAATTTGTCCCCCCACCCAGTCAGTAATCTCTGTTAAACACACAGTCTTCCCTTCTAGTAAAGCTTCATAACTAGCAGCAGCACCTGCTAAACCTCCCCCCACTATTAGTAGTTCACATTCTACAGTGTCATCATGATTGGGTGATGTTTGTGCTTTAGTTGTTGCAAAAGTACTAGATTCTAATAGTAGCAAGCTTAAGGAACATCCTAGAAGAGATTGAAACCAACTACTTACTGCTTTATATTGCATATTTATCCTAGAAGTTATTACGACCAACCTATTATAAGAACTAAGGACTATTTTTAATTGTGCTTTCTATTTATCAGCTAATAATTATATTGACAAAATAGATCCGTGAAAATTTGAAATCTTTACAGAACAAATGTTTAAGGCATTGTATGATATTTACGTCAACTAGAATAGGAGACCTAACTTCAGCACAGAAGTCAGCAAGGGTTCAAATTTTAGCGATCGCAGAAAAACAACAAATAATATTACGATATGGAAATATAACTAATACCAAGTCAAGTTTAAAAATGTCTGTTAAATATCTCATTAATCAAGAAAGATCGTATATCTCAGAATTATTTGAAAGGATTAATTCTAGTTATAGCATTGATAAACCGACTTATGTTATTAAAGATAAAGTTAAATTCATTGATCTATTTGCTGGTATTGGTGGAATGAGAATTGCTTTTGAATCTGACCATAGCAAATGTGTCTTTTCTTCTGAATGGGATAAATATGCGCGTCAAACCTATGAAAAAAACTTTGGCGAAATACCCTATGGAGATATTAATACAATCCCCTTTAAAGATATCCCAAATCACGATATACTTTTAGCAGGATTTCCGTGTCAACCATTTAGTAATATTGGGAAAAGAGAAGGCTTCTTACATCAAACACAAGGTACATTATTTTATACTATTGCCAGTATTTTACAAGTTAAAAAACCTTTGTGTGTTTTTTTAGAGAATGTCCCTGGTTTAGTAACTCATAATCAAGGAAAAACATTTAAGATAATCCTCGAAACTCTTGATGCTTTAAATTATGATGTTCGCTACGCTATTCTCGATGCTGCACGGTTTAATTTACCTCAAGTTAGAGCCAGAATTTATTTGGTAGGATTTCAGAGAGACTATTTGAAAAGTAGAGTTGAATTCAATTTCCCTTTAGGTCAAGAAAATGATGTCTATATAGATAGATTTATAGAAACAGGTGTCACGGGATATTCAATTAGTAAACATCTGCAAAAAACCTATTTATTCAAAAAAGATGATGGTAAGCCACAAATAATAGATCAAAATTCTCAAATAAAAGTCAAAACTTTAGTTTCGACTTATCATAAAATACAAAGATTAACAGGAACCTTCGTTAGAGATGGTGAAACGGGAATTAGATTATTGAGTGAATCAGAATGTAAAGCAATTATGGGGTTTGACAATAATTTTATTTTTCCCGTATCTAGAACTCAAATGTATAGGCAGATAGGTAATTCCGTAGCTATTACCGTTGTTAAAGCTATTGCCCAAGAAATTTATAAGGTTATTTACGACTGTTGTAAGCTCGAAGATAAAAATAGTTCAGCAATTTTATAAAGTTGCAATGATTCAAGAAAAAAAAGTTAGTCAGAAAGAATTTATATTTGATTATTATAGAAATAATCCTAATAGAGATATTGAACACAAAGAAATTGTACCGATAGTCACCAAAAACTGGGAAACTCGGTACGGAAAAAAATTAGCAGATCCAGATAGAGCGATTAGAAGCCTTTTTGAAGAAGGTAAATTAATCAAAGTTAGGATAGGCGTTTATAAATACGATCCTGATTTTGTAGCAAAACCACAGGCAAAAACATTTCCAGATAACTTAAAGAAAAAAATTTTTGAGAGAGATAACTACAAATGTGTAATTTGTGGTCAAGGTCAAGAAGAAGGTTTAGAAATTCATGCTGACCATATTATACCTAGATCGCGAGGTGGTCAAAACACTTTAGAAAACGGGCAAACTCTCTGTAGTCGCCATAATATGCTCAAAAAAAATCTACAACAAACAGAAACAGGGAAAAAAATGTTTATTAGACTTTATGAGTTAGCTCAAAAAGAGCAAGATGAACAGCTTGAAAATTTTACTAAAGAAATTTTAGAAATTTATGAAAAATACGATATTAATGGTCATATTGATTGGAATAAATAATTTACGCTAGTGATTAGCTTAGAATTAGATTTTGCCAAAATATATTTAACTACATTAATTTTGAGCCAACAGTGAGCCAAGCATCTATCCAACCAGCAAAAATAACCAGAGTATTACCCGATTCTATTGCAGAGGAAATTGGCTTTGAATCAGGAGATGCCATTGTATCTATTAATGGTACTAGTCCCCGCGATCTAATTGATTACCGATATTTATGTGCAGATGAGTACTTAGCACTAGAGGTGGTTGATACAGCAGGAAAAATACATCAGGTAGAGATTGAGAAAGACTATGATGCTGACTTGGGACTGGAATTTGAGACAGCTTTATTTGATGGATTAATTCAATGTAACAATCGTTGTCCCTTTTGTTTTATCGATCAACAACCCCCAGGAAAAAGAGCCAGTCTTTATTTCAAGGATGATGATTATCGTCTTAGTTTCCTCTATGGTAGCTATCTTACTTTAACTAATCTAACAGAAAAAGAATGGCAAAGAATTGAACAGATGCGCTTGTCTCCTCTATATGTATCAGTTCATGCTACCGAACCCGATATTAGAAGTCGTTTATTAAAAAATTCTCGCGCTGGACAAATTATGTCTCAGTTGCAATGGTTTCAAGAAAGACGCTTACAAATCCACGCCCAAGTAGTAGTATGTCCTGGGATTAATGATGGCAAACATCTAGAAAGAACTCTGTTAGATTTAGCCTCTTTTCATACTGGGGATATCCCTGCTGTAGCTTCTGTTGCAGTTGTTCCAGTGGGTTTAACTCGGTTTCGCCCTCCAGAAGATGAATTGATAGCTGTGAGTCAAGCTAAAGCTATTGAAGTCATTACCCAAGTGCAACAAATGCAGACTCAATTTCGACAACAATTTGGAACTAATGTAGCTTGGTTAGCAGATGAGTGGTTTCTGATTGCACAACAAGAATTACCACCCGAATCCCACTATGAGGATTATCCCCAAATTGGTAATGGTGTAGGGTCAATTCGCCTATTTCTCAAGGAGTTTCAAACTTTAGCTAATGAGATGTTACCTACCCAAATAGCTGCACCTCGTCGTTTAAGCTGGATAGTAGGAAATGCAGTAGAACAAGCTTTTCAACCTTTAGTTAAGCAGTTAAATTCTGTAGCAGGATTAGAAGTTAACCTAATTGCTTTACGTAGTGAATATTGGGGACAAGAAATAACCGTTACAGGATTACTAACAGGACAAGATTTACTCGCTGGCTTATCTCAGCAAAATTTAGGAGATGCTATTTTACTACCATCTCTCATGCTGAAACACGACGATACAAAATTTTTAGATGATATGACAGTAGAAGAAGTCAGTAATAACTTAAAAATTCCAATTATTCCTGTTGGCGGTGTGGAAGATTTAATCAGTAAATGTGTTAGTGCTAATTGGGGGAGAACTAGCGAAGCTGTCATGAGAGTCAATCAAGTCTGAAACTCTTGCTACATAAGCAATTAAAACTAACATAGAAAGCCCTTCTAGACTGAAATGTTGGGTTGTTTTTAAATTTCAAATTAACTGTTCTCTCCTCCACCCCCCTTTTTAAGATAGAATCAAAGCCATGTAGTCTTAAAAGATGTTAAGAAATATATAGCAAAGTTAATAATTTCATTTCATCAATATTTATGGACAGTAAAGATTTAGCAAAATACATAGAAGCTACCAATGGAATATCCAAACCTTGGCTACTAGTGCAACTCAGACTAAAAAAATTACAAGAACGCAAACATACCCTGACACAACAAGAATACCTGCAACAAGTACAAGATATTCATGATGACTTGATGAATCTAGGTCAATGGTGGAAAGGGATTGAAGGAGAAGTTTTTAACACAGATAGACAAACCCCCTGACCTCTCCCGACCCTAACCCTCATACTATAGGGCGATGCTCTCCTAACTTCACAGTATGGGTTTTCTGGTTATTTCCTATGTCTAGGTTTGTTAATTTGATTGACTAGAAGTGAGCCAAAATATCCCGTTTTTGAGCAATACAGAGAAAAATTGGGAGCGTGATAGCCCTCGTTTTTAACCGAGGGTGGAAACGCGACAGGAGGGGATTTATCTCCCTGTATCTTTTTCTAATTTTAATTTATCGATCATTTCCTCAATTACTTGAGTCATTGTTTTATCTTTTTGTTGAGCGTAAAGCTTTAATTTATTCTTGCGTTTCAGGCTTAATCTCCGCCGTGAATTTTTCTTGATTCATGCCATTGCAATGTATTTGCGTGATAGGATTTTAGCATGACAGAATATCGCACTCAAAAAATATTGTTATCTGGATATATTGACGATGAAGCTAAAGCATATTTAACATGGCTAGTTCATCAATCAAACAATCTTTATAATTCGGTTTTATTCGCGATTCGACAAACTCATTTTGAGCAATGTGAGACTCGTACTTTTTTTGAGCAAAATAATATGTATCGAATTGTCTTTAAAGACCGATATGTTAAAGCTAGTTATGCTCAGTTGTGCAAAGACTTTAAAACAAATAAGCACTATGAAGCTCTAGGAGGACAACAAGGACAGCAGTGCATAAAATCGGTACTTGAGTCAATAACTAGTTACAACAAGCTGCTTAAAAAATGGTGGAACAAAGAACTAGAAAATCATCCCAAAATCCCAAATTACCGCAAACCAGGAGGTGTCTATCAGGTTGCGTTTACCAGTCAAAATATTACCTATGATGATATAGAAGGATATGATTTGTCGAGTCTTAGTAAATCATATCGTAAACGCGGAGAAACAAGGCTTAAGCCTGTTTCGTAACATCCGCTTTAGAATCCAGCTTTTTCAAAAGCTCGAGAACTCAAATAATAGGAAAATAGATAGAGATAGTTGGAAACTCAATTTATTTTATGCCTACATATTCAGGAATATCCAGTGAAGCTTTTAGACATCCTTTAGACCGTCAAGCAGAACAAACATTACGAAGTCTTCCTGGCTTTGAACTGCTAGCCAATAGGTTTGTCGAATACTTTTATGAACGACCTCAAAATATTTATTGGCAGGGTAATTGTATTCAAGCTGGTGTGAGGCAATATTCGACTCTTTACGGGATTTTTCGGGAATGTGTGCGGGATTTAGATGTCTATCCTGAACCCAATTTATATGTGGCACAAAATCCTCTAGCTAATAGTCATGCTTTAGGACAGGAGCAACCTTATATTGTAGTTAATACAGAAATACTAGAATTAATGGAAGAAGCGGAACTTCGCACCATATTGGCTCACGAATTAGGGCATATTAAATGCGAACACACCATCTTAATTCAGATGGCAATTTGGGTAATGGGTGCTGCGGAGCTTCTGGGGGAGTTAACTCTTGGTTTAGGCAATGTGATTAGTAGTGGTCTGATTTTGGCTTTTTATGAATGGCGACGCAAAGCAGAACTATCAGCAGATAGAGCAGGGATGCTAGTCATAGATGACCTGGAGACAGTGATGACAACTATGATGAAATTGGCTGGAGGGAGTAAAAAATATGGTCACGAATGTAGTCTGGCAGAATTTCGACAACAAGCCCAAAATTACCAAGAATTAGACCGAGATAGCTTGAATCAAATTTATAAGTTTCTGATTCATAATGGCGGGAACGGTAGTTTTTTAACTCATCCTTTTGCCGTAGAGCGTTTAAGTTATTTAGAAGATTGGGCAAAATCAGCAGAATATCAACAAATTAAACAAGGAAATTATCAACGAGTCGGTCAAAAAGGCTCGGTTGAAGTTGAAGTTGAAGAGACTCAGACAGAAGTAGATAATTTACAAAGACAAATAGAAGAATTACAACAAGAAATCCAACAGATTAAAAACCAGAGAAGGGAACAAAAATAGCTTCCTTAGAAGGAATTAAATCTCTTATATTGTTCGATATACTTAGTTTCATGGTAAGTACTCAAGAATATGGCATTGAATCCCTGTCCTTGTTGCGGTTATCTAACTTTAGAAAAACCTCCACCTGAAACCGATCAAATATGTCCAGTTTGCTTTTGGGAAGATGCTATGACTTTTTATGAAGGAGGAACAAATAATGTTTCTCTTTTGGAGGCACAGCGAAACTTTGTTCAAATGGGAGCTTGTGAAGAATATTGGAGAGATTGGGTGCGTCTTCCTAGCAAAAGTGAGCAAAGACCAGCCAATTGGAAAACCTTAGACGAAAATTTTGATGTTTTCCAGCAAAAAGTTATTCAAAGTATTCAGAAAGCTTTTGACAGAGTGGAACTAGAAGATGGAATTACTTTAGTTGAAGCTCGTCTAATTGATGATTATATATTTGATTATTCTCAGAAAAAACAGCTTAAAGAAGAGCGATTCAAACAACAAATAGAACATAATCATTTATTTAGAGAGTCCTTGGATATTACTGAAAATGATCTTCTTGAAAATTGGCAAGATATTCCTGAGAGGGTCATAAAAAATTTGTCTGATGTCTTATGCTTTTTGGATGAAAAAGGCTATCGATTTTATCTGCCTGCTTACATGATTTGGACAATTAATTATTTTGGTAAATGGGATTATTATTCAGTTGATTCTACAATTTTTTCCTTATGTCCTTCCGAGTATAATCTATCTAGAAGACAACTTTTAACTGTGAAACAATGCCAAGCAATCTGCCAATTTGTGCGTTTTATGGCAATCTATGATAATGATTTCATGGCTGGTAATTTAGAAACTTTTGAATATTGGCAACAATTTTGCCAACCTTTAGGAAATGAGGTTTACTATCGATATGGGTTCTGTTTAAAAAATCGCAAAAACTAGCTGTTTTTTAACTGTTGAATTTTGATGCGATCGCCTTCAGTTACCAGCAATTTATTGACAAGACTCTAGCTATCCCTCCACCGCAATAAGCGATCGCAATGTATGAGAGTAATCCTATTAGAATTTAATTGAAGTTTTGGCAATCAGATGAATATGATTAAGCGCAATTATATCCCTCTCAAAAATAAATTCGCTATAGTCGGCTAAATCATCTAATCCTACACAGTTAAGTATAATTTCGGCACTCAACCATACCATGGCTCTAAATAAAGATTGTTTCCAGATTGTTTTCATTATTGGCTACTTCTTGAGAAAATCAACAAAATGCTTTTTACTAACTGCGAATCAAACTCTATCTTGAAACTAAAGAGCAAAAATGAAGAACCAATGAAGAAATAAATTTTAAGTAGTTAGCGCAGGATAAGGTCGCAATAGTTGAGATAAGCAATAGGGAATGGGGAATGGGACTTGGGGAATGGGACTTGGGGAATGGGGCACCGAAGGAGACTTCACAACAAAACCGATCTCTTTTGGCTTCAATACCTAGATATATTAATTCACTTTCCGCACGTCAAGTTGTCATATGTTTTGTAGTATGCCCTTGGGCTATTTTGGCGATCGCTATCAGAGTAATTTTGACTATTTAGCGGTGCCGAAGGCAACCGCG
>JAAUYH010125740.1_pt1 | contig 39121 bp, 26 predicted proteins | sample 7278061 | NCBI WGS metagenome assembly JAAUYH01 (sample SAMN14350203, study PRJNA611818) | marine sediment metagenome | isolation source: surface marine sediment (0.6m) | place: French Polynesia: Moorea | collected 2018-08
CTGAAATATTGGCGTACCGTTACTCTAAACTATTGTTACCATGATGTTCATCGATCTCAGACGCGTCTAACGAGCTATTGTTCGCATCTCAGTTCCTATTTCTGTGGGCTCGGGGTCCGAAATTAAAAATGCCCCTTGGGTGTCCGTAATTGAGTGGCGCGGGGTTTAGGGGCCAGATGGCCAGGCGGCGAAAACTCAGCACCGATTAAGCCAATGGGAATCATTCACTAACTAGGTCTACACTTATTTTTGTTCACTGCTTTTTTAACAAACGGAGACAAAATGTCATGCATAGGGTTTCGTATCAGTCAGAATACAGATGTGAACTTAGGGTAACTGCATTGGCTCAGTAACCAATGAAATGTTGGGTTAGCGAGTGTTAAACGGTTGTGAAGATATTGTTCGTCTTTTTACGAGATTCCAGCGAAAGCAAGCCAATCTACTCGTTATTCTTTCTCTCTGTCCGTGGGTACAACTCTACTACAGCTCTCGTCGAAACCTAGTTATATTTCCACTTTTGTTCCAAACGGTTCAGCTTGATATGTCATTGGATGTTAAGTCCCTACCTGCCGGTGAAACATGACTATACCGTTTACTTTTCAACATATAGTCAACGAGCCAAACCTTATCAGGTAGTGTATTGACGAAAGTCATTTGTGACTCGCCTTTCAAAATTCTACTACTCATGACCCTCTTACTCACCTTCAAACCTGCTCTGGATTCCCGAAATGTCAACAGTAAGCAACGACACCTTACTTGCATACTTTACGGTATCGGTGGTAAACTGAGATGTGCCCTTAGTATTTTTGTAGAATTTTTTGTTTCGTAAAATAAAGAAATTGGAATAATTATTCCCGTAGTACCATGTGAAACAATACGAACTGCAGTAATACATGCGATAAAAATTAATCGAACAATTCAAATTCATCCAATCTGTTGTTTCAATCTAATAAAGTAAATAATGCAAAAAACAACCGAGCCACATGCGTTGAGAGAATACAAGACGGTTGATCAACATCGAATTATTTTCTAAGACGTGATTACACTCACGTTCATTTCGGAAAGTGTCGACGAGATTGGTGAAGAATTTCAATCTTAACGTGCAGTTCGTTCATCTTGACCAAACAGACGTAGTTATAAAACCTGAAAGGTGATGAGAATGCACCATATTTATTCACAGTTAGTTGATGAAAATTGAAGGAAGGATGCGTAAAATTAATGAATTAGAGCAAGAATTAACATTTGTGAACGATTACTGCAATTTACTTCTGCTCGTACAGTACGTGATAAAGCAGTCCAACGGAGAGTTATGCTACAGGTTCTACACTAAGGCCTATAGCCTTTTGTTGAAACAGTACCCGAGTATCAGTCATTGAGCATACGTAAATTAAATGAACAGAATAAGTATCAATCGATTCGTGACTGTTACCTTCTTTTCTTCTTGCACGTATGCTATGGTAGGTAGTTCAACTCTTCGTTTACCTGCAGAATCTGTCATGACACTGATATATCGCACTTATTGATGTGACAGACAAGGACGATTTCTCATTCCCATGATACTGCACTAACAATTCAAAGAACACGATGTCAGTATATCGAATGACCGATAAGCCGACTTAGACCGCTTGTCTCGTCCCTATAATCCATACCCATCAATTCAACCATGCGACGAACCCAAAAACTTCCAGGTTACCAGAACTAGATTTGTAATACTTAAACTAGCGACCCCTCTTCACTTTCGGCAGAGGGAAGAAGTGACAGTAAACAGAATTCTGTCGCGACCTCCGTTTCCTCTCCCAGTTCATCGCGCCCGGCAGGTGCGGCAGAATCTGTTTCCAGCCGTTATCATGCTCGTGAGTTACCTGCGACTGCATCATGGAGCTTCACCCTTGACTCAAATCTCGCTGTGACAGTTGATGTTTTCCAGTCGGAACCGTGTCTGGTTCGATTCGATGAACGTCAACAACTCACACTCCATCTTTACTAGTTTCGAATTGTGTGATTCGACAATTCTCTCAAGCACTTGATTCGTCTGTCTCGGTATTCCCTTCGCGTATATGAAACGCTTCATTCCGTCTTCCTTGGTCTTCAAGTACGTCGCCCAGGTGCGAACGTACTCCTGCGATGTCTGGATGTAGTGAATTTCGACCATGCACAATCCGAAGCATCACTAGACTCTGCTCTAGAAATTCGGTTGCTTGGTTAATATTCTTGCGCAACTGATGAACCAATCCAATATTGAAAAGTGATATCGCGGTATCAGGATGTGGCTTGTTTTGTCCGTGGATAGCTCGTTTCATTTCCAGACTTTTTTCATGCATCTCCAACGCTTTCTCCAATTCACCCGATCGGTGATACGCACGTCCGAGGTTGAAGAAAGACAGTGCGATGTAAAAAGGTAGCTTGTCGAGTCCGAACGTCACTCGTCCTATTTCCAGGCTCTATTCGTACTTCTGGAGCGCTTTCTGGAATTTGCACATTCCCATGTACACATCCCCGAGGCTTTTGAGAGAGAGTGCGATGTCGAGATGAGGCTTGCTGTGTCCATAGATCCCTCGTCTAATTTCCAAGCTCTGTTCGTGATTGTCTAGCGCTTTGGTCAGTTTACCCATTGCAAGGTAGATATTTCCGAGGCTGCAGAGAGACGATGCAATCTGAGGATGCGGATTGCCATATCTATGGATCATTTGCCTCATTGCCAGGCTCTGTTCTTGGTTCTGCAGCGCTTTGTCCAGTTTAACCATTCGGAAATACACAGCCCCGATATTTTTGAGGCACGATGCGATGTGGGGGTGTGGGATGCTGTGTCGGTGGATTGCTTGATACATTTCCAGGCTGTTTTTTACTTCTCCAAAGCTTTGTCCAGGTTTCCCATTTTCTGATACACGATGCCGAGGTTGTTCAGAGACATAGCGATGTGAGGATGGGGTTGCTGATGTCCGTGGATTGCTCGTCTCATTTTCAAACTCCGTTTATGCTTCTTTAGGGCTTTGTCGAGTTTACCCATTTCTAGATATCCATTTCCAAGGTTGTTCAGGGACATTGCAATATCAGAATGGGGCTTGCCATCCCCGAAGATCTTTCGTCTCATTCTCAGGCTTTTCTTGAGTTTCGAAGTTGCATTACTCAGCCTTTCAGCGCTCGAGAGTGCGTTTCCATGTGAATCGTAAACATTGGCTTCACGAATTTTCACCTCGTGTCCTCGAGTTTCACTAAGAGGCATATTCGCTAAATATTCATTACTGCTTCTACTTCGGTTCTGAGGTTTTTGAAGCTGCAAAATGGTTAGCAAATGTTCCCATACTCGAACTGCTTCTTCCCACCTTCCCATGAACCGCATTACCTTCCCGCTATAGCGATGAATGTCTTCCAATTCGGAGACATCCCGTATCTGGCTAACCCTGACCGGAAGCATATGATTGTTATCTGGACGGCATTACTGCAATGCCGTTTCAAATTTTTAGAAATACCTTAGTGTCAGTAATTAGAATTTTATTAGAATTTTGATTGTTACAGATTGTAGTCTTTTATTGGCTAGAATTTACCTTATGCTGATTCAGCAACTAATCACTCCCTGGGCGTAGAAAAGTCTATATAAACTCGAATGGCTTCTACTTTTTGGTCAGCCAGCTACCATCACTCTACACCACCACCTTCAATACCATCCACCTCTACGTTTTCACTGCACCTCTGGTCAGTGATGGGGCGGGATGTGGCAGCGAGTACCTCTACATCACCTCCCTTTGAAAAAGGCGAAGAAGACCGAAGAAGCCCCCTTGCGCCCCGACAATGGACGCGTGCCTGAATCACAGTAGACAGAATGGCAGCGTCAGATAGGCTGAAGCGGTCTGGAAGGGATCAAGCTGCTCTCAAGTTGTGCCTTTCGAATGCAACAAATTCCCCTCTCTAACTGCAAGGAAGACCAAATCGACCAAAGACCGCCGGACCCTGTGAATCAACACGCAATAATGATGATGTACTAAAGCTACAGAGTGTGCTACAAATTTGAAATGAATATTTCCAAGTACATAGGGGAACTCATGGAATGAATTGCCGTCCTTTTCGAGTTTAGTTTTCACGGCCTTATGTACGGCAAGTAACGCGAGCCTATATGCCTCATTCCACATTCCAGATCCACGCTCCATATCATTCAGAATGAACTGTCCCACGAGTCGATGCATCCTATAAATGCAAATCTCTTCTCTGTCTTTCTCGTGCCAATCAGAGATGAATCATGCATTATCTTGTTGACGATAACTTTTCGAAAAGTCCCTTTGACATTACTATCTCCATATGCTGTAGCTAATTTCAATATTTTGTTCACTATTACTTCTCCAATACCTCCCTGGTCTAGTATTGCCATCGCTCGCAGTACAGTGGATGATTTCTCCAATAATTTCTGCACACTGATTTTCCACGTCGTCCAAATCGACTGCTGGGACTTCCGAATCGATTTCAGCTCCTCCGTTTTATTCATCATACCTGGCCAATCCTCTTTGTCCGCACTCTCAAACAAGTCCAGGTACTTTGCAAATGGATACTCGAACAGTGCGATGAATGTCCCTGCCTGAACAAGTGCAATTGACAGGCCTCAAAGACTATGCGCCCCGTCATCTCCGCACAATTCCAAGTGCACGGTACTCGTCTTGGTTATTGTCCTCCAATTTGTTGATCTCTTTCATTACCCCGTCATCGTCTACATCACACGTCTTCAGCATCTGACTTTGTCGCAACAGCTCCACCATCGCATCTTTTGCGCACAGTGGCACCAAAACCAGTTTCTGATCGCTCTTTATTCCTGGCCACATTCGCGGCTGACCTTACCGCGACGTTACAAGAAACCACCAATTCTGCCGTACTGGTCCCGCTATTGCGCATTCATCATTCAGTACACCTCCCAATTCACTGTCGTCTGCATTATCCAAGCATAATAACCACCGTCCTTGCCTCCCACATAATCCTTATTTGAACCTTGCAATTATCAGGTTCCCATCTTGCTGGTCTTCTTCACTCATTTTATTCCTTGTGAGTATCTCTGTTAGTCTCACAATCGATCCTATTACATCCATCACACCTCCGTCTATTATTACCCAGAATATGCGTTATGGTACCTAGCAGTCTTGTTCTGCTCGATACGCGAACGCGATCATCAATTCTTTCTTTCCTGCTCCACCGTACTCCATTATCACCGCGCTCCTTCGCTTCCCCAATATGCCTTCAATGGTCCTCAACTCCTTATGACGACCCGAGAAGAACTCTGAAACTGATGGACGCACATGATGCTGCCCATTATCACAAATTTTCTGTTCTAATTCTTTGATCTTCGAATCTAACACACATATGCTCGAAATGCTATCTGCTACGATGGCCTTCTCGTTCAATGTTTTGAGTTTTCTCTCCTCTTTCTTCACCTTTCTGCATCCATAATTTGACTCCTTCGTCCTCCCAGTAGCTGTTTTTCCACTGCCCCCATTATACAGACTGTTTCTTTCAATGCATCGAACAAAAAATCAACAGCAGTCTCATTCACCCTCCGTGAAGGGTTCATGACTTAAGCCAGACTTTCCAGTATATATCGTAGTAGAATCGTAACTTGAATAAGTACACCTGGGAGCTGTTGTAGATAGATTTAGGCTAGAGTAGATACTTTTTGCCCGGAGTGATCTGATGTCCTCCGACATGCCAGAACGATTTTTATCCCCGAACACAATAGATAATATCATACTACGTACTACCAATCATAGAAGAATAGCTAAACAATCATAAACTAAAATGCAAATACAAAAGAAACGTACTAAAAGTAGTGGGAGCCCCAAATAAATGGCTACAGTGCACTATTCTCCCAAGATTCGCTTCCGCGTACATCGGCACCCCTTGAGCGCCATGTGCCACAAGGTGAAAAGTTGAACTCACGCCAGCGACACATTTCGATACATCGGCGATAAAATCCACAGTTGCCGACACACGCTCAACACTGGTCATCAACTTCCCGAATTTAGCACCCAATTCTATTACTGCTGTTCCTTGTCCAATCAGTTCATCTGCTTTAGTAAGTTTCTGAATCAGTTCGTGAAGCGTACCAAGATTATACCTCAATTTCTCTTCTACTTTATCATTCTGTATTGAAGATGATTCACAGTCAGTGACAAGCCTACCAGTATTCAATCTAGGAAGAACCTTTTCCAGTTTCTCCGCTCCAGATGACGGTGCAAGAGTTGCTACATCTCTGAAAATTTTTTGTAAGATAGTCTGTGGTGCGACAAGAGCCCTAAGTAGCTCCTCCCAAACCTCGTGTTTTGGGGATGATCACGATTTCTGCATCACGGACGAGACAGAGTCTTTCCACCGTGCAGGTTCATGTAGACGACCGCGTACTATAATACATGGCCTCCCATCGTGCTCTTCTTCTCTGACCATTTCGAGGACATCTTCCCAACTTCTACTGTTCAATCGAATTAGTTCTAGCGAGTTGGCGTTCTAAAAGTCAATGAGTGATTGAGGCTTCGCCTTCAAATGTATGTGACTCTACACGAGAATGTGTGCCGGCTTGTGTCTAGACTGAAGGCATTGAAAAGGAAGTACAATGCGCATTTCCGCAGTTTGAGAGAAGGACAAAAGTGTGTTCGGGGGACGAGCTGTGGACGACATATTTAAAATGGACAAAGTGAGTTGAGTGCAGACAGTTGAACAGAGCAAGTAGTACAGTATACTGCAGTTCAAACCTACAGATGGGCCAAATTAATTCTCATTGACTGAGACCAGTACAGCAGTCCCTCACTTGATTCCTCTATCGTATATCGTTAAAAATCGTGAGCTGCCAGCAACACAAGCGTCAGTTTATTGTATGGCTCTACTTTACTCGCAGCTTCAGTTTTCCCTGAGCTAGGCCCTGTGACAGTAATTTCTGTGACCAAGCCACTATTCAAGTCACAACTGAACATTGTCTGAATGCTACCAGGCCTAGAATCGAATTCGGAACTGTGGTGCACACACACGATGTCAGCATAGATTTTGGCTCTTCCCGCAGCGGCAGTATGGTCAGAACGACACAGCCCATATACAGGTTGAGGTAGAGGCAGGTAGGTCAACAGTCGCCTGCAGCAGCCGTTAGATATGAACCAGGCGGCTTACGTACAGGAGGGTATTTGGTGGGCTGTTCATATCTGTGTCGGAGTTGGAGACTACCGACTAGTTTATAAAGACTAAAGCCTGGTAGTGTACTGACAGCGTAGGAATAGATGCGCTGGCTATCCTTATCACTTACAATATCGTAGAAATGCTAAACTATCCGAATTATGAAAGTAGACTAGATGCAATAAAATAAGTACTGCCAACTAGCCTAGATTTATTCGTTACGCAATGAGAAACATGCTACGTAGACAATATAACTCCGTTGAAAATCAATAAAAGGATCAACATTGAACTGCTGCAACTTACTAAATTATAGGGTGTCGGTTCACTAGCGTGACGAGAACGCAATCTACGCGCTTCCAGTTAAGATTGTTAGGCGGATTCAAAGGTGGTGCGTTATTGTGTATTGGCATTGTGCTCGAAAGGAGAATAACGGAAAAGAAGAGACATTTGGAGTTCAGCTACCTAACCTTCGATAATCAAAGATCGGTACTGTGCCGATTCAGTAACAACCTTTGAGGAAGCATTTGATTGACACCAACATGGACAAGAATAAGTAACGGATACAGAACGGGTAGAAAAATGGAGGCGCTGAATACTCTGTGCGACCTCTTGAAAAAGCACTACGGAAAAGGAAGAAAAATTTGTATAAAAGCGAAAAGTTGAGACAAGTTGCATAGCATACATTGTTCACTAAAAAGTAGATCAAGACCGAAACGAAAGAATTTATCGAGGGATAGAAAAAACTTCAAGCCGAATACCATTATGTAGCAATCAAGTACTACAAAATCAATGCACATATGTTTTATCAATGAATAGAAAATTTATGCATAATTGATTTCTAATACTGCCGTAAATCAATTCAGCGCAACGCATCTTGCTCATTGGAGCAGAATTGGTCTTTTCTATTTCATGTCACACAAGCCACGTCCAGTGCACTGCAACGTAGAGCGGAAGAGTCAGTACAGGTGCCTCTCCCATGAATAACAGACATTGTGCTGAATTGGTATCTCGCAAAAACCAATTCAGTATGACGTATCTTATTTATCGGAAGGGCACCTGCACTGTCACTTCTACTAGAAGCATTAGTGTAGTGAACCGATATCTTTTTAGTTTCGTCGTTAGGTCTAGGACACCGGTGAAGACAAGTCTAGTCAGGAAAAATAAATTGTGTTGTCCTGAACATGCTTCTGAGTACAGTGCACACGAGTCCAAAGTGCGCGAAATAGTCAGCAGTAAACAGCAGTTGCATACCAAAGCGTTAGAAATGGTTGCAACAACGCTGAACTGAGAGAAATCTGCAACGAGAACTGCTATTTCCTGTCCTACATTCTACACAGCACTTGTCGTTTGCTTTCCGTCGCGACAGGCACACGCAATACGCCAAAAAGTCAAGTCAAACTGTCCGTGAAAAAGTCGCTCCAATGGAGAAGAGGCGTCGAGCTGAATTGGTCGAATGCAAACGTCAAGCAATAGCTTTTTTCTATTCTGGAAAATTCAGAGATGGAGACAAGCATTAGATTGGTGTAAAAATTCTGCACAAAACAGTAAGAAAATCGACAAGTCAAACAAATCGTAGATTACTGATGTAAATTTCGGAATAGCGGGACCATGCGACCGATGTGGTTTTGTACACGATACCGTTGGACAACTCTAGAATGATTATTCTTGTTCGAAAATCACTCTGGAACTTTCCGCAACGGAGAATAGTGAAGTGACGTGACGAAATCCAGATGTCATCTGATACTAGTGTGCAGATACTAGTATATCAGACTTAACATAAGCTCCTGTTTCACATGACTGCTATTAAAAATTAACGTTGGAACCAGGTATGTGAACTGAATACATCATGAGCACATTCGGATTGAAGGAAAAACGAGCACTTAACTCCATGATGAACAATTGCAGGCTCCTCATAAAAAGAATTATGACAGAATTTCATGATCAATGAACTGTGAATTCTATGTAGTTCATTCTCATAAAGAACCATCATGACGCTTTCCTTAAGAATTTTTCACATTTACGTGAAAAGAATTTCTATAAAATTAGCCCGATGCATCACTTACACACTCTGGAACGTCAGCTATAATCGATTTTGGAATTAATGTACGAAAGAAGGTTGATCTTTAGAAAAGAGGCAACAACAAAACTAGAAGAATGTAACAGATACAAGAAAAACTGATAAAATCTCCAGGCCTTTTTTCCACTAAGTTCGGGCTTCATCGTGCATATATATCTAACAAACAAGAACGCACAAGTTGTAATCGCGTACTTTCTGAAACTGCAACTGGTTTATAACAACGTAGCAGAATAATCTAGGCTGCGTTGTTAATGAATTTTAGATCGTCGCACTTATTAAGCTTTAGATTCAATTGTTACATATCACGAACATGTTTCAACTACGGTTCTTGTACGGGTATACGCATTGCACAATATATCATTGTATTTCGCTTGGAATCTACAGTTCATGTAATTTTTGGTCAGATATGTCTCCACAATTTATTTTCAAGCTGTAGGAATGTATCAGAAATAGGCCGAGATCTATTTAGCCGGTGTGTAACTGATTCCAGTAAAATGAACCGTCTGAATGCCTGAGAAGATAGATTCACAACCTGCAACGAAATCGCACCTCATCCCCCCAACCCCGAATGCACTCCTCGCTGACTGAATGGAGGCTGCGGCAGGCTCGCGATACGTTCTCTCCGTGCTCAGATCGTGCGGCTTCGTGCGGCAATACGGGCAGACTGATAAGAAACATAGAATACAACAGCTACTGATATTCGGAATATTGGTAGGTATCAAAATTGATTCGAGTTAGGGGTCTTCCACGACTGAAAATCCAAATAAGGGCCCTATTTGACTTAGATCGATGATTTAGCATTCATGCGTTAAAAATATCATAATGTGCACTCCACAAATTCCCTTTTAAACGAAACTGGCATAGCAAGTCACATAATTTTATTTCTCGTATTAGTCATTGAAAAATGATTCAATATTTTAGGTATCCTACGGGAATAAACTATTCACAAATAGAATCCTGAAAAATTGATTTAATTTTCGTACGGTTCCTTAGCCAAAATATTTATTTTGAGCAGACTAGGTCTAGCAGTGCCCTGAATCCTCTATCTCATTACTTCATTTGGACATCTAGTAGTTTCAATCTTCATTAGTATTAGTGAAATTTTAATCTCAAATTTTTCGTTACGTCGTTGCATCACCGCATAGTACTGCAATCTGTCAATAGATCTATGGCCTAATTGATCATGGGCGTTGTTGACGGTAACAGTATTCAGAATCATTCAACTGGCATACGAATAATAAATTTGAATCTTCTGAGCGCAAACTGAATTAGTATGACGCATCCACTGTTATTGGAAAAATGAATAGCACACATGAAAAATAAGGATTTATTTCATGTGAATCAATTTTCCAATAGCACTGGCTATACATGATTTTGCAGCGCCGCAAAAACCACGGAAAACAATGGGATATTTAAAGTTCACTTCATCATAGGCCATACTAGCTACAAGACCAGCGATGGAACACCTCACGCTGCACCTTCTTCAGCTCCGATTCTATGACTCGACACCTCACCACTACTTGTTTCAACTATCTCGTTATTCTGTTCGCGAATTGCCAATGCTTCATCTCTTCTTCCTTGGTCTTCGTATACCTCGGCCAATTCAGACTGAACTGCTCTGATATGTGGATGTAGTAAATTTTCAGCATGCACAATTCGCAGCATCTGAAGACTCCGTTCTAGAAATTCAGCGGCTTGGTTCAGATCCTTTTGTATGTGGTGTACCAATCCAATATTGCAAAGCGATATTGCAGTATCAGGATGCGGCTTACCGTGTCCGTGAATTGCTCGCCTCATTTCCAGGCTCTGATAGTGCTTCTCTAGGGCATTTTCTAGTTTACCCGTTTCTTGGAGCACAAGTCCTAAGTTGTTCAGAGACGATGCGATGTGAGGATGCGGCTTTCCGTGTCCGTGGATGGCTTCTTTCATTTCCAAGCTCTGGTTATGTTTCTCCAGCGCTTTGTCCAGCAGACCCATCTGGCGATACACAAGTCCGAGGTTATTCAGTGACGATGCAATGTGAGGATGCGGTTTGTCGCGTCCGTGGACCACTTGATATATTTCAATGCTCTCCTCGTGCTGCTCAAGCGCTTTCTCTAGTTCATCTATTTGACGATAAACAAGTCCGAGGTTGTTTAGAGATGACGCGATGTGAGGGTGCGGCTTAGCGTGCCCATGTATTGTTCGATACATTTCCAGGCTTCGTTTGTGCTTTTCCAACGCATTGTCGAGTTGACCCATTTGGCGATGCACAAGTCCGAGGTTGTTGAGAGACGATGCGATATGAAGGTGCCCCTTGTCGTGTCCGTGTATCGCTAGATATATTCCTAAGCTTTGTTCGTGCTTTTCTAGCGCGTTGCCGAGCTCACCCATCTGGCGATACACTAGTCCGAGACTGTTGAGAGAGGAGGCAATGTCACGATGCGGCGCGCTATATCCGTGGATTTCTCTCCTCATTTCCAGGCTCTTTTCGAGTTTCGAAGCTGCACGGTTGAGCTCTCCGGTTCTCATGAGTGCACTCCCCAGTGAATCGTATACGCTGGCGATACGACTATTCAAACCTTTTGCTCGATTGCGCTGAAACAACGTGTTCACCAAGCGCCCAATGCAACTTCTACTTCCGTTATCCTCTTGCTGATAGTGTAAAATCACTAACAAACGTTCCCATACTTGAACTTCTTCCGCAGCTTTCCCCATGAACCGCATTACCATCCCACTGTATCGATGAATGTCTTCAATCTCTGAAACATTCTGGATGTCCCTACTTCGTTCCGAGAGCATGTAGTCGTGTACTAGTGCTAGAGCGTGTATGGCAATTTCACAGTAATTATTTTCGAACACATCTGGCAATGTTCCGAACGACTTACCTTCCTTCTCCAGCTCAGTTTTCACACTTTCGTGTACGGCGACCAACGCAAGACTATGCACGTAATTCCACATTACTGAACCACGTATCATGTCACTCAGGATAAATCGCTGCACAAGTCGATGCATCTTGTACACGTCTCCTCGTCCTTCCCCTTGATCCCGACAAATCAGAGATGACCCATGAACCAGCTCTTCAGTGATAACATCTCGAAACTTCCTTTCAACTCTACCGCTTTCATCTGCCATAGACACTTTCAATATTCGACTCACTATCGCTTCACGAACAGGTGCTGGCCCTAGCATTGCCATTGCTCGCAATACCGTGTACGCTCGCACCGATAATCGCTGAACGCTAATTTTCCAGGTTGTCCAAATCGACCGCTGCGATTCCCGAATTACTGTCAGCTCATCTGTGTTCTTCATGATATCTTGCAAGTCCTCTTTTCTGTTTGCGTTCTTGAACATATTCTGATACTCTCTGAATGAACACTCGAATCGTGCGATATACGCCCCCGCCTGTACTAGAGCAAGAGGAAGACCTCCAAGACTGTACGCTCCGTCATCTCCGCATAATTCTTTCAGTGCACTATGCTCATCCTGGTCCTCAGTGGCCAGTTTTTCAATCTCCTTCAATACCCCATCGTCGCTCGCATCCCGGGTCTGTACCACCCGACTTTGTCGCCACAGCGCAACCATCGAGTCCTCAGCAGACAATGGTTCCAAAACCAATTTCTGATCCATCTTCATTCCTGGCCACGTCCGAGGCTGGCCCTGCCGCGATGTTACTACCACGAACCCGTTCTGCAGCATTGGTTCCGCTATCCCGCACACTTCATTAAGTAAACCCCTCACTTCGCTGTCGTCTGCATTATCCAAACATAACAGCCACCGTCCTTGTCTCTCACGTAGCCCTTGTTTCAATGACGCAATTACTAGATTCGCATTTCGCCGTTCATCTTCGCTCATTTTCCTCCTTGTGAGTTTCTCTGCCAGTCTTGCAAGTGCACCAATCACATCCCTAACACCACCGTCTACCGTTACCCAGAATACTCCTCCTGGTACCTGCCCGTCCCGCTCTACTCGATCCGCGAAGGCAATCATTAATTCTGTTTTTCCCACCCCTCCGTATTGTGAAATAACCGCACTCCCTCGTTCCTCTAATATGTCTTGAAGAGTATTCAGCTCCTTCTTACGTCCCGAAAAGAGTGCTGAAACGGACGGTCGGACATGATGCAATCCATCATCCCAATTTCCCGGTTCCTGCTTTAACTGAGCCACCTCTTGACCGACTGCACATATCCTTGATGCGTTACTTGCAACCATCACTAGCGGTTCCAATTCTGCGATTTTTCTTTCCACCTCCTTCACATCGGCTGCATTCATGATTTGACTGCTTGCTCTTCTAAATAATTGCGTCTCTGCGATGTCCATCGTACAAACCGTTTGTCGCAATACATTAAAGACAAACTTCTTGTCCAACTCATTTGTGTTCCGCGATGATTTCATGATTTCCGTAATACTCTCCAACACATAACGCAGTAGAATCACGATTCGACCAAGTGCAACAGGGAGCACCCTCCGCCCACGGTTCGCTTCTGCACACATCGATACTGCCCGGGCGCTGAGTGCAACAAGATGGAAGACTGTACTCACGCCAGCAACACATTTAGATGCATCAGCAACATACTCGGCGGTTTTCGCCACACACTCCACACAGGCCACCAACTTCGTCAATGTAGCTCCCGTTTCCACTGCTGCTATGCCATGCGCCATCATCTCGTCTACAACGCTTAGTTTCTGTATATGTTCGGAAATATATACAGGATTATCACTCCATTCATTATCCATCGACATCGAGGACGGTTTAGGGGGAACTCTATTAGTAAATAATTCCCCAAAAGCGTTTCTAAGTTCTTCTACTCCTGTTGAGTGTCCATGAGAGGCTGCATCTCTCACTTGTTTTTCCAAGAACTCCCAGGCAGCGATGCGGGCAATAATTCGCTCCATCCAGACCTCGAGCTGTTCGGATGTTTCCGGAATGATCTGAATCCATATGTTACGAACGAGAAAAAGTTTTTTCAATCGTGTGTGCCCATGAAGATGACCGCGTACTGTAATACGCGGCCTTCCGTCGGTATTGTCCACCGAAACTATTTCATGAACATCTTTCCAACTTCCATCGCTCAGTCGAACTAATTCCAGCGAATTAGCCTTCTGAAAATCGACGAGGGACTGAGGCTGGTTGGTCCCGTCTTTCTTCGCCTCCTTCCAGTATATGCGACCTGAAACTAGAATGTGTGCCGACTTGAACTTGAACCAAGATCGTCGCCTAGGATACAGAACACGTATTTCAGCAGTTGGAAAGAACGTCGAAAGTGAGCCTGGTGAATTTGCTGGGAACAACATGGTTGGGGTGTGCGAGGGAAGATGCGAGTTGGGTGCAAACTGTTGTGATTTAAAGACACAGATTTAGTAGCATGCTGTATTTTGCAGATGTAGGAAACGAATCCTCGCATTGTCACACCAATAGCGCGTTCGCCATGGCAGTTAGGTTCTTGTCCCATGCAGTCGTAAGGAGATTATCTTGTTTTTTTCAGCTCGGAAAGGGTACGTCAGTGAACATAAACTAGTGATTGGACGGATTGTGATGCACATGGAACCTGATCAGAAAATGCAGCTGTTATCGTTGTCGAATTATCAGCAACAGTATGTCGACAAGAACGATTCCAGAGTATGTACCCCAAGTCTTTCGCTTAGCAATGAATGGAAGGCAATCAAAGCAAATATGAGAATTTCCGCTATGAATTGAGTGTGTGTTCATAAGTAATCTTCCTACTTCAAATCTCATCTCCCTTATGCTGTTTTGTTTTGTATCGTTTTTGTAACCGGTATAGATGAGCTCGATAATATTAGAACACTATGCACGATTCAGCGTGAGAATGAACGAACTGCTCTAACCATGCATTTCACCCAAATGAAGAGCCTGTCTGTGCCGTGTAAAGATTTTTTTGCTTTGGCAGTCTTATAATTTCGTTATATTTGCTTCTATGCTTCGCCTCCGCTTGTGGGGACCTTCATTGTAATCATAATCATCTATCACTCCCTGCATCGCCTATTAGTTATCAAACTGTACGAAGCGTACCACATATACTCAGCAACGTGTTTTCTATGTACGACGCATTATTCTTGATAGCGGTGTGAAATCGCCATTCGTTTCTGGTCTATCGCTATTCCTACTGATACTACTCATTCTCATCACTATCCTGCCCTACATATTCTTCTTCGCCACATTCATTCGCGGTTTTCCAATTTGCCTTCCCGCCACGTGTGCACAGCGCACTCGCAGCTCACCACAACGAGCAACTGTTACGTAATCAATCTCCTTGAATCACGTTTTATGGGTGCCCCCCATAGTGCCACCAGAGACCATGAAAAATGGATTTGGATTGAAATCTTTATTCGCCTTCAATTTTGTAAGACAGAATCAAATTCTATTAAATATATTCTCTATCAGTTACTATTTCTTGCATTTTTTACTATGAGAGTTATTCTTGATTTCCTATATATCCAATTTTATGAGACGTGTTTGATTTTGAGGAACAAAAGTAAACACCAATTTAATTTTTGTCGTCTTTTACATATCAAAAAATTCTTACACGCTATCAGTAACCTCTGGAACATTTCCAACATTAGCAAAATTCTTACAAAGTATCGAATGAAAGAATAATCCGTAAATTGTTCACAAGCGTAATGAAATATTTTATCTATTTTTCGAGACCAGTGTTCCTTGAAGAATAATCTTTTTGCTTCATAATCGAAAAATAACTACAAAATACAGATTTTGAAAATCTCCGGGCACCACCCAAGTATTGCAACGTTCACACTCTTGGTCCCAATTAGGTTGGTGTGCTGCAGTTTGGGCTTTTGATTTCTGACGCGATATTTGACGTTTATGGAATAAGTACCATTGATCGTAAAGAACATGGAACAGAACTATAGCAGAATTCAGGTGCGATACTGTTGCTTGAATTTTGTTTATGGTGTAAACACCTTTGATTATTGTTTGTGTACAGTGTGCTTAGTCGTACGGCAAATCAACCATTCGGTGAAATGCACATCAGGGTTGCAGATTTCATATTCTCTTCCTGTAAAAAAAGTATAATTAGACTGAACAATTTTTCGACATTGCCCGCGCGTCTTCTGCAGCTCCAGTATGTATTTTAAAAACTGTCTCTGCATCTACATCCTTCTTTTATACGCTAATACCAAACTATGGCGGCATCAGGACGCTTTCTATCGTAATGAACTGTTGTTGATGGATATCAGTACCCGCAGTCAATTGGGAGTGACTGTAGTCACTCACAGCTATTGTCATTTGATTTTTACTTTCCGTCACACCCGTTCAAAATTGTTCCAAACGTTCACCTAGCTGAGTTTAAATCTTTCGATTGCATCCACGATGTAGGCCACTACTAATCAGCACCCTTCAGCAGAATGAAGAGGGCAAAATTGCATTGAAATTTTTATAATTTGATTTTTTTAGGTAAAAGTAGTAAAAGAACTTTGGTTGTGTCGCTTAAAAAACTTCATACGAACATCACCTACTGAAGCTGATAGAAACTGAAATTACGGTTTCATCCCTTGAATCGCCCTCTCCTTGTTCTTCCTTTTCTCATACTCGGTCGCATGTAAGGAAACATGCCTAGCTTCCTACAAAAGGCCACTGAAACGTGCACGGCGACAAATGGTGCAACGGCTATTACAACAGAATGGTGGGATTGCTTTACAATCGCACGTAGATGAGTGGAATTATAGCACAAGCGCTAAGGCACATTTTATGGCTGCAGCGAGTACTTGTACTATATCTTTCATTTTTTACTTAATGAGTGTGAAAACGTAACTTGTCAATAAAAATGTACAGACAGATCAAATTTATAACCCATCGAATATATTCAGCCTTAGAACATAGATTGTTAGTTGTCAATATGGACTGTTTTGATCTTGGGGTTCTGCTTTTTCGCGCTTAACAATGCGAAATGTGACGGAAGAACTCCTAGAGCGTGCTTTTGCAGATTTTAACTGATCTCATCAAGGGTCGTTTAAGAAATATAGATCAAATGCGTGAAATAATGCTCATACCTTTTTATATATTTGGGGATTCTTCAACAACTTTTATACGTTGGTTGCGATGAATCACTTACACTTTTCAAATTTCATTGAGAGATTTCTTCGCGGGATCGATCTTTATCAAACATAGCCAGACTATTTACTGCCTCGAAGAAGTTCCTAAAATTCGATATTGCAGATATTTTGGGCGATACTTCTCAACGCTATGTTTTAGGTATGTCCAAATAAAACAAATTTGTAGCAGTTGTAGATTAATGTTTACTCTCCGATGCGCTTAAAAGACCAGTTAAAGATCGTTTCACGCTCATCTTATCTAGCTTGAATCGCACGCTCGAAATGCCTTACAATCAGTCCGTAGCAACTATAAATTTGTATTTTGAATACATCGAATGACAAATATTTTCATTTCTTTTTAGCGAGATAATTGTAGAGTACTATCATGTACTTATTTTTCAGCACAGCGTTTCAACAGTATTTTTCTATTTTTCAATATTATTTTCAAAACTAATCATAATCAATTCAGACTGAAACATCTTGTTGCAAAATAGCGAAGATAGTAAGTACAGTGGCTCAACGATTAAACTGGAAATCTTGACTCTTTTACCCTAGAAGCAAGAGTTTACTCCCCTGTAACTTTGAAACACGCTACTTTTATCAAGCCCATCAAAGCGAAGTGGAATATATGCACCGTATACACAGTACTAGAGCTCAGAAAATATCATGATTGTAAACAAACTAGCAAAATTTGTCATTTTTGAGTGATTCCAGAAATTTGTTTTTTGGTTGGTTGGGTTCTTTCAATTTGCTGGATCTAGTTGTTCGAATTGGATTTATTTCATAAGTTTTGACTTCAAGAAAATAAAATGAAATACTAGTTTTCTAATGTCTGCATAATATCACGTTGTTTGCTTATTTTGCTGTCGTATGGCCAACGCTTCTTCGCGTCTTCCTTGGTCTTCATACACGTCGGCCAACTTCAGTAGTACTGCATTTATGTGGGGATGCTGTGAATTTCGACCATGTACAATTCGTAGCATCTCAAGGCCTTGCTCCAGAAATTCGGCTGCACGATTCAGTTCCTTTTGTTTGTAATGGACAACTCCTATAATACAAAGTGATATCGCGGTATCAGGATGCGGCCCGCCACGTCCATGGATGGCTCGATACATTTCCAAGCTCTGTTCGAACTTCTCCATCGCTTTGCCTAATTCACTCAAATCTTCGTACACAAGTCCAAGATTTCTAAGTGACAATGCGATGGTATGGTGCGGCTTGTCCTGCCCGTGGATCGTTTGATACATCTTGAGGCTCTTTTCATGCATCTCCAGTGCTTTCTCCAGTTTTCCCAGGGTTCTGTAAGCAAGTCCAAGATTGTTCATCGAAACCGCAATAGCAGGATGTGGGTTGTCGGATCCATGTATCGCCCGTTCCATTTCCAGGCCCTGTTCGTGCATCTCCACCACTTTGTCAAGTTTACACATGTCTTCGTACACAAGTGCAAGATTGTTGAGTGAGGCTGCAAGGTCAGGATGCGGCTTATTATGTCCATGTATCGCTTTGTACATATCTAAACCTTGCTCACACTTCTCCTTCGCTTTGTCTAGTTTTCCCAGGTCTCTGTACACAAGTCCAAGATTGTTGAGTGAACAGGCGATGTCAGGATGCGAATTCTTGGTTCCATGGATCGCTCGTTTCATTTCCAGGCTCTGTTGGTGCTTTTCATACGCTTCATCAAGTTTTCCCAGAGCCCTACACAAACATCCTAGATTGTTGAGCGAACCAGCAATGGCAGGGTGCGGCCTGTCTATTCCATAGATAACTCGTTTCATTTTCAAACTCTGTTCGTGCTTTTGCAAGGCTTTGTCTAGCTTTCCCAAGGCTTGATACACATTTCCTAGATTGCTAAGTGAAACTGCAATGTCAGAATGTGGCGTGTCGTTGCCGTAGAGCTGTCGATTCATTTCCAAGCTCTGTTTGTGATTCTCCAACGCCTTGTCGAATTCACCCAAGTCCTCGTACACAAGTCCAAGATTGTTGAGTGAAGCTGCGATGTCAGGATGCAGCTTGTTTGCCCCGTGGATCACTCGTTTCATTTGTAGGCTTTTCTCGTGTTTCTCTAAGGCTTTGTAAGGTTTACCCAACCTCTCGTAGACAATTCCCAGATTGTCCAGTGAAACTGCAATCTCAGGGTGCGACTTGTGGTGTTTGTAGATTGCTTGTTTCATTTCCAGGCTCAATTCGAGTTTACTGGCTGCGTCACTGAGCTTTCCCATTTTCATGAGTGCAGCGCCTAGTAAACCAAGTGCATCAGCAATACCACGTTCCATCTTCTTCCCACGATTTCGGCGATACCGCACATCAGGCAAACATCCAAGACCGCGTCTCCTTCTGGTTTCTTCTTCGGGGTGGTGCAAGATTGTTAGCAAACGTTCCCAAACCTCAACTTCTTCCTCCGCTTTCCCTAGGAATCGCATTACTTTCCCACTGAATCGATGTATGTCTTCGACTTCTGAAACGTATTGCACCTCACCGCCCTGTGTTGAAAGCACGTGATGATGTACTAACGCCAGAGTGTGTGCAGCAAATTCGCAGTGATTGTTCCCGAATACGAAAGGCAACTCTCTGAATGACTTGGCTTCATTTTCAAGTTCGGTTTCCACATTTTCATATACAGCAAACAGTGCGAGAGTATACACATAATTCCACGCAACTGAACCACGTACCATATTGCCCAAAATAAATCGACGCACAAGTCGATGCATACTGTATGTGCTCTCGTCTTCTCCTTCATCACGCCAAATCAGTGACGAGCCATGCATTAACTCTTTCACGATTACATTTCGGAGCATCCCCTCGGTACTATCACCTCTGTCTGCTGTGGCCGCTTTCAATATTCCCTTCACTATCGCCTCCCCAATACCACCCTGTCCTAGCATTGCCATCGCTCGCAATACCGTGTGCGCTATCCCCGATAATTTCTGCACGCTGATTTTCCACGTCGTCCAAATAGACCTCTGTGATTCTCGAATCGATTTGAGCTCCTCCGCGTTATTCAGAACATCTTGCCAATTCTCTTTGTTCGCACTCTCGAACAAATTGAGGTACTCTACAAATGAATAGTCGAACTGCGCAATGAAGGAGCCTGCCTGAACAAGTGCAAGTGGCAGGCCTCCGAGGCCGTGTCCACCATCATCTCTGCACAGTTTCTTCAGCGCACAATGTTCAGCTTGGTCGACGACCTCTAGTCTCTTGATTTCCGTCATTACTTTGTCGTCGGCCGCATGAGCCGTCTCCATCTTCTGGATTTGTCGCCATAGTGCCACCATCGCGTCCTCTGCGCACAGTGGTTCCAGAGCAAGTTTCTGTTGACTCTTCATTCGGTCCCATGTGTGAGGCTGACCTTGCCGCGAGGTAACCATAACCCACCCATTGCCCCGCGATGGTTCTGCTATTCCACATACTTCGTTTAGTATTCCGCTCAATTTCTTATTGTCTGCATTATCCAAGCATAATAGCCACCGTCCTTGCCTCTCACCTAGTCCTTGTTTCAACGACGCGATTACTAGGTTCCCATTACGACGTTCCTCTTCGCTCATTTTCCTCCTTGTAAGTTTCTCCGCCAGTCCTGCAAGCGAACCAATTACATCCCTCTCGCCACCGTCAACTGTCACCCAGAAAACTCCTCCTGGTACCTGCCCGTCCCGCTCTGCTCGATCCGCGAACGCGATCATTAATTCGGTCTTTCCCAATCCTCCGTACTGTGTGATTGCCGCACTACCCCACTTCTCCAATATGTCTCCAAGAGTTTTCAGCTCCTTCTTGCGCCCCGAAAAGAACGTTGAAAGTGATGGCCGCACATGATGTGGCCCAACACCACCGGTTTCTCGCTCCTTCCTCAACTGAGTCACCTCTTCACTGAGCGCACATATTCTTGATGTGTTACTTACAGACACCACTAGCGGTTCCAATTCTTCGATTTTTCTCTCCACGTCCTTCACATCTTCTGCATTCATGATTTGACTGCCTCGTCCGCGTAATAGTTGGGCCTCTGCTATGTTCATTGTACTCAATGTCTGTCTCAATACCCTAAATACGAACTCCCTTTCCAATTCATTCACGCTCTGTGATGGTTTCATGATTTCCGTCACACTTTCCAATACATAACGCAGCAGAACCACGATTCGACCAAGTGCAACTGGGAGCACCCTCCGGCCACGATTCGCTTCTGCACACATCAAGACTCCTTGAGCACCTAGTACAACAAGATGGAAGATAGTGCTTACGCCTGCAATGCATTTCGATGCATCGGCAACAAACTCGGCGGTTTCCGCCACACGCTCCACACCGGCTACCAACTTCGTCAATGTAGCACCTGTTTCCACTGCTGCTATGCCATGCACAATCAGCTCGTCTACAATCGACAGTTTCTGCATCTGTTCGGGTATCGTAGTGAGATTATCCAACCAGTTCTCTTCGACTTTATCGGTCGGCATCGAAGACGGTTTATTGCCAACCCTACTAGTAGGCAATCCACCAAGTGCAATTTCGAGTTCTTCTACTCCCGATGCATCTTTCATCTCTTGCTGCAACATGTTCCACGGCGCCACGAGAGCCCGAATTTGCTTTCCCCAAGCCTCTTGTTGCTGGTCCGTGGTGGGAATGATCTCAACTTCTACGTCGCGACCGAGGAGAAGGTTTTTCAGGCGTGTGGGTCCATGTAGCCGGCCACGTACTGTAATACGTGGTCTCCCATCGTAATGATCCACCCTGACTATTTCGTCGACATCTTCCCAACTTCCATCATCCAACCGAATTAGTTCTAGTGAGTCTGCATTCCGATAATCAATTAATGACTGAGGCTTGTTAGTTGCACCATTGTTCGCCACCTTCCAATATATACGACTTGACACGAGAACGTATGCCGATTTGTAGTGAGACTGGAGGCATTGCAGAGGAATGGCAACGCGTATTTCGGCAGTTTGAGAAATGGACGAGGATGAGTTTGGAAGAGGTGGTGCTGACGACATGGTTGAAGTGGGCTATGTGAATTGAGTGTTGAGAGTGGAGTGCGAACAGCTGTGATTTATGTGAACAGAGTAAGTGGTGCAGTACATTGTTGTTTACAGATTGGTGAAACGATGCTTGCTGGCTGAGACTAGTACTATAATCAGGTGGACAGCTTGTTTTCTTGCGTAACACCAGCACGGCACTGGTATTGTATCGAGGATCAACTGGCTATTGGACAGAATATAAAGAACAGTACCGTCGTTGTGCATGATACCGTAATGGCTTCATCGGTACTGTAAGCACTGATCAGTATCACCTCAGCAACAGCAATACTTCAACAAATACAATTCCGCGGTATACACCCGAAATCTGATTCTAATTTTTACATTGCCAGTTAATAATAAAAAAACACAGGCGACAAGCTCGTCTTACAGTCACTGAAATAGCTCAAGTTTTCTAGAGTATCGGAAGCTTAACTAAACATGTCTACGTCTCGTACTACATTGGTTAGCAATTTTTTGGCTCTGCTCAGAGCTTTCGCTATATAGGGTACATTTTCTAATCGTTTCCGTCAAATAACATCATAGAACTCTACATTCTCTTGTGTACTGCTAATAAACTTTCTTCTATAATTTCATAGATAACAATATATCTTAAGAGCCTTAAGCTTGGTTGAACTGTTCGATGACGACAATTCTTTGCGTAAAGTACTCGATTCTATCTCAGTTTTCGTAGAAATTTATCGATCTACAACAATTAGTATAAGTTTGGTCATTGTCCTACTGCTCTTTCTAATTCAGCTCGGAGACAATTCTTTGTTGCTGATAACACATTGAGCAGCAGCCTTGGTCAAATGGAATAAATATCTATCCAAAATCACAAATTCTTACGAATTATGGAATTCTAACCTGCACTTGTCCACAGAATTACGGCGCCATTCCAATCTCTGGGCCTTTTTTACAGTGAGGGAATTTTTCGATTCGCTGCTCGCTGCAAGGTATTCCTGTTGCTCACGCAGGATGCCAATAAATTTAATGCAAGCAGAGAAGGACCGATATATCTTTTTTTTCGATTTCTTCTTCACTGACTCGATGACGTACGCGGTTTCTCTTCCATTCTCTTCAAATTAGTGTATCACTTAACCTTTACATCCTCGTAGTATGAGACGAATCCAAATGCGTCCAAAGTTTCTTCGCAACACCGTCCTTTTTCTTAGTTTAGAATCTCCGTAGCTTCGGAAAGCCAGATAAAACTAGCCGCTGTGCGTATTCTTAGAATAGAAAATCATTATAATACGAAGTCTTTGCAGTATGCTTGGTTGGATCTACTTCAGGGCTTCTTCCTGGATAAGCCAGCATGGAATTCTCCTTTTTCATTAAATATTTTCTCGAATCGGAGCAGGCTGTTGTTTACGACCTGAAAGTCAGGTCATTGATTCAAAATCAGTTCCATTTAGCCTAGCTTGAAACTATTTTGGATCTTCAATGAACCTAGTACAGCTCAAACAACTTATAGCTAGATATTCGTCTATTAGCGCTGAAGATGAAGAATGTTCCAGGATGAATGATCTATCCTTACTAAAATTGTATTTTACAACTAAAAAAGAAGTGTTAGACTTATAATAAATCATTTTCTCAACGTATATATGGTTCCACACAACACCCACACTGGCCTAAATTAAGATTATTGCTCGCTATTCTCGGCAAATTTTACCAACTAAACGAAATTCTGTCGAGAGATTTGCTAAAATACATTTCATTGAACTGCGTGTTCAGTACAGTGCATCAATCAATTCAAATAGGAAATTGGTACCTTTGAAGATATTAGTGTAATAAAAAATTTGTTGAAACCGGTATTTAATGCAAAGTTTGAATGGAATATAAACGAAAGAAGCAGCCGAAAATCAATAGAAATAGTCTATTCGACTGATTGAGACAAAGTATGTGATTGATTGATGACTTCAAGTGTTTATAAACATAGTAAACAACGTTTCTTGAACTTCGGTTATTATTAAAGTATCATGTTTCCCAAGTGTGGAAAATATCGACGCTTCAAATCAAATTTTTTTCTATTTTTAACTGAACAAAACTATTCCAGTCATTGGTATGCTGTAATTTGCACATAGCTGGCATATTCATGCAGTTTTTTAACCCAATCATCGATTAAAATCAAAGTTATTGACGTATTTTTTGTAATAATGCAAGGTTTATTGCAATTTGGTTGCTTCCATGCCAGTTTGAAAGACTTTAGTATCCAGAATAATCCCCAAACTACAGAATTCACTTACCGCTAGAGAAATTTCTTGTACTTGAATACTGGGACGCAATGTTCCTACGCTCTAGATACGATTCATTTCTTAAACTAGTTTATAATGCCGTATAATGAAATGAACTCAGTGAAAAGTATTGCCTGACTTAAAATCATTGAAATTGAAAAAAGACTTACCTGAAAAACGGAATTAGTACTCTATAAACTCGGTGCTATGCAAAATTCATTTGGCTGTCAAAACAGAAACTCAGATGATCATTAACCTCAAACTGCAAATTTATACATGTAGCTCCAATTTTGAATGTTTTTCGGTGACCTCTGGTACTCAAGAAGAGCGTTGGATATTTAGAACATCCTCGGTACAATAGAAAATCAATGGGCATAAATGGGTCCCATGCTATCACTTCTGAAAGAATCTCCTTCTTAGTAGTATGATATACTTCTCCATCATTACTTTAATTACAAAATGATTTTCTCCTGCTTTGCAGTATTTTTTGATATTCTCAACTCAAAATCAGAAAGCATTTCTAGCATTCTTTCCGGTTTCTTAACTCTGCAATATGAAGTGTCTCAATATTATGAAATGTAAATTCGGAACCTCCCGTTGCGTCCTACTTCTTGACTCTCTTGAAAAATGTTTGAGTTTTCCTGAAAAATAAGACATAGACTTCGTCCGTAACCTTTTTTAGATTTAGCGTAGCATATCATTCGTGGAACAACTTTGTGGTCAGAAAAACTTCAGTACAAGGATCGAACACAGAAGTTATCGCATCATGTAAGAATTGCATGGATTCATATTGACCTGGAAATAATCCCAATAAGCACCATATCTGTCTATTCTTAGAGTGATAGACAAGATTGACGGTTAGTTATGTAAGTAATAAATTCACGACTAGGTTTTAAAAATCTATTCTTTTTCTTTATTATTTGATCAATCACATGAATGAAATCACATTCTGCCTTATTCGAACCGCGTGTTTTTTGCTTTGCTTCACTGCTTCTTATTGGTATGACTTTGTAGCGTTTCTTTTCAGTCTATTGCTGCAAATATTATTTGCCTCTCTCAAATTTACTACATGATGTCCATTTGGGTGCACTTGAAATCCTCTGAAAAATTTCATGTGCTCACCTATTAAAATGAGAGCCTGAAAAGTGTTTCTAAGCTGTAAATGAACCGGTCATAGAATTTTTGGTTCTCGCTTGGGTACCTGGCTCTAGATAGAATCCTCTCCTCTTACATGTTAAAGCTAGTCCGCCTATTTATACATCTTCAAACAAAAAACTCTCATCGAGATGCAGGAGAAGCATAAGCATGGGAGGGAAAATATTGTGCCGACAAAGCAGAATAGGCGAGAGAACCAGATTGCAATCTGTTGCCGTCCCAAAAAATTATTATCAAAAGCGATTGCGCAGGAGCCAACAGCAAGAGGCGCTGAATTCTACGAACCGCCCCAAATGAAAGAAATCAATTCCTTCCAAGGACTAAAATTCTTCAAATCGTGCCAGCGGAATAATTCAAGCTTCAACGTCTCTTAAGCTATGAATTTTTAAAAAAAGGTCAAATTTAATGGCAGAAGATCACAAGACCTTGCGTAGCGGCCTCAAATGACCAAGCATAGTGTTTTTAACAGCAGCACTAGTGTAAACGGATTCGGTTACGGCATTCAACCTCTGCTGTTCCTAGGTTCTACTGTATCCTTAACAAACCGGGAGCGATAGCGGCATTTCCATGTCTGAAGCACTGAATGTCTTAGTTTTGTATTGATGTATGACGTAAAAGTTTCAATGTTCTTAAAAGTCACTTTGAATTTGTATACAGTGAAGTTATTCTACATTTTACTGTTTTGTCATATGTTCCAAAAAATATTTGTGAGACGAAATTTTGCCCCACTCAATTTTGTGCTCTATGTGATGATTGCTTGTAGTCATCTTTCCAAGTAAATTTATTGGTTCCTCTGCTGTTATATATGAAGAGGTTTTAGTAATACAGTCAAATATATCTTGCTTTGTAACTTTTTATGAAGAAGCTTGCCCCAATACTGATTTTGATGCCTGGAACTCGATATTTTCAAAAGCCAATAAGCAGCTGATTCAAAATCATGGTTGTTCGTATTATGTATGTATAGCGAGATAAAAATTACGAGCAATTGCCGATTGCAAATCTAATTCATTCATTTTTCGAACTCACGTCTAGTGGATTCTATTTACTAATTCTGTCCGAATATCATATTCCGATTTGTAATAAACTAGGGAAACGACTACGAAATACCGCATCTGAACAAGCTGAAACATCGCTATTTGGGCCATGAAATATTACACATGTTCTGTAGCAGCGCTGTAGTTAAGAAAGAAGGGAGCTACATTAATCAGTAACTATTATACGAACAACATTTAATAGATCGGAGTATATTTTAGGAAAAGGGTTTATCACAAATTGGAATAAGTAATCCGAACAGAGGCAGTACTCAATCATGCTAAGATTATGTTGATTTTCCTACTTTTAGTTAGATCAGTTTTTTCGAAAGAAAAATTATATATTTGTATACTTACGATCTTCTTCGCTTTTTTCTGAATTATTAAGCAAGTCGAATGTATCATAAGTCTTCGGATTAATTTATTGAATTCATTAATATTTAATGAGATATCTCGGTCATGAAAATCACACACGATATGAAGAGGACTATTATAAATTCATACTTCTGAATATGAACTCTTGGTAGTGCGAAATACTAATGTAATCGACGATAGCTAATCGACGCAGTACGGTTTGCTTTTTCTATTTACAAAACAATCTATTATAGAAATTTTTGAAATCACTAAGGTTTATCACCAGAGCTTGATTGTTAATTGTGGATTACTCATATTCAAGACTCTTAATACTATCCGAATCATTTCAAAATGTTTTCAACAATTACATCAATTTCAGAAACATGGTTGGTACTCAATATTTCGAAATCTCTGAATTCTGTTTGTAGTCTTATGTTGAAAGTAAATATTTGGAATCACTCTTGCTTCTCAAAACAGATCAGGAATGCTGTGACCAATTTAGAGTGTACCGATAGGAAGTCAGTGCAGATTTTGGAAATGTAGTAAAACAATTGCTAGAATTTTTGTGTTCAATCCAGGGCAATTTCGGATAGGGAAATGCACAAGTTTTACGAAAATTTTATGAGAATTGAATAAGAGGAAAACAGTCCAATGAGTTTGTCGATATGAACAACAAAGAGTATTGATCGATCATACAGGGTAGTGTGCGGAATAAATGATACAGTAGGGTTCAGTTTTAAAATTAGAAGCAGGGGTAGAGAACCCCAATGACTCAACTCTGAGGAAAATGACGCATTGAAAAGGCGGTGTTTCCAGAAACTAACAGGTTGGAAAAAACGGAAGTAAAAACCCTCTTTCGAAGCAACACGCATGATTTGTAGTAATACGCAGGCAAGGAAAAACGAATAAAACAGGAAATTTTATGTAACCAACGCTTACCCAATGGGGAGTTCACGTCGTCAGCATAGACTTGGCAAATAAAGCAGCTGGTTCCACTGGGCCCCAACCACTTTTCAGACCCGCACTGAGCTTCTTGTACTCGCGCTCCCGCACTCATTACTGTCACCACTGTACTGCACTGCACTGCACTGCTTCGATTGTGAGCACCGACCTTCGCCCGCCCGCCTCACCCTTACTTGTACAGCGCACGCGTCGCACGCGTCGCACCCGCCGCGTCGTGACCCCCTCCGCACACCTCGCCCGCAGCACCACACTTCGACCTCCTTATTGTCATAACGCGTTCTGCCGTTGCTGCCGCTACTGCTGCCGCACATCTTCCCGCGCCCAGCTGTATCTCGCACACGACCGCACTTCGGTTTGAACGCGCAAGCCACCCGTCGACTCCTCTCACCGAGACGCCATGGCGCTGGGCCCTGACGAACTTGTAGGCGATCGCTGGAAACTTGGCTCCAAGTTGGGCGCGGGCGCGTTCGGCGAGGTGTACCTCGCGACTGACATAGAGTCCGGCGAGGTGGTTGCCGTCAAGCTGGAGAAAGCCGATGTCAAGCATCCACAGTTGTACTACGAGAACAAGATCTACAAGTGGTTGAATGCGTCTGGGTCGTGGCCAATCGTTGGTGTGCCGAGGCGTCGTTACTACGGCCAAAACGCGGAATACAATATGTTGGTGATGGATTGTTTGGGTCCGTCACTCGAGGACCGCCTCTCTCAATGTCGCCGCCGCCTCTCGCTCAAGTCAGTACTCATGATCGCGCTGCAATCTCTTCGACGCGTCGAGTTTATCCACGGCAAATCTTTCATCCACCGCGACCTCAAACCGGACAACATCCTCATGGGAAATGGTGACGAATCATCAATACTATTCGTCGTCGACTACGGCTTAGCGAAGCGATATCGAGATCATCACACCCATCAACACATTCCTTACCGTGAGGGTAAGCATCTCACAGGAACTGCGCGCTATGCCAGCATCAATACCCATCGAGGATTCGAGCAAAGCCGTCGCGACGACTTGGAAAGTTTAGGTTATGTGTTGGTGTACCTCGCCAGAGGTGAGCTACCCTGGCAAGGACTTCGCGCCGCGAATAAGAAACAGAAGTACCAGAAGATTCGTGAGCGCAAACAGCGAACCAGCCTACACGAACTGTGCAAGGACATGCCGACACAATTCTTGGACTACTTTCGGTATGTGAAAGCCATGGGCTTCGAGGACCGTCCGGACTATTCTTACCTTCGCGGGCTGTTTCGTAAGGCGATGGACAGAAACGGCCTGATTGACGACGGAGTATTTGATTGGATGGATCAGAGCGCAGGTATGCGGCCAAGCCGTCGCTCTGCCACCCGCAGGAGGTAACGCCTCCCGCCGCTCTATGTAATAACGGACCTGCCTTACCTTTCCTAGGTCCAGCGACCCACACTTGTTGAACTTGTGCCATGCCTACTAGTTTCGCCGCCTCGACACGACCAGCTGCAGGTCGAGGCGGCGATAGCGGTGGAGGCAACTACTACAACTCTCAGTTTTCGCGCGGCACATACGACTCTTCTTTTGTAGCCCGCTCTGTAGTTCTAATAATTTCACCCCCGCTAAATCGCATGGAATAAACGTTTACACTTCAGTACAAGCAGCTGGCCATGCCGCACACAAGGGAACAAGCAAGCCAAATATCGAGCAAGTGACGCTAGCTTGGTGACGTTTTTGCGCAACAGGGTACCGCGCCACTGCAATTCACTGTACGACCGCGGACAAAGGCGCTACGTCAGCGAACTGGATAATTTCGTGCGTGTTACAGTACAGTACGCATGCGGTGGCGGGATGAGCAAGTGGCACGCCGCACCTCGCTTGTCGATGCGGATTCTACAGTGCTGCACTGTGTACAGCGCCCCGCCCAATTCATGGGCGTCGCCGCCGATAGCCTCGCCGCATCACGCTGATCAATCGCCCAACAGCACAACTATGTAACCGACACATTGCTACAATAACCTCCTTGTCGTTGTCAACGTCATTACGTGTCTGGGACAGCGTTAAGTTGACAGTGCAATGCATGTGCGTTGTGCACGTGTACAAGGATATTTCGCACTCCTCAACAGCTGTGCCTGACGCAACTGGTGGTCGTTAACTGTGGCGTAGACGGACTCACGCTGGATTTTTACGGTTAATCTTCGTCACAGTCTGACAATCTGCCGCTACTCTTCCTAAACACTGTTGCACTACCAGGTGCAGGGACAGCCAAACTCCAAAGTGACTGAGAATCCACAGTCCTACTGCGCTTTACCTGTACAGCACGTCCCTAATACAGTAGATAACGCCACATATTACGAAAGTAGTCGTTTACTACAGATTTGTCACAAAACTGCATCTAATAGTATGCATGTCCAGTCCCAACTGTACAGGATACGGATTTCCATCTCTCTCAAGAAGGACGACGATCGACCGTTCAGCCAACGTCGTATTGCCCAGGTAATTGGGACAGTAGTGGTGGCAATTCCGTCACCGAGGTGTGTTTGACTGTGTGCGCATTTTGTGCGAACGGCGCGATGAACGGGTTTCACCTTCTTCACCACATCGACAAACAAACGTGTGATTGGTGTTCTCCAGCTTGATTGCCTCGTCATCTATAACACGACCCGAACAACGTCTTTCCCTGAGATTGCCACAACCCCCGCTCCATCAGACTGCATCAGCAACCGCTCCAAGTTTTTCACACCCGTCACTCGTTTGCCAACTCGTAGCCCAGTGCTGTCGAATTCTCCCAAGTTACCATCCCTGTCCGCAACGATTACAGTCGGTGTTGCATCAGCCGACGCGACACATGACGCACCTTTGCATTCAATCATGATTTCAGCATGTTCTTGGCCAGGCACCCACGACCTCAAAAACCGTGAACACGCGCTCACCACCGACACAGCCCGTCTCGTACCTCGTCGTTGCGCTTGCCAACACATACGCCTCGACACCTCCGATTTCCCGCATCCCACATTTCTTCTCCACAAAGGGTCGAGAAATGAATCACCCGCCGTATATTGCGCCGCATGCCACACCAGTAATGAACCATCAGCAGTAATCGCCGCGACCAGCGCTCGTCGCACCAACCACTCGAGGTCCTCTTGACGCGCTCGATTCAACGTCGCACCGTCTTCGTCGTACGCGGCGGCCAACTCCCGGACCGGGTGTTCCGCGTCGAGTTCAAGCGCGCAAAGCAATGCACACGCGCCATGCTTCGCTCTTTGCAGCTGCCAGATTTTCACACTGCCGTCCTGTGACCCAGACACCAGCAGCTGCAATAGAGGCACAAATCCGAGGCTTGTGACTCGAGATTCATGGGCATGCTTCGCCATGACTTGGGTACGGCCCGACTTGATTTGGTAATATCCAATTGCACCGCTAGCCGTTCCGTACGCCAGTAATCCTGTATCCATCCCTATCACCGCACTAATACCTTCAATAGTTCTCGATCGCATCATTTCAGTCCCGAGGTGAACTCGTAGATTCCCATCACTCCACACTGTACATAATCCATACAACACTTTTCCTCGCTTACTATCAAACATGTCCGGGTTGCTATTCCGCCTTGAATTCGGATCTGGTAGGCCCACTAGAGTGGCATCGATGATTTCCAGTTCCATGCTCGGGTCGCATAACGAGTACTTCTCCACCGATGCGTTTCTTAATGTGCCACTCGCTTCATCTGGTCCATAAATTACGTTCTGCGGCGACCTGGATCGAGGCGAACGTAATGCGTCTTGAATTTTCCCCAGGAACGAATCACTGCGAGAAGGAGGGTCAGATTTCCGCCCCGACTTCTTTCCCACATCCATCAGTGAAATGGAGGAAACGATTGGAATCAGAGATGGTTGAGGTGTGAGAGACGGTGGGTTGTCTTCTGCGCCGAATCTTGACGGGTGGGATGTGAAAAAGAGTTGTTCGGGAGTACGACCAAATTCAAGGTAAATGGTTTCCATTTGATCAATGTCATCGGTTGTCAGTAATCGCATGTTGCTCTTATCTAACGACTTGGGTAGGGCAACATCCGTGTAGAAGATATTGCACGCATCTTCACTTCGACTTTTCACGCCAAAGATGAGATCGATCCACTTGTGTATTTGTTCCGAAACAATACGCCCATCAAGAGCTTCTCGCATTTTCTCAACAAACTTTCTCGCGCTTCTGTTCGCCCATGGTGGTAGTTCAACTGCATCGACACGTTTCCCATCCTGACGGGTACCCAACTCTAACCCTAGTACATTTTCGAGGAATTGTCCCGACGCCGCGGTTGACGACAAAATACCGGACGAAACAGTATTCGAGTAATCCAAAGTATAAAATTCGGGCAGCAGTTCCTTCACATCCGCTTGATTCGTACAAACACCTTTCCACGTCTCAGATATACTATGGAATAGCCTATCAGGCATATCGAATCGGCCGTTCTGTAAGCGCAGCATCGCACCAGGTGCCGACCGCACCAGGTAGTTGATGACGTAAGCCGGTGTCGAGTAGTGTGTGCCGTAGAAGAACCGAGGTGGTGGCATTTCATAGAATCGCTCTTTCAGAGTTGCCAGACGGTTCTCATCCAAAGCGCCAATCGGTTTGCTCAGGTCGCGATATACCTCGGGGTTCTCCAAGTCCAACTCTTTCGAAGTGTAATCGGATAGAATCCATGGAAACACTGGATATTGTGACAGATCGTTGAAACTTCTTCCCGCTGCGAAGTTCAGATACATGAGGTAGTCAAAATTACTCATTTCACCACGACGCCATTTCGTGAGTGCGAGATCCAATTCGTTCTTCCCATAGATATCGAGTTTCCGATTTGTCGACTGTTCGAGGGTAGTAAAAGCCTGCTCCCGCGCGTTCTGGGTTTGAAACGCAAGCATGAGTGTCTTTGCTGGATCTGTGGGCGAATCGGCATCATCCTTGTACGCTACTTCTAGCGCAGCGTCGGAACATCCGTGTCGCAGTCGTCGGATAGAAACTAGAGACGTTAGTGCCACGCGTTCAACCGATCGATTCACATCTCCATGAATGGGCATGAAGTACAGATTGGCTGATGTGATCTTCACACGACCAGGTGCTCTAGATAATGCATATATGGCAGAGGCACCGTAATCACCAAGACCTTCCTCCGCGATTCCATGTTGTAACAACGTAATGTCGAAGGGTACGCGCTCCTCACGTTCTAGCACGAGTTCTCGCAGCGCAGAATCGCGAGCTTTCCTCGACGGGATGGCGTTAATATTTTTCAGACATTGTAGTTCTGCATCGAGCACACTGCCTTCGACGTAGGTTGGGGTGAGTTCATGCATCGCACAGACTTGCTCCTCGATGTAGGGATGATCGGCCCCATTTTCTCGTTGAAAGATAATCACTGTCGACTCCACCAAGACAGTATCGTGCTTCGATTGGCTGAAACTCAACTGTGCATTCATGTTCCCTTCCACGCGCGGCGAGGTTGGCCGACTTCGCTGAGGAGAACGCCACCGCGGGGAAGAAGCCAACTCTGCGGGAGTTGTGGGAGAAGCACCGCTTTCATATGCCGAGTTGGCAAGAGCATTGCCGTGGGTCACACGCGAGACCGACACGCAAGTCATCGCGGAGATGGGAATTTTTACGACGGGATCACGCCAATCGTCGCTATCGAAAAACAGGTTTCGCGTGGCCACCTTGAGGCGTCCCGTGCGCGTGACGCCGACGAGGCGCCCGACCTTCTCCGACACTGCGCTGCTGTCGGGCTTCACCATCAGGCAGTACTGGCACGCCAGGTCCGAGACCAGCACCTCGCCGTCGTCGAGAAGGAAAATCCCCCAGCGCCCCATCGTTCGTGGCGAGTTCATCGCGTTTTACCCCTCGTCTTGTTGCCGGCAGGTCCGCAGCAACATCGCCCTTTCCGGTCGATGCTTTTCATGAATGCATACTGTACACGAACGGCGTCGATGTGATTGCCAAGTGCCTCGCGTGACCGACGCTCTTGGTGCCCATAAAATTACAAGTCGTGGCACTACAAAAATGCAGAAACCTGAAACTTCCAATAAAGCCCTTACAATACGTGTCCACGTGCGTATGTCGCTGCATCATCCTGTCGCTCCACTTCGCCGTCAGTCGATACCGCGACTCCATCCTTCAACATGTCACCGGCGGTGGCGGTAGAAAAGGAGGCCATCGGTGACGAAGGGAAAGAACAGGATCGAGAACAGAACGCAGGCGTCGATGAGCTGTTGACGGAATTGCGACAAGATGAAGATCTCTCCGTGTTTCTGGAGGACGGCTTCGAGCTTGAGAAATATGTTGGGCAGGTAGTGCGCGAAGGGCGAATCGAAATGGCATTGAAAAACTCCGAGCGTGCGCATGAGATTTTATCCGCACGAGTACGGGAGGAGGTAATCGAACGAAAAGAGGCACTGATAGCTGAAGTCGAGGCAGTGGCGGCACTGGAGAAAGAGGTGGGTACTGTGACAGAGGGTGTTGCGGATTTATCGACCGCATCCTCCGCGCTCGTGAAAGCATTGGAAGAGCCCTACTTCCAGATGGAAACGGCGGTTACTCGAATGCAGAATCTGTGTGACGCCGCAGACTTACTCGCCGCGCTATCGCGATTTCGAGTATCCACGAAAAAACTTGCCAACACCGGGTTGTTACCAATCGACTCGAAGTTTGCCAGCGACCCTGCCGTACTGCCGCCTGCGGCAGAGGCAATGAAAGAATTAGAGATGTTGATTGCTCCTAACGCCGTCCCGAAATTAGAAAAGATCGATGGCCTGCTTAAAACAGTCATGGCTGTGCGAAAAGCGTCTCCCGAAATTAGGCGTCGTGCCGCAATAATGCTGAAAACCGGACTAGCGGAGCGAAATCAAGTGGAAGTCGAGGCGGCGGTAAGTGCCTTCTATTCTCTCGGGGTGTTGCCGGAACGTGTGAACGCGGAAATCACACGTTTGTTATCTGAAACCCAAGCTGCGATACATCGCGGACTCGAAGCACCGAAAAACGCTACCGATAAAAGCGCAGCCTCATCGAGCGGTAGCAACACGACGAAAACTGTGACGGATGTGGCTGTGAATCAGAATATTCAGATATGGGGCAACATCGAGAAAATGCTCGATTCTGTCGCGGAGGCATGCTGCAAGGCGATCTTAGTGCAGCAGGTATTATCGAAGAAGTACGACGATGTGACGCATTTATCGCTTCTTCACGAGCCCATCGCGGCGAACTTCATCGACTCGATCACGAAATCTCTCACCGAACAAATCGGCGTTCTATGTCGAACTCGACAACAACGTGCGTCTTCGAACTTGGTGTTTTTAGCGCTTGCAGAGGGCTTCCCCAAATTACGCGCGTCCATAGCGGCGGTGGTGTCGAGAGTCGAAGAATTTGCACGTGTCTCGCCTACCCCTATCACAAATATCGCCCCGGATCCGAAACACCCGTTCGTGCCGAATCAAGCGTTCATCGAACATGCGTTCTTTAACTCGGTCATGGAAATCGAAACACATTACCTGACCGTATCGCTGGGACGGCTCATGGATGCGGTGGAATTGGCGTTTAAGAAACGAAAACAGCCAAGTGAATCAGAGGCGTTGACCTTTGCGAAATTGTTGGCGCAAGAACTTACGGCGGCGAAAGATGACACCAAGTTGTTGGAAACTGCGACCAACAATGTGGCGACGGCGTTGAGATTGTACAAGAGTCATGCGGAAGATTATGCGGCTGCAACGGCCCCTGATGTGGATCAACGGAAAACATCACGGGAACCAACAGAATGGCGTTTGCTCGGCCTTCACAATGGCATTGTGACCTTGGCCACGTATGCGCGTCGTGTTTTGGGTGTGAGTGGGGATGGAGGTGTGAGGTTATCACCTGTGATCTCTAAAGAAATTGAGGGGTTGATGGTGTTGGCCGGACATTTTCTTGATGGTCCATTCTCGCAGTGTCGGCAGGAAATTGAGCGTGCGTTGTGTCGCATGCATTCGGAGAACTTGGAATTAGATGCGAGTGATGAAGGATGTAGCGTGTACGTGATGGATGTGGGAAACCAGCTGGCTATGTTTGCGGATAATGTGATTGCACCGTTGGCGAGATCACTAACGTTGGGTGAGAAAACATTGAGATTGGCGGCGGATGTAATCCAGTCGTTTGTGCGACATGCAAGTTTAATGAAGCCGATATCGGACGTGGCGCGTATGTCGCTGTCGACGGATATCGCGAGGTTGGAATTGTCGATTGAATCGTTGTGCCCAGTGCGTGGTTTGGGAAAGGACTACAAGGGATTGCGGGCTATGCGAAGTATGCTGCTCATTCCGATTCAAGACTTGATGACACCGAACGAGGCGTTCTTGGATGAATTGAAGTGCATGCCGAAGAGTTGTGTGGTGAGCGCGCTAATATGTAGGGCGAATGCAACGGGACTGGAGTTGCCGCATGAACGTAAGGAGTTATCGGTACAGAAGTATGTGGAATGGGTGAGTCATCAGGAAGAAGAAGCTGTGTGGTGGGATGTGGCAGAGTCGTTAAAGCTGTATGAAGACGCAGTGGAGGTAGAGGCGAGATGCGAAGAATATAAGGCGATTCGATACCTCCTCGGTGTGCTGTGACGAAGACGGGGTATGGTGTGAATACTCCTGTCGATGCGTTGAATATTACTTTACATATCTCGAGAGGAAGGTGAAGATTCGAATGCATGCGCATTTCTCTGTGTACGGAACAGTGACGTGGGATGGAGACTTGGTGATGGTCAGTGCATAGGCCAGCCTCTAATCTTCTACTTATTGTGGAGTGCGCACTGTTTGGAATAAGCGGTGATATGTTTATTATGAGGAATGATAGATGTGGAAGAAAAATGTGGCTCGATGCGCATTTCTAACTATGAAATAAACTGTTGCATTGCAGGTGCACGATTAACTGATCGTTGAGAACATCTTCACTGATACTAATTTTTTTGCATGCAGGCACGAACGAAACTGGCCAAGTATTCTAGACAGGACTACCATACAACTCAAACCAATGACGTACGATGCATCGTCCAATGAGAATGAAGGTCATCGAGCAACAAACTGAAAAACCGTATGGCGCGGGACGAGACGGTACTCCAGATGGGATTCTACCAAAGTCGGACATTCGATGCACGAAGGAAAGCGCTCACTAGGTTCTTTCGTGATGCTTATTCACGGCCAATTCATCTAGAGCGCTGTTCAGTCCATCGATTGCTCCGTGATAATTTTCTGCTAACAGCGCGTCTTTGTCCCCGTGGACACCAGGAAACTCTTCGCTCTTCAATATGCCATCGACGGGAACAATTTCTTGGTACTTACCCGACGCCAGCTTGTACCAAACAAACTGCTTTTCTTGAGTTTTCCGAATGATGTACTTTTTGCATCCGCTCGCTTCGTACGCCTCGAGTTTTTCGGTGGCGAACGGTGTCCGAAATCTCACCGAGTTCAACTGGCCCAACTAGGTACCGGTCCTCGATTTTCGCCAGGCCGCCTTCTCCGCGCAGCCTGAAGTCGGGCTGCACATGACTCCGTGAGTTCAGTTTCAAAGTAGGGCAAGTTATGGCATGTACTCCTCTCACCTTTGCAAAATACATGCCTATTAGTACGGCCATGATGCCATTTGGCTCATCATGAGCCTTATAGTGAACTAGTGACAGCATTCTCACGACACCGTTAATCGTCTGCACTTTGCGAAGGTTCGGGTACGCCTTCAAGTTCCTCTCGTGGAATTGTGCGCCAGATAGCTGAATTCCTTCATGGAGTTGGCTCGAGGTGTCCATCATTAGTCACGTACAATCGGTTCCCGATTGTATCGCAGCACAGTACTCTTGAGAAACTCAACCGTCTTCTACGCATTGCGCATTGAACCAGATATTCATTCCGTTTCTACCACTCAAGAAAACTACAGTCTACCATATATCGGTTACAGTTTGTAATCTTACAGTACCATACAGATGCATCCTGCGAGAAAATTATCCTTCGGAACTGAACGTCTACGCAACCATGAATGAAAGCAACGTCACAAGTCCGCGGAGCACAAGAACTCCCTTTGACTTTTGTCCTGGTCGTGCGGTTCTGTAATCAATGACCGTTGCCTAATTGTTTGCCCAAGAACTTACGGCGACGGATGGCACCAAGTTGCTCGAAACTGCAAACAACAGTGAGGCTACAGCGTTGGATCGTACAAGAGTCATGCGGAAGATTATGCGGCCGCAATGGCAACCGATGTGGATCAATGAAAAACATCTCGGGAACCAGCAGGATGGCGTTTGCTTGGCCTTCACAATGGCATTGAGAAGTTAGCCACGTATGCGCGTCGTGTTTTGGGTGTGAGTGGGGATGGAAGTGTGAGGTTTTCGCCTGTTGTCTAGAAGGAAATTTGAGGGTTGATGGTGTTGGCCAGTCATTTTCTTTATGGTCTGTTCTCCCATTGTCGGCAGGGAATTGAGTGTGGGTTGTGTCGCATTCACTCGGAGAACTCGGAGTTAGATGCGAGTGACGAGGGATTTAGTGTATGTGATGGATGTGAGAAGTCAGCTAGCTATGTTTGGGGATAATGAGATTGCGGCGTTGGCGAGATCATTAACACTGGGTGAGAAAACATATGCACTGGCGGCTAATGTAATTCAGTCGTTCGTGCGACATGCGAGTTTAATGAACCTGATATCGGACGTGGCGCGTATGTCTTTGTCGACGGATATCACGAGGTTGGAATTGTCGATTGAATCGTTGTGCCCAATGCGAGGTTTGGGAAATGTCTAGAAGGTGTTGCGGGCGATGTGAAGTATGCTGCTTATCTCCGATTCAAGACTTAATGGCACCGAACGAGGCGTTCTCGAATGAATTGAAATGAGTGGCGAAGCGTTGTGTGGTGAGTGCTCGAACTTGTAGAGTCGTTGAAGGTGTAGGAAGACGCGGAAGATGTGGAGGCGAGATGTGAGGAATATAAGGCGATTCGATATCTCGTCGGTGTGCTGTGACTAAGAAGGGGTCTGGTGCGGATACTCTTTTCGTTGGTACAGGAAGGCAGAGTTGAAGATAGAACATTATTGACTATATCTCGACAGGAAGGTGAAGATTAGAATGCGTGCGCATTTCTCTGTGTGCGGATCAGGGACGTAGGATGGACGTTTCGTGATGTTCGCTGCTTAAACC
>JAAUYH010117042.1_pt1 | contig 39029 bp, 30 predicted proteins | sample 7278061 | NCBI WGS metagenome assembly JAAUYH01 (sample SAMN14350203, study PRJNA611818) | marine sediment metagenome | isolation source: surface marine sediment (0.6m) | place: French Polynesia: Moorea | collected 2018-08
AATGATTCTTCCATACCAATTCTCATTCGAGGTCAATTGTACTAGCACGATTCTGTCGGCGAGCTATATTTCAAAAATTTTCCTGATTTTTCCGTAACGTTATGTCGCTACTGTTTTCATAACTTTCGTTCAATAAATCATCTCGGAATCATAACGAGTAAGGGCCAATTTTGGCTCAGAGCTATTTTCTGATGTACAAATAGCCGGCACAATTGCGCTGAGCTTGAAATTGGTTATCACGTGCCTTACTTTTACCTTAAAACCAGAAAACCAACACATTCCGATCCGGCAGATGGAGAAAAATAAAAAATAAATTAATTAGAGACCTACTTGAAAACTCGTAAACTGTGACAGATTCCTGAATTTCATTCCGATTCAAAGGCCTTGAACTTCGAATCTTGCACAAAATCTACTGACCTGGACAGAGTGGAAGGTATTTCTAGATGTTTCTCAGGCTGCTCTTATCCATGGCTTTTTGGGATTTGTACCGGAAATGAGAAGTATCAAAGTCTCAAATGATCCTAGATCAAATTTAATTTTGAATTCTGCTCTGTTTCGAGCCATGGTCAACAGGACCGATAGCAGATCTGGAACTTGCTTTTATGCTACGTTTTATTGGTCAAAAATTTCTAGCAAAATTCCATAATTGAAGTGACAAAAACTACAAAATGTGAATTCTTGCAGTCCGATTCAAAAGCTTTCAAAAATTTACCAGAACTCTTCGGTTGTGATCAAAAATATTTCAAATATAAATTCCTGTAATCCGGTCAATTCGCCCAAAACTTCATGCGGAACTCTAAAATTAGGATGGAAACACAGTATGAGAATGAATTATAAAAGTTTACGGGTTCCATTATTAAGAAATTTTAGTATAACTTGCGGAACGCCCTCCTAATCGAAGGGATTCTAATTTCTTGCAGAAGAATAAATGAGGTTGAACAGGTACAGCACTATTCCGAGCAAAATAAGGAGCCAGTCGAATAATTGCTGTTTACAAAATGATAGGCAATAGAAAGAATGATTGGATTGAAAAATGGGCTGTATTAGATTTAATACCACTTTTAATAAGCTGCCCTAAATCGAAGTTCAATTACGTTTATCTCAATTTTGAGAAGCTTCGTAAGCTTGACGGCTGATGATACCCTCTAGCGTTCTTGATCAGTCGAAGCACTGTGCAGCACGATATATGGAGTCAATGCTTTCGCATCTGTTGAATCACACGTTGTAACGCTCTGGCGATTGTTGGTTTCGCTCCTGACAATATTACATATAGCCATCTTTTTTTTAGTTCTTGAATTAATCTGAAAGGTTTCGAGCTTGAAAAAAGCAGAAGCAGAGAACTTTTAGCGTGACAAGATTGATTTATCGCTAATCTGATCATCACTTCAAAACCCACACGATGCTTGATGATTTCTCGCACATACATAAATATTTTAGTACAGCACTGCTATATGTACTGGAATGAACCTTGTAGATTCAATTGACTCCAGAAATAGGGAATCGAACTGCCCAATATCTGTTAATGAAACGTTTTGAGCTGGTATACTTTATGATGAAATATAGACTAAATATGTGCTGCTTTACATTTCAAAAATGACAAATAAGTATTGCACAAGTTACGTATCAGAGTATTAGCATGCTTCTGTCTCATATCTTAAATGTAAAGAGAAAATGCCTAAAATACTTGCCATGTCTCGCAGCTTCGAGCTATTTTGAATGAACAGGCGTTTTGGTAGACTGAATAGAGCTCTTTCGATTTCGAACGCTCTAAGACTGCATGATCATGCACTTGAACAGTTTAACGAAGTATTAGAATATTCTAAAGAGTATCCCTTTTATCGTTAAGAAATACAATGCAGAAATTCTTAGAAATTTTGTTCTACCAGCGCTTATGCAAGTTGTACTTAAATTTCATATTTGACAAATATCATGGATGTCTTATTGTCTAGACCACTAAAATTTCCAAGTTTTGAAGACAGTTTATAAGAATCAAGAATTGCGAACAGAAATACCGGCATATTCAAGGATAGAACACAGACGATGATAAATTGTCGGGTCCTGACTCTGTTCGATCATAATGCACGAGATTCATAACCAAGATTTTCTTTCCGAACACACAAAACTCATTTACAATCAAGTAAAACCGGTAATGAAGAGTTTAATCGCATACAATGTGACACTATAATAATTTGCGTTCTAAATCAACGATAATTCGTTCGACGATTGTTATCGAGCATGTGCATGATTCTACAACAAAAATTGTAGTGAACCGAATCCAAGTCCACGGTCGTGCACACCCACAAATTGATTGCGCATGCCGAGTGTATACCCACAGCAATAGCGTTCGTGTCCAGATGATCTAACACTTTATTGGTGCGAAGATATAAATTACAGGGATGTTGCAGATATAGTTGGCAAATAACAGAATCATCTCGATTGTGTCAGCGGCGGAAGGATTCCAGACTCTATATGTGTTAGTCTATTTGCTGCCAATGTTATGTTCTTGCATGCTATACGGCCTGAGTTGGATTAAATGGTAATGAGAAGAATGAGAGCACATTGAAATATTAAAATAAATGCGGATGCTAAATTCTTTATATTTCTAAATAATGTTCACAAAATCTTGGCAACTCTGCATTACAATCGAAATGTTGTAGAGACTAGCTACATACAACATAGAATAGTCCTTCACGTGAAAAAATAGCAGATAGCGTCCTTTTCATGAGAATCGATGTCGAGAACATAACTGCGAGTAGTAAAACTTCGAAATGAATTACGTTAGCCAATAGGTAAGTCCGAGTTGAAGAGCCCACAATTATGTAAACCTTCTTCCTCTGTATGCTCCATGGACATGTGATGGACATTGTTCTTCCATGCGCTCTTTTGAGCAACAGTTAACGGTGTACAACGACTCACAATCGGCTTTCTCTTTACGCTGTCTTCATCGCTGCCTTCCACTATGGTTCTAGCCACCGTTCTAGCCAACGTTGTACCCACCAAAAATTTATAAACTGTGGTATCGAGATGCAGATGTATCAAAGATACCTCACAGTTGCCCTGTAATGAATTTTAGTGGAATATCTGAGCTTGCTCTAAGGCACCAAATCGGATAACCGATCACAAAAGCAGTGAGATATGCCGCGGACTAAAGCTTATGTCGAAGATTTATGTCTGTGTAAATATCGAGCATCAGGATTTTGAACCATGCATATTCTCTTGGTAGTCAAAGGAGTATAATTTTTAAGTGGAAATCAGAGATTGATATTTGAGAATTATGTTGGATTTCCAGGTACAAAGCAGCGAACGACCGCAACATCATAGAACCAAAATTTTAAAAGAAGTTCTATTAATGACATACTCAGTATGGACTGAAGTAGAAGAAAATGGTTGAACTCATCAATTCGAGCTAAACCGTAAATACGGTTCCTATTGTGTCGAAGCCAGCCATTGTCGGCTCGAACACCACTCGCGCAAGCGAAGACAATACGAGAGCTGATTATGAATATTACATGCGTTATATGCTTCAGTGATAACGCGGCGTGTAGGGCATTCGGCCGCACTGCAATAGTGTCTGTGGAAGCTTGGAAAGCGAATTCACAGCCAAATCGAACCATCAGATTTAATGATACATTCCGTAGGTAATAGAAGTATCGATATCTGCACAAAACATAAAAATAATGGATTCACGGCCCATGCAGTAAAGAATCCGTCGTTCACTCTTAATTGATAAGTAGTGATACTGGCCATTGTTCGTGAATAGATAGAGAACAGCTGAGGCGGTCGTCTAAAGCCTAAGCCGAATGCGAAGCACGAAGAATCAGATCTTTGTTTTCGTATCAGCAGGTGAGTGCGGTAGAACGATCGAAAAGTGGCCATACTCGCTATTGACAATGTCCCCATTTTAGAGGTTGGCGATAGAAGTTCCGTCTAGCTCAGAAATTTGAGGCAAGCGTGAAAAATAGAGCAACTGTGAATGTATGCGACATTTCGTGGCTGGTTTGTAGACTCAGGTTTCGGTTGCAGTTGCAGTCGCAGTTCCCGTTCCACTCCAAGTTGCGGTTCTTATCACAGAAAATTCCGACTGAGTGAGCTGCGACGCATGCCTCAGCATGCATCGCAGCCTATCTAGTCGGAATTTGCTGTGATAGGACACGTTGGCGCCGAACTCGCTCCAGCATCTGTTCTCGAGTATGTATAGCACTCGGTGCACAATATCTTCGTATTGATGCTCAATTTACAACGATCCAGCGTAGCTGAATCAGGACTGAAAGCGTGCTGAAATTGGGGCTGTCGAATGTAGCGACGTTACCACGCGCATCAATGTTTCTTAGAATGGCACTCAAGAAAAAGCTCTAAATATGTTGTACACTTCCTCTTTTCAATCTGTCTGTACTGCAATGTCAACGTGGCGAACTGTCGCCGGAGCGGAACCCAAATGAGCCTATTTGAACTTCTCCGTTAGATTGTTGCACCATGTGGTTCCTTCGAAGCATTGTTAGCCTCAATGGGTATACGGAAACAATATGTTGTGTAGACTACGCTACTACCTCGCTGTTTGGTAATATCTACTGTTCAGGTGGACTGGCAAAAATTAAGCGGCCGCACAATTTGTGGCGTAGAAACCGTCACGGCGTAGCTCACAGCTATTAGGGAATATCTCGGCTTGTCTCGTGTTGATCTGGACGTTGACGACGTTTCCTGTATTGTGAGTCGGAGGTATTATAAGGACCGATCAGTCCCTTAAACGCTTCCAACATATAATTGCACTACAAGGAATTGAACTAGCGACTCCTGGACCATTACTACACCGTTTCTACTATCCGATCTCATCGGAAATTAATTGAACTACTATGCTGCATTGCACAGACACTCTGAGTAACCGAGGAAACCTTAATGTTTTATAGGCCTGGGTAGAAATTTATCCAAGCCTACTAATTAGTATAATAGGACTACCTTATTACGCTGTAAGCCTGGAGGCAGTTCGGGCACAATAAAACGCGCTGGACATCATTTGTCCAGAACCACAGGCGTTAATGCCCGCTCACTGACATCCACTCTCCCAGCTTCGGACTTGTTCTCGAAGTAGCCTGATACCTCTGAAACAGTCTAATGTCCTCGTTCTCTCCTCTCACCGGCGAGTTGCCAACATAATATGTAGTTCGGTGCGGAAACAAAAAGCCTTTCCTCTATGACTGAATTTGAACCAGCAGGTGTTTAAGTACTTTACCAGTATGCAGGATAATCATCACGACTCAATAGTTTCATCCAACGATTCGATATTGCACAGAATCCAGACACCAAATCGAAGACATCACAATGGCTTCAACTACATCCAACAGTTTGAGTACTGTTTATCGTGCAAAGAAAGCGATTTTCACAATTCATGAAACGCCCCGTATTCGCTGTGCTTGGCACGGCGATGTACGAACATGCTCGTGCGTCTCGTCTTACAAGGAATAGCCAAGTCGAGGTTCGAGTTGGTTCACGAAATTCCACAGAGGGCCAAGTGTCTCAAATCGAAGCTGTCCATGGAGCATCCGTAGTAATTTTAGCGGTTCTAGCTCGTGCTCATTCCTCTATCATCCACAGTATCGGGCCTCACTTATCGCAAGGTATAGTAATCGTGGATATTTCTAACCACACATTGAGTGCACCTCCTCCACATAGTGCAACAAAATCGAACATATACTTTCCGAGAAGATAGTACTCGCAAGGGCGTTTAACACACTCAGTTGTCATACCTTGATTACTTCCAAGCGGACTTCCATAGTTTAGATTGCGTGCGATTCAACAGATGGCGTTGACGTACGGTCCGCTATCTGCAGTCGTGCAGGATTTGTTACTGTTCATAACGGGAACTTGACAGATGAAGTTCAGCTGGAGGCGATACTTTTGACCTGAATTTTCGGTTCCGAAAAATTGTAGAACGGAAAATATCGAGAAACAAGCATGGCGAAGGATTAATATCTTATGAATCATCCAAAAAAACATAATTCTGTGGCTGCGAAGCCTGGATTCACACAAATGCGGGCTATGTATTTGTAGCGATCGGAGTTAATAGGCAGGGAGTAAAGATAATTTAGCGGACAGTTAACTTGCTCCGAGTAAACCACCAACCTTTTGTTTGTAGAAGTTCGTATTTCGCTCTGTGTCCAAAACTGAACCTACATTGGTGATCCCGACGGGAGCTGTTATGAATACTCCCAGTGAGCTGACTACGTTCAAGGGTAGCAAAGACGCCCGAAAGTTCTTCTATCTCTACGAGAATGTTGTGACTAAGAGTTTGCCGGACAGTGAGCGAGCTGAAAAGATTGTAGCCTGCCTAAGTGATGTAGCCTTTGACTTCTACTTTGATCGCTTCACTATAGACAATGATCCAACTGAAGAAGCCATAGAAACGGTCTAGTAAAGAAGGAGATGCTGGAGAAGTTGTCAACCCAGAAGACAGAGTCCGAGATAACGAGAGAGGCATTCACCCTTCAATATGGAGGAGAAGATATCTCGAACTTCTTATCAAGGGCTGAAAAGGTCTATAATCAGGCTAAAGTAGGCGAGAACGTTAAATTCGAGCTACTACGAGATGCTCTGAAATCTGATCAGATCTTTTTCCAGTTTGTGCTGTTCAAAGGATCCAAGGGCTATGAAGGCATGAAGAAGGCACGTCTGTAATACGCCGAAAATATTAAAATGCTGGATGGTTCAACAACAGCGATCTTTCAGCAGACGAAAAAATTCAACAAGGACCAGAAGGAAGCCAAGATTAATGAACTGTGCAAGCAGGTCGAAAGTCTTCATTTGATGATGATGAGACAACCAAGGCAAGCTCCGAAGCAGGCGGAGCCGGTGTGCTATAAGTGTGGCAAGAAGGGCCATTACGTGTCGCAGTGTAGGATGTACCAAGAACTTACGTGTTACAAATGTGGTAAGAGTGGTCGTAGAGCTTCGAAGTGTCGCTCGAAGGTCGAAATACCACCTACGTGCACGTATTGCCACGGGATTGGCCACGAGGATTAAAACTGTTTCATCAAAAGGAGCAACGAAGCTGTAGGAAAGCAAGATTTGAAGTTCGCCAAGAATAGTGAGACCACGAATGTCAAGGGAGCTAGGCCATCTGCGCAGAATAATAATATCCTGTTTGTGATTGAAGATGATCCTGTTGAAGAAGAAAATACCGTTGTAGCGTTCAAGAGATCTGCAGATGGAGAAACAATCACTAAGCAACAAAAGATACAGAAAGACATGGATGCCTACACTGAAACGCAGGTGAAACCGAAGATTGCAGTGAGGATGAACCTCGACTTCCCGATCTCTCGTAATGCTCCGGAAAAGAGCAAAAAGGGTGGAAAGTAGTCTACGGGCAAGATGGTAATCGCTGAACTTGGGAAGAGAGTTGAGAAGTATAATCTGATCAATAACTTGGCCCAAGCCCAAGCTGCTATTACCTTCGGCCATATCGCGCGAGGAGACATCGATTTCCCCAGGAATGAATTTCAGAGGATTCTATCTGGAAAAATGGGCGGGGCTAAAGTGAACTTCGCCGGAAAGGATGAAGTTCATGGAGTATCGATGTCCCGCCATCTTCTAGTCCGAGTAGAAGTCTATTCTGAATCCACGATGGCCTTGTTTGACTCAGGCGCTATAGCAAATATTATGTCACATAAGATAGTGAAGAAACTACACCTCCGTATGCAACCAATGAATCGTGGGCACATTGAACGAGGTTCCGATAAGCTTGGGACAGCTAGCAGTACCTACAGATTTCCTGGTACTAGAGGAAACCCCGTACGATACCCTTATCGGCTTGCCAACTATGATTCAGCTTCGTGCTCGCTCGGAATATTACCGGATGGTACTCAAGATCTACTACGGAGGAGACTCCGAAATTTTAAACTATGAGTACGAACGGGACAACAGTAATACGTCTGAAGATGTGTTCACATCAGATAGCGCTGATGAAGATGAACAAGAAATAGAGGACTCGGTAGAAGAGTTGGTCTTGATGCTGAACGAACCTGATAAGAAGACAGAATGCAGCAATGAAGATCAATTGGTGAACGAGAAACTCTCGTATCTGAAGTCGAAGGATGCCGAAGCGGTCAAGAAGATTATCAGAGACCATTCAGAAGTAATTGCCGATTCGTTCGAGGAAGGAAAGCCACCAACAGTATCAGTCACTCACCGTTTTGAATTGACTTCTGAGAATCCTATATACCAGAAGGCAAGGTGGATGTCACCTTCTCATAATGAGATTGTTCGCAAAGAGATTGATAGGATGCTTGTGGCTGGTATTACCACTCCAGTTGAATCATCATGGACATCACCAGTAGTTATTGCAACGAAAAAGTACGGATCCCCACGGTTCTGTGTTGATTATCGAAAGTTGAATACCGTTTTGCAGGCAGACTGCTGACTATTATGGAGAGTGGACGAAATCCTGGATGATATGCGAGGAAGCTCAGTATTCACGACGATAGACCTATTCCAAGGATATTGGCAGATCAAGATGGATGAAACTTGCCAAGAGAAAGCGGCTTTCATATGTAGATATGCAACATTCCAGTTTGAAGGAATGACATTTGGGCTTATGAATTCGCAGGCCACATTCCAGGGGATGATACACAGGATCCTCCTGAACGTCGATAATGTACGATGTTATGTCGATGACGTGGTTATATTTTTCAAGAACACCGAGGAGCATGCGATGCACCTAAAGAATTTATTCCGTATACTGAAGGACGACGGATTAAAGTTGAAGATTAAAAAAGTTCTTTCATGCAACTGAGTGTGGAATTCTTAGGACGTATTGTTGACAAAAATGGAGTGCACGTTGAAGATCAAAAAGTGGAGAAGGTGAGAGATGCCATACCTCCAACCACGCGTAAGGAACTTAGACCGTTTCTCGTCCTCGCATCATATTATCGAAAATTCATACCAGGCTTCGCTAAGACAGCCAAGAAATTGAATGAGAAGACCCCAGACAATGTCAAGTTTGTATGGTCTGAAGAGATGCAAACTGCGTTTGAAGAACTGAAAGAGAAGCTGACATCAGCACCAGTACTTGCGTGTCCAAACTATGAAGAGCCATTCGTAGTATGCACCGATGCCTCCAGTAGACCTGTGGGAGCAATTATTTCCCAAGCAGACGAAAACGGTAGAGATCATCCCACACATTATGCTAGTTGTGCTCTATCTGCGGCCGAATCCAGTTATTCGCCGTTTGAAAGAGAAGCTATAGGTGTAATTTTCGCCTTGAAGAAGTTCCGACATTACTTGACCTCGAAAAGGTTCAACATACACACTGGCCATCAAGCACTTAAGTTTGTTTTCAATATGAAGGATCGTCATGGACGGATTGCACGCTGGTTCGCACTACTCGCGGAATACTACTTCGAGATTTGTTATCAGGCGAGACACGATAACGTCTGTGCCAATTTCTTATCCCAATCGATCCAATTGATGGCTATTGAGGAAAATCAGCCATTTGAAACAAACTTTAAGGCTATAGCACGTTACTTGAACAAACTTTCGATAATGGATGAGCCTATTTCGATTACGCCCGAGTTGAATAAGAAAGCGAAGGACTTCTTGGTTCATGATGAAAGATTATTCCGCACTAAGTACGGGATCCGATTTGCACCCCACATAGAAATGCGGGAAAGAATCTTGAAAGGCCTGAACGATGAAGTCGGGCATTGGGACTTCAATTCAACATACTCGTTTGCGAGAGATCGTTTCTGGTGGCCTATTATGCGACAAGAAGTGGCGAGCTTCGTGAAGAGCTGTGATCCCTGTCAGAAAACAAAACCAGCGATCCGAAAAAAGTCTGCAGGTAAGATCACAATTAGCAGACTATTCCACACATGGTGTATAGACTTTGCAGAACCGTTACCTCGGACGAATGTGAGCAACCAATATCTAATTGTATCAGTCGAACAAATGTCGAAGTGGCCCGTTTCTTGGGAAATACCAGCAAATTTGTTTAACTCGCTCGGTGTGATGGAATTTGTCAAGAAAGAAGTAATCATGTTGTTCGGTCCACCTCAATACATCTTGAGCGACAATGACCTAAACTTTGATTGTAAGGCGGTACAAGATTTCGCACGTCGATTCAATATCCAGTGGAAATGCACATCGACATACAATCCCCAAGGTAATAACGTAGTCGAAAGCATGGTCGATACCTTGGAGAAGGCGATACAAGAGTTTAATAGAAGCGAACCCAAGGAGTGGGACGCATCCCTCGAGAATGTACTTTATGGGTACAGACGTAGACTGGGACCAGATGGAGTGGCAACCTTTGAGATACTGTTCGGAGTCAAACCTAGGTTCGCGATTGAATCGTTTGGTGCTATTCCAGGAGAAGACGTGTTGGCTAACGCTCGAACTTTTGGGCTGCCAATGGCGTTGATAAATCGTGCCGAACGCTTAGTGCCCCGCACCCTTGAAAACGAGGCGCGATACCAGATTGGTGATATGGTGCTGTTAAGAAACGGCAAGCGACCTGAAGGATCCAAGTTTGAGGCCCGAATGTGGCTGGGACCTTTTAAGGTGATATCAGTGGAACACCCACGTTATATCTTGGAAAACGCTCCAGGAAGGAAATCTAGAAACCTGTATACTTTAGGCGTTTACGTCGATACCAAGAGAGAGATGAGCAACATTTCGATGGTGAAAAGAATTGCTAGGATGTTCTACTCTAGTTGTATGAAAACTGCTTGATAAGAACAAGGCTTCTTGTATAGAAAATGAGTTGCAAGACCTACGAAAAACTTAAAAACATAGATTAAAAATCAAACAACGTGCGCCGAATGTTTGGATCGCTTATTACTACAAAGATAATTATCATCATTTCACGAGCCAGAGGTGCTATCAATGACCGTGAGGCTCCGTCGTGCACCCGGTTAGCTATATAAATGAAACTGACCCTGCAATGGTGGATAACGGTCGAAGACAACCAAATCATTCGTGTAACCCCAACCAAGATTAGGAAATCGAAGAAAACCTCAAGTGCTCCAGCGGTGCGAATAGACCGTTATGGCAGGCGCGACAATTGCAATACTATATATTCTAGCGAAAGCCAGGTCATGGAAGAAGCGCCATCAGCTTCTTTTCTTGATACTACTCGAACAAGTTCCGTACCAACTAGGTCGAGAATTACGTTGGCACGAGCCGCTTGGGCGGATATCGGTACGTTTCTCACTGATGAACCTGGTGCATGAAGAATTCTTCAATTTCTTCGATAGTGACCGGGCATGATGATAACCGGGATGATAGTTAGGTTGAGCGAAGGGGCTGAATAAGCGTAACAGTAGTCGAGACACGGAGGCGTATAGATATGTGATACCGCCAAAGGCACTAATTATTGAAGACAAAGAATAGTCACATGAAATTCTTACATCAGTATCCGACAACCAATAGGAAGGCGTCCGTAGAGCATATAACTCGGTCTCCATCTCAAAAATTCAATCAAGAGCAAAGAACTATCAGCACAAGGAGATCAAATGGAAGACCCGAAGGACGACCAATTTTCATTGCGAAGACTTCCAATAAGTGTACAAGATGCGGAAAGTGGCAGATCCAAGATTCTTTGAACTCGTCCAGTAGCAACTTGGTTTGCAAAAAACATGAACAGAAGGTATGGCTCCAGCAGAAATGGGATGAATGTGGGAGGTCAGGTGCTGGAAATGTGCACCTGATTTCAGGAATGCACGTATTGTGTACCGTTTGGGCTTCGGTAAGATGTCAGCTGGAAGTCGAGTCACTCCAAGAAATTCGAAGCTCCAGTGAAAGAAACGCAACTCACAAAATAAGAGTACGTCGATGATTGAATCATGAGCACCCAGTGTCAGGTCGTCGTTCCGCTGTTTTTATCGCGACATTGAACACAAGGGATCAGTTACCTATGTTATGTACTTCATTCGGATCAATCCAAGAACTTGGACGTCCTGAGAAGAAATACAGGTTTCATTAGTAATTAGATTAGGTTAGATAAACTATGTTTGTTGGTGGCATTGCAAGAATTGAAATACCAAGTACGATGAGCTCACGATGTGTTCATAGGCAGTGTTGGGCTCGTGCTTAACCAGCCTTTCTCTGATTCCTATAACGCAGTCGATAAACAGTTCCAGAGCGATAGAATCAATGCACCTGAAGAATCTCCAGATTAGCTGAATTCTTACCTAAAGTGCTATCGATACCTGACAGAATTATCGCACTGAGCAGGTCATCTTTACTAATCCCCAGGCACCGAAGGGAAGTTGAACTAAAACAAGACATATGTAAGCCAAATACCACCGGGTATACCGCAGGGTGGTTCCCCAAACCGTCGCAACCTAATGAATCCAGGCGGAGTGAGACGAAGAAGACGATCTAATAATGCCTGAACCAGGAATAAGGGTACATATGGAGTGCGCTCGGTTTAGATTTGTAATCCGGATTAAGTCCATCCATGAGGCCCTTGAAGACGGTATTCAGCTACGCTTTATGGCGGGAACCCTCCGAGGTTCGGCGTGTGTGGGCGGTCATGTCCAATAGCCAGAAAAATATAGGAGGACCATCATGTTCATTCACCTGCAGATATGCTGAAGCAGTAGGAACGTCCAACATTTGACAGAGAGAAGAGCGAAGCAGGAAAAAAGTATGTCCGCGAATATACGGATAGCGAACTCCCTTCAAGAAGTTCAGCATCGATTTAATACTAACACGGTCGCGCATATGAAGCTCGTAGGGAGTATCTTGAGCCAAAGTACCATGCGGCAGTTCTGCAGTACTCACAGGTAAGGGAGGATCACTAGACGTTGTATTCAAAAGCATTTCAATGAGCGAAACCACAGGGTGGACCTCAGGCTATGTATATCGGTGATCGAGAAGTCGGTGTCCGATTGGGTTTATATAGACTAAATAAAAGGTATGATAGAAGAAATAATAAATGACCTGGAAAAGAGCTTACTGCTTGTGTCAGCAATAGTTAATTGCAGTGTCAGCAAGTAATACTAGGGGTAGTACATTGCTCTGCCAACTGGTGATGCAAGCAATAGTTCTTTGAAATGTCAGCAGATAAATGTTCGCATTATCTGCTGACAGGTATTCTCTGTAAGCTAAAGTAAAAGCTTAAGAGAATTAAAACCTAAAATGAATCATAGAAAAGAAAACAGAAACTAATAAAAAAGGGATAAAAGAAAGGAAATAAAAAGGGAAGTAACTAAAGAAAAGAATAGCGTATCGTTCAACGACACCTGGAGTCACGAATGGTACACGTGATCGGTTATGAAGTGACGACAATGGAGATTAAACTCACTTTCGGGTAGAGTGAGATCCCTGTCGTGCGGTGACACTGGTGCTTGATTCATTGGAGCAGCCGGGCTTGCTTGCGGAACAATTTCGGGGTCAGGAACCGACGATGGAGGTAGAGGAACCGACATGAGCTCGAAGTCTTGAATGAGTTTCGGGTTTACGCTTGAGCGTAAAACGAACAAGAAATTAACGGCTCTTATAAGACTTCAGTTGACAGGGTATTAGACGATAGACGCTATTTGCGATGCGGCGAAGAGCAATGGTGGCGAATTCACTGTTGATATCAACAGCACGACTGCAGAATATGAGACGATGATGGTCGTTAGAAAGCAAAGACGTCATCGAAACAAAAAATCGAAACCTGATGCATCTCACTACCTGGAGGACCTCAGAGCACAAAGAATAGTAGGACCACAAGAATCAATTCATTTAATTTTCACCATTCCGCTGTCGCTTTACTCCTCGTGGCATGGACAGTAGTTGTCTCTTCAAGTTTTTCGGCTTCTCGCCTGCGCGTCGGGCACGAATGACTTCGTACAGTTGTATGATTTTGAGATTGACTACATCTGGACCACCACAATGGAACAGAGATTGAGAGGAAAGAATTAAGGGGTGCGGGTCACACGAATCGTAGATAAGACCAGGCCACCTCCTGGAATCTAGTACCACTAGATGGTCAACCACACCAGCTTCATAGAAACGAGCAAAATAAACATACCCATGGATTCTATTGTCAAATAACCAATCGAACCCGGTATTTGGAGTCTCTCGATGACCGTGAGGGGGGATTTTTTTTTCACATTTTTATAGAAAACGTACCGCCCAACCCCTAAAAACCGGTTCGAGGTGGCCCACGCTAGTGAAATCTCCAATTTCTCCTTTCTCCTCGTCATGAGGACGAGTTCGTTGTCAGGCTCTCGAGCAGCCTGCACGAATCGATCGCTCATCGATGAAGCTTCGCTTCGCCAAGCAATAAGTACGCTGCATTGCAAGCCGCGTCAATTATACAGTTCCGGTCTGAACTCCGAAACAGTATCTCCCAAAAACAACAGACATATTATTGAGTAGTTTGGGTGGCAGGTGCTCGAGCGCCAGGACCACCTTTGAGGACACAAAATCCTTGATTGTCTTCGATCCAAGGCTTGAGCGTGTCTTTAATCAACACCAAGGCAGTGTGCCTTGGATATCCTTCTATATTAACATAAGGTCTTGCGGTACCCCTGCCTTGCCGCCATAGAAGACGCGCTCTTCTCGATGCTGCACGGTAAGTCCAATCAACGAAATGATGATGCATTTTCAGCGCCCATGTCATATTTAGGAGTCACAGGTGAGAGGCCAAAAGCCTGATACTGCGCCGTGCATAGAACTCAAACCGAAGTAAGAATCAGGCAATAGATGAAATTCACTATCACCGCAGAGAATCAATGCAACATTGCGATTTTCTGTAGATTTCGCTTTAGCGGTTGTGGCGGGAATTGAGCTGGTGGCGTCAAAGAGGCTCGTTTCAATTCTAAAACGTTTGATTTATGCTTGATGGGGGTCAGGAAGTTTCCACGAACATCAATGCTTAAGCTAGCAACAATTTGCTCAAGTATCGGATCCATTATGTGCTGTTCGAATGTGTCAGAAGAAGGCAAAGCCCAAGGACAACCGCAGTATTCCACAAGCTGAGGCACAAAGGAGAAATCAATATGCAGACAGAAAGGGCTTAAGCGCTATGAAGAAATCAATGAAGGCTCAGGACTTAAAGGATGGTACAAATCGTTCGCTCGGTCGCAAAGAGAATGTTAAGAGCCACAAGAACGCGGGAAAGACTGATGGAAATCCGTGTCACGCAAGACGTGTCACATTTTCACTATTCAATAGCGATTGTCAGTAACCAATTACATGCCATACCCTGTACCTCTTACATCATCCAACAAAACTACAAAGCGAACAATCCGCCACCATTCTGATACCACGTTATGTCGCTCAAGCGAATTTACTGAATGGAAGGGTTCCAGCCACTCAAGCAACGTCAGAGGCGCAAGACGAAACACATTGAAAATACGAATTATTTTACCGATGAAAAATGTTTCAGATAGAATTCGCTCAAGCGACTCTTAGTTTTGGGACCAACGCCAGTTTCATCGTTGTCGGAATTCGAATCGAATCCTCTCGGTTGTGTATCCATGCGCACACGTCTCTGCTTCAGAATACGTTTGCAAGCCTTCTTCGCAAGCCGCTTTATGCGCTCGAGCGCCAATTTACGGTCCAATTGTTTCTATATCTTCTTCGCTTTAGCGACATCATTTGACTGGTATGCGTTAGTGGCAGCGGCCTTCAGCTTATCTTTGACATTCGGCTTGGTGACACCAAGATCTTTTGCAGCCAATTCACGCTCAATACGCTTCAAGCCATCAGCAAACCGTTGAGGGTATTGAGCGCAGGAAGTGTACACTGCTTGAATAGGGGTCAAAACTTCGCTCTCTCGTCTACTCAACTCCTTCGCAATCGCATCGTTCAACTCGCACCACGTGCGACGAAGATCAGGACCACTTCGGTTCGCTCTTGCCCAACGCTTCATTGCCGAATCGCTCAAGCTAATTCGATACCAACAACGCTAGATGAGCGGAAGATGCTGTTCGATGTAGTGCAACAAGTTCTCTTATCGATCGAACGCACTTCTATTACCTTCGGGAGTCTCCCACTCAAACTTACGAGGTTTGATGTTCGCTATACATACCCAATGGCGCTTATACGTAGCATACACAGTCTTGGCCAGAAGACGTAGTAACACGAGCTTCGTAACAGTGCCGAGATTATGTACAGTAACGTCTTCTTTGGGTCACGGCAGACGTCGCAGATGCGCTTGAGCGCTATCCTCATCATGCGCTTGAGCGCGTACCGGTTATAGGGTCGTCGGATTAACGTACATGATAGCCGACCTCTTGTTCTTCTGGATACGGGCCATAGTGTTGCGCATAATCGTGTCGCGACGACGGTAAGGGCGCATGTCAGTGAGGATGGTGTGTGAAGTGAAGATGTTGATGCGGAGAAAGGATAACTGAGCGTAATGAGAATACGATAATTTTATCCTAACATCTCCAGCAACCGGAATTCAATATTTCTACGATATCTGGAATTTAGTCATCTCCAGTAATAAAGAGAGGAGAGACATGGTTTGCAATATTACGTAAAAGCATAGGTTCTAATTCCGAAGGATGGTGACCATGCAGAGAGAAAAGAGACGAAAAATTTAGACGGAATTTCCGAAATCACGAAAGAGTCGAAATTGGAACATTCGGCGATTTGCGGAATCACAGGGAAAAGAAATTGATATGTTTTGATTTGAAATGTATTACATAAACAAACTGAAATTTAGGCCTGAATACGCGTTACCACTTGTCGGAAAGCGCGTTATCTCCGCTGAATTCCGTTATTCTTGCAAGAGAGGGAGAAAATTTCCCTCCGCCTCCCAGAAAGTATAACAGAGGTCTTGTCCCTGCGTGGCGACACATGCGCTCCCAGCCTAACTCGCCGGTAAGTTAATTTAAATCAATTTTAAAACTCTAACAATGCAGAATCGGACGAGAACCCTAGGTTTTCCTTTGCTTAAATTTATCGAGTAACTGCCGCTGACACCTCAGTATGATTGGTACCTTGAAATTTTCTTGATGTGCATAAAGCAAGCATGCATAGAAGCGAGATCCTTCTTGATGGCATGTGTGGGAGATGTTGACCTGAATTTTTGGTTCCGAAAAATTGTAGAACGGGAAATATCGATAAACAGGCATGGCGAAGGATTAATATCTTATGAATCATCCAAGAAAACATAAATATGTGGCTGCGAACCTTGGATTCACACAAATGCGGGCTATGTATTCGTACCGATTGGAGTTAATAGCCAGGGAATAAAGATAATTTAGAGGACAGTTAACTTGCTCCGAGTAAACTATCAACCTTTTGTTTGTAGAAGTTCGTATTTCGCTTTGTGTCAAAAACTGGGCCTACAGATACCCCATCGACTTTTCCGGCCTTGTGCTCTTCGGCTTATGCTTAGATTTACGTGTTTGCGTGGTGGATTTTATACAACACTTTGGCTGGGTATTTCATTCACAGCCCCCGAAGTGGACCATCCCATCCGTGGGGTATATGGCCTTTTCAGGTATTGATGTCTGCCACGGCTAATGCATCAATGACATTGTTCGCGTTGACTTTCCTGCCCGGAACTGTTGCCGGTATTATTCAGCTAGTTCGTGGGAGTGCGTCGAAGCCATTTGGTAGTTTATTCGGGGGGTAGCTAGACATGCGAAAACATCTTGGCATATTCGCTTTTTTCTTTGCAAGTATCCACGCATTTCAGGGAGCCACATCGAAAGCGAGTCTCAATTCCGATTCCGATTGGATGGATTATACAAACGTCACGCTGGGTATTCTTTTTTACGCCGCTTTTACAGTTGTTGCAGTCAGTACCTCGCCAGGTGTGGCGGACTCTATGAGCTGGGCTGAATTCCGAGCAGTGTTCTCGTGGATGGGATTGGTTGTATTGATAATTGGCGTGTTGAATCAGGGATTCCCTGGATGGATAAATTATCGGCACAGTCATTCGCCTGAATTCTGGGTTGGTAAAGGTGCTGTTATGCCATCGTATTGGCTTGGATTCATGATTCCGCTTGTTGCGATTGTCATGCGTCTCGTTACCTGGAGCCCGTGTGCTGTAATTGCATTATGCAAACTCTAGAATGAAGGCCACATCGATCTAGAAGATGAGGAATCCGTAACAGAATGACGTAATGCTAACACTCTTCCAATTCCAGGAAGCGTTGTTCGATGTTGCAAGTGAGGCCAAGAATGCCAGTATTCCGAACTTGTTACGGTGTTTGTGAGAGGTTGCTGGACCAATCGACTGCTCCTTTTCCGTTCTAGAAGGTCATTCGAGCTTATATAGCGGAGTTTGCTTCGCGTCAATGAATAATATTCATTGACGTAAGTAATAATCAAAATCTACTTTTTGTTTATGAGATCTCGTAATATAATAAAAATCGAATACATAGTAAGTTGAATAGGATATTCAGAGAAAAATTCACAGAATAGTAACTTATTTCCTGTTTTCATCCGTAAAGTAATTTATTTCAGAAATAATTCAGTTTTTCATAGAGCTGGTCATTCATAAAACGAAGTATAACTCACGAATTTCACGATATAATAGTTAGAGATCGTAGAATTGTTTGTGAAGTTCATTGAATCAAGGTCCCAAACTGATATTGAAGTGCATTGAATCAAACTGAATACGCCAGGTTCAGGAAAATAAATTATTTTTTCTTGGAGTGCCTGAGAATAAATTATCCGAATGAATCAGAAGCAAGTAAATAATATACGATACTATTTTAAGTCATTCAAGTATAGATTTATTTTCTATCATGACTGATGAATGTACGTAAACGTTCAGTTGAAAATAACCACAGTCTGAAAGCATTTTATTTCATCGCCTTGTACTTGTACGAATATTACGTTTGTTCCAGCATATGGTCCTCTCGTTCTTCAGAATTTTAATTGTGTACGTTCTCTGTGTGAATGCCTGAATCTCTCTGTATGATTCGATCTGGATCTACTTGTTACATTAATGTTTTCGTGTGCATTTCAGAACTGCATTCTAGTTGGCAGTGGTGAAAATTAGAACCCCGTATACTTAGCTGCTTTACAGCATTGCTCTTTTTTTCGTATGGGTTCTTTTCTTGTGTTTCGTGTGAGTGGAGAACTAGTCTAATAGTTGAAGCAATGCACACTTGTTAGGTTTTTGCATTGATGATAAACATTACTGTGGGTTTCGACCGAAGTAGTGCATGGTGCTTGTATCTTCCAAGCGACATATGGAAACCAAAATGGACAATACCATCCATTCTTCAGTTCCATCATTTTTTTCAACAGAAAGTGTTTGGATGATCTCAAAAGTGAATATTCCGCGGCTACGGCGGTACTAATTGAAAGCACGCGAAATTAGCGACACTTCATTCCAGGACAAATTTCAGAGTGTTCGACATGTTCGATGTGACGCAACTCATCAAAATCCGGTGAGGCTCGAATATAATCGATTGGTTCCGTAAAGACATTAGGAGAATCCATGGACGGAATTGATGCGTGCGCTCGAAGAGTAGGGTACCTTGCATTGGAAGATGCAGTGTTGCTCGGAGAACTGGGCAATTGATTGGAGTTCCCGAGTTTGTCTGACTAGTATTAGAATCTCTGAGCGAGCTGAAGTCGAAAAATATGGCCATTGCCTGAAGACGATGCTTGTGCTCATTGTTGAGCGAAACATTCTGGGACAATTCGATAAGGAATAGGGTGAAAGAAAGGTCGTTGGATTGAGGCGAATGGGTTCTCACCTTCGTAAAGACTTGAAAATAAAAGAGCAAAAATTTCACCTTTTACGAAAGAAAAGTCTATGCTGGAACTATACACGAGAACGTGTTTCGGCAGCAAGATAAAACAAACAAAGATTGCAACTTTGCTTCTATGTATTTTCGAAGTCATCTAGTAAATGAGACAGTATATTTTCAGGCTACTGAGAAATGCAAGCTATATACTATCGTTTTCGAAGAGATCCAACATAGCGCATCAGATTCTCGAGATGGAATATTGGTGCGTTATTCTCCTTGAAAAATTTTGAATACATAAATGGGAAGTAAAGCAACAAAACTAAATATGCTCTACTTGTAATAATAACAGAAATATGTTACTTGTAAGTCGGCGGGAAGTAAATAATTTATTCATATTGATGGTTCGTTTACTACCACTCAGTGCTTGCATTCTAATGATTTCGAAAGATTTCAAGCTCATCTATTGAATCAGTCCGACTGACAAATATGCTAGAAAAATAGCTCGACTATAATCGAATACTTCCGAAAAGTGCTAAGTATAGCAGGGATGAAAATTATATGGAAAAATTGTTCACAATCATTTTCTGGTAAAAGTGAAATTATAAAGTAATCACTGAGAACTGAAATGAGGAAAGGGAAGGTTCAAGCGAGAAAGTGACGTCATAATTTTCAACAAAAGTGCTGGGTAAGCAATTAATAGGCGGAAACGGAATAGATTCAGAGCCCTGCACAGCGATGTCATAGGGCATAGTAAGAGGCTGTCATTCTAGTGTTCTTGTTCTTCTGAATTCCGTGCCCTACAATCAAAAATATCCCCATACACGTGGTGTTGGGAGGCTACCATTATTTTATTTGGTACTTCGTGCTTTTCTTCTTTCATTCCTTGTATCTTGTATCTTCAGCGAATTTTACTCAATGGAAGTTAGTATATTACTGCTGACACAGTGTCCTGAGAAAATCATTATCCGCGATGCGATTCGTGTCTGACACTAATCGCTTCACTTAGCGTCATTGCGACAGTAAGCTCAAATTTCTCCATGTTGCTAACTATTGCTTTGTAATGAGCAGGCATCTTCATCACATGTGGCTCCTAGTAAGTGAGAATGATCGCCGATTCGAAGTTGAGAAAGGATTAACGGCTGTTAAAGTTTTGAGAACATTAGCTTTATGTTTCGTTCTTAACATTAGCTATTCATTTTGTGAGATAGTATCTATTCTTCATTTTGTATTTTTAATTAATCTTTTGAAATTTAGCAAAGCAACCTACCAATTAATACATATTTCAGGCAGAGTTATCGATGAATTCAGAACAATCGTTGATTTTTGAATGAAAAACAGAAGTCACTGAAAATTATAGAAAAGAAAGAGCGAAGTATAACAGTTGTATAAAAAATCTACCTATCAGAGTTGATCGGTGTACGTTCCTATTTCAATCGAACAAAATTTACGGTTTTTCCTATCTGAAGTTCTAATTCGGTCATTTAATGTTCGAAATTTCTTAGGTTATTCTAATTATGATCTTAAACAAGTTTTCGTAGTTTTGTAAACTATTCGCAGAACTTGCCTACATATCCTCTGCACAGCTGCTTCAATTTCTTTTTAGATTGCTTATGGTGCTGGCCATGGAATCTGTGCGCCTCATCTATCCGGCTGTTCCGAAGCTTTTGACCTAATTATTCTCGCACTTGGATACCATAGTGCAGTGAAGACTTATCTTGCAGAAAAATTATGTTTTCAAAGTACATATTAAGCCTGAGCAATAAAAAAACAGCGTAGCATTCTTTGTTAGATAATTCCAGAAACAGTTTCATTGTCAAAAAATTAGGGGCCTACTAATTTCATTTTCGAACAATGCACGCAAAACAATGACGGAGGTAGATTTATTTGATGTCTTGTATGGCTAATTCAGATGATCTCATCTCATGATACGGCAATTTTGTTTGTTCGCTAAGCCAAATAGCAACAACGTATCTCATCTGAAAAAAATTATTTTCCAGTGTCCTGAATCATTCCTTATCTTCTTACTACAATATGGATCAAATCGAGCTTTATTATGCTTTACTGTTTCATAAAATTCCATACAGTTCCATATGAGACTACTGTTTGTGCAGCAGAATTTCGCGAAGATATTGCAGTATTATTCTTAAATAGTTCAGTAATTTAATTCTTCGCCTCATTGCTGATTTAAGGACAACCATTAACACTGTGATTTGCATGTGCGTTTCTTGTTTCGTTGTCATTCCACCATTCTCTAGTCGTAGCTCGAGGCGAAAGATTTCTGTTGTACTTCGTTCGAAACCTTCCCCTAATAGCAGTATGCCTTAACCTTGTACAATTCACATAACGCATTGTTCCTGCTCTCAGTCGGAAAATCTCTACGGCGGCATTTTACCATATTTCGATTTTCAATACGCTCTAAAGCGATTTAATTTATCTAAACATACAGATCAATCTTGATAATGTGCTCCACCATTGCAATAAAATTAAAACGACTAATACCAAAGAAACAAAATTTTTCCATATTCGCTCTCCAAGCCACCGCAATTAACCCAAAATGAAGAAAACTTCTCTTGAAAAATCAGTACGATTAAAGCCTAAACACTGTAATTTTGATAAGTAAAACACCAAATGATTTCCTACGATGAAATAAAGGCTGCTCAAAGTATTAGGCCTTAAATTGAAAATTTTATGTAATCAGGATCGGCGAATTTTTTGTACGCCCTGTATGTATTTCAGATACTGGCAAAGGTTCATTCCAAAAATATTTTTTCGTGTACTACCTCTGTCTTAATTTCAGCTTAGTACATTCAATTCGTTGCAATACAGAATATTTTTCATTACCATAGCGATCTTTTATGCGATAGATTATGTCACACAAGATAGCTGAAGGCTAATTAATGCGAAGGCAGCTTATACGAAGAATTGTTATTGGGGAAAAAAGAACTTCTGTACGCCAACAACCGGTATTGAATTTGGTGTTGGAAGCGGAACCACTACGCGAGTTAACTGTTGAATAGATCGAATACGAAACGACCTTTCCGAAGATTCGAATCCGGTGGAGGAATAATATCTCTGTATAAGTGTGAGTGTAAAGTCTCCGATTCTAACGAACAACAACAATCTTTGATAGGCTTTTCGTTTCTATTGTTAATTAATCTAACAAATTGGTCTTTCACTGCGTAGGCAGGTCAGGGAAAAATCTTTGAAGATACTTCGCGGAGTACCAATTCTGGTTAATTGAGTAGCTCCATTCCGGTAAAACTCGACGGATTATATAATTGGGATTAGTCGAAACAAGGCTCTTTTCCGACAATGCTGCATTTCTGCTAGAATTCAGATACGGCGTGACGGTCGGACTCAGTTGTACTGCCGCTTGAGTTTCCGAAAAGAATATCCGAAGAGGTAATATATTTATCACTTTGACGAGTGTGAAGTGATTTTTACCATCACTGACTCTCCAATTCGTAGAAAAATGCTGCACTCGATTAGACCACGTTCGTGCAACAACTCAATTTTAATATGATTGTTTCAAAAATGCAGACATGTCGAGGCTCTTTTCCTCTCAAAATAATTAGATTAAAAATTTAAACTAGGGAAGATACTTGCAGTTAGACTTTAGAGAAAATACAGACGAGCCGTGTCCTGTTATTTCCACTCATCTATTTCCTCTCCTGAAGTAATGCTGTAGGCCGTATAATATTTTTCCGAGGTGACGATTATCACTTGTAGTCTCACAATGCCTGATTTCTATCGTTTTTTCAGCATATAACAAAATAATATTTTGCTAGAATATCTGGTATGTTCGAAACGTCTGATTTACTTATTTCAGTTGTTGTTTCACTTTCGGCCTAATGAATTTTTCAATACATCTTTCAAGCCTGAAACTGCAAGTTATTTTACTACGGTTTGATCTGTACACAACTTGGTTGAAAGGCAAGACTTTTTTATTTGCTGTCTCTATTGTGAGTAATAGTTCAGGCGTCTCGTAGCATGGTTTGCCAAAATCAGTGCCCACTTTTCACTCCTTGAAATTCGAAAGAGCAATACTACTATGACCTTGGAAGTATTGGAAGAAGAATTAAGTGCTGTTTTGTTTTTTATTGGCAATGAATAAGCTGCATTAGTCGTGTATTATTGATGTTCGAAATAAAATATTTTGAGCTTGGGACCCGTATTACTTTGAGCGATGTCTCGATGTGTATCATCATCACTGTCTGGAATGCTGTAGATATAGAACAAAAGTACCTCAGTGAGGTACAGAGTCCTTCGTTTCGTGTTGTTCTTTTTCGCACTATTGCTGTGATACTTATATTAATAGTGATCTAAGTTTGCAAGCCATATCGGATCACTTGCTATCCCAATTCATGCTTCAATATCGACAACCGTTGCAGATCATCAGTAATCATTACATACACGGCGCTGAAATGAATGAGAGAATTTGACATCCTGCTAGTATTATGCAGCTCTAACAAAGCATTCAGTAACAGAAACCCGAAGTATAACTAATTTCAACTTGGAATGACAGAAATTTCTACATACAAATGGTTCATGGATTGCTCAGAATGAAATAAGATCTATCTCTTGTACATTTTTATCATCATTCATGCTACGATCTATACGGCATGGAACGTAGTCACTTTACTGAGTTTTCTTGGCTGCTTCTATTTTATCGAGCCAAATATTTTAAGTTACGCAGGAAACGGTCAATCCGCCGCTGAAAGAAATTGAGACGGACATCCAAAATTTTCACAGTATCGACATGACATCCGTGGCCGTCTGCACCATCTCGATCAGAGTGAATCTGATTTCTCATGAGCTCGTTCATAAGAGAAGTAGTTATGCATCAGGTTCTGGCATCCATCGCACTGCAGCAGCGAGAATTTTCACTGCGCGCTCCGCAGCTTCAATTTTTTTTGGTGAAGGAATAGGGAATGGAATAGGGAAAGCAGGACGATGATCAACGGAGCGGTTCGGTCGTGAGTTGGTTATGTTGCGACTGATAGTGAAAATAGAGGAAGCACTAAGCACTGTGGCGATTCAACAGAGTCTGCATAGTCAGAATACAGAGAAGAAATCGGTTCAAGCGACATTCAGTTGTGCGATATGAAGTTGATCTTCACGTACCCACCCTACCGCTCGCTTTGTATTCTGTACATTTGATGATATTTTCTTGATCAACTTTACATGTTGTGGTACATCATTCGATCAGTTAAGGTAAATTTGAGAAGCTACGAGAAATACAACCAAACAATGAACAATCGAACATACCGATGCCACTGCAGAGTATATGAAACTAAGAAAAGACTAAAAGATTAGTCCATGTTTCAAGGATCGGAACCATCACCTTGAATAGTCGTTAATGTTATACTCCAATTTCGTCTACTATTCCTTCACCTGCTTCGGAAGGGCGTCCAAAATCGCGCATTAAAGGGTGAATTTCCAAGAGAACAGCTCAGTTGCTGAGGTGAACAACATGAAGTAGGTGTTGCTTGTGATCGAGGGCTATAAAATGGGGATAATAGGCACCAGGTTGTGCGCTGTGGACCCAGACGTGAAATTTCGAGGTTTACACTGCGCAACGAAGTTCCGATTACCTCTTATCTTGTTAAAAGAAGTCGTAGGCAACATTTCGCTTATCGCTCTGTCGCCCGAATCGGAAAGCAATGGTTGAATTTCGAAGAATGGTGCGCAAGTAGATGATTTCTCCTTGCTCTTAACGTAGTATTTGATCGAAAATCTCTTTGTATGAATGCCTGGAGTACTGTAATTTAGAGTTCTACAGTTATACGGAAAGAAATTTTTCTTCTCGAATTCTGTTTCGACTTCTTGGGTTCCATGCGAAAAAACTGAAACTTGCGGGGTTTTTTTGATTTTCAGAATTCTTGATTCAAATTTACATCATCTGTTGTGAATTCGTAAAAATGTGCCGTTCCTGCTGTTAACAATCCTGATCAGGTACATTATTGTACGATTTCACGACTCATCTATATTCGGTACATTGCATAATTTGAGTTACTGTATGCCCACTCGCAGCCGCCTAGCAATATGAGTTGATATTAAGCTGCGGAGGTTGTTTGTTGTAATCGTCAGCCTTGACATCACACTGCTCAATAGAGCCACAAAAGTAGACATTAATTATGTATTTTCTGCGATTGGTGTAGCTTTCAAGGGCACATAGGGAGCTTATTTGGCACGATGAGCACACAATAAGGATTCTAGCGGATGGAGTACGTTTGTTCATGCCGCACAGTGACTTGATTAGGGGTCTCGGCAAACGCGTGAATGACATCGATGATGTTGAATGTGTTGAAGTGTCTTTGACTACTCTGTAGTTATTTCGGGATAAACCACTCTTCTGTACACCGTTACGTGCTAATCTTTAACGTTGCTGTGCATAGGTACCAAATGAACTGGTGACGAAGTGGTATGAGACGCCTTGGCGATCTTCCGTATATTCACAAATAAGGTACAGTCGTGAGTAGTCGCGCGAATATAGCTTGCTACGGCTACTGACCCCGAGTCTCTGCGCCCTTCGGGTTTAGCTATAGTGTACTTGTGCTTACTATTCGACTTAATTTATTATTCCCGCAAGCCATTAAATATCCGACAAGAGGTAGCCTGTCATATTCTCGTGGCTGTTAATTTCTAGTTATTAGTTTCAAAGTATCCATTACAATAAACTATAATAAACATCTATCGAGATGTTTTGATTCATTCTTCTTATTTCACTGACTTTCCATTTCAGTTTCAAGTTATCGAGGTATGTAAATGCTTTCAATTTTCATGTTTTAGACATTCGTTCAAATTGAACTACTGCTATTTTCGCAAACTTGTAGCTCGGTATGCAGACAAGAGTGCAAGAACAACAATATGCCTTGTCCCATATCCTTTTGGAGTATGGATCTATGTGAGAAAGTGCGCAAGCATTCACTCTATTTCATCATCATGAATAAAACTATTAGGCTTTTGATGAATACCAGTAACCTCTTGTATTCGTGCAATAATGCTCATTGAGGTCATATACCCGTAATAAGAATCGATAAAAAGTTTGTCACGCATAACATATACATTGATACCATTTTCCAAGATATATCGATTGATACCTCCTAGACAACCCAGAATTGTGACTGGACTCACTCTTTCGCTCTATTATTTTGGAAAGTAGCTATCAAATGTCGCACAGAGACTCTCGGATTTAAAAAATCACTTTTGTGTAAACCTGTGGCACACTTATGATTTGGAGAACGTTTTCACAGATAAGTCTCTACAAGAGATCGGGACTTCTTCTTCATTTGAAACCTTGCTTATTCTTTCTATCTCGTCGGCAACTGCGACCCTAGCTTAAGCCAGAAGGGATGTAGGAAAACATGCATTTTGGTTGCGTGCTGTTTTACGTCCTAGTATTTCAAGAAATTCTTCAGATTATTCTAGTTGAGCTGGTTTAGACGATTACTTTCTACATTACTTAGGTCCCATCAGCAAGCGTCGAACTTGTAGTACTTCTTTGTCTGTAGCAGAGTCGAATATAATGAGTTCATTCGGCTCTTCTAGATTTAAGGAAGCCTTCATACGCGAGAACGGTAGATATCAGTCAATTTTGTGCAAAGTTAAATAGATCGAGATCATCAAATATCCAACATTTCCTTTTGGACACATAATATTGGTTCTTTCGGAGACTCTGAAAGAAAAATAGTTCAACTTGAGTGCAACATGACTCATTTTCCTTCGCTTGGGCTGGGAAAGAAGAGTCATAGTGTGGTAATTGCTCTATGTGTCACTTCTACAGGGCCCTCGATATGAATGATAGAGAAATTACGAATTTACTTCCTTCTTTAATCTCTGAAGAAATTAAAATTTTTCAGGACCATTCGATGCTGAACAAAAAATTAAGTGCACTCTAACTCATTTGTGCTTCATGATTATGGCGTCAGTAATTTGCGGGTGCTGTTAAAGCGCTAAATCTAGCTGCAAATTATGAAGATGGTGGCAAAACAGTTGCAGGTTTTGTGGAGGGCGCTAATGATGTAGCCCTTTCAACTCCAATAGAAACGCATAGAAATCTCGGTAGCGTGTGTCTGGACGGCTTTCTGTACCTGTACTACAATAGGAAGCTGTCACAAGCGGCGGGGATTCCGAAGTATTATTTTAATCAGTGATATTTACATCAGTTAGCTTCATTTCATCATCAGCAGAACCGAATAGAACGGAATTAACCGCATGGAGAGTACGCTTGGGAACAGAGTGTGCCAAACAGAACGTGGAACGGCGCGTGTAGAATGCGGCAGTCCGGGCTGCAGAAGGGCTGCGATGACAGGTCATCGCATTTACCGGAGAAAGGAGCAGAGCAGGGTGCGGTGAGGTCATTAGAGAGGCGCTGAGTGCATAGAAGTATTACGACCGTGGCAAATATCTTCGGGCTAGGAAGATCAATATATGAGGCAAGACCTGACAGCAGCACTGTGTGTAAAAGTAGTACTCAGACACAATCATAGTGTTCTTCTTATACCATAATAATATATTGGTGGTACGTCTTCTCGTTGTACGAATATTAGCACCTTAATAGTAAATCTCTGATTGAGTTAGACGATAAAGTTGCGTGCTCGAAAGTCACGGTGGGATTAATTACCTGCCCGCAAGAGCATTTTATTTTGGAGGATGTTGATCACGTAAAAGAAGTTTTTGATAATAAATGCACCACATTTCCACAAGTTAGACCACAAACTTGTAAGGCACTTGGATTTCTAAAAAGTGGTTTTCATAATATGCCACTTCGAGCACCTAAACTATTCGATTGAGTCACAATACTTGTCATTTATCAACTGTCTTTATGGTGTTTAATATTTGAAGAGGCTAATGATTGTGTTGAATCAGCCGGTATCAACACCAACCTCTACCATGGAAATGCGAAAAATCCTGCCGGCAAGAGTACACTAAAAGAGGAACTAAAGGTCTTTCTTACGCGATAATGTACAATCTTTACGGATTGTCGCTAACTGTTCAAATTTCTTTTGTTTACCTGTTAACCCATTTATTAATTGTGCGCATGTAATTTATGCGCAAGTAAACATTCGATTGTAGCATACATAACCGCCGTCGATTAAATAAATTAGAGGTGAGAATTGCTATACACGGGCGTACGTCTAGCGACGGGTGCAGTAGCAGGAGCGTGTTCCATTCGCGACGCAATTACGAATAATCATATTGTCAACTAGAATATGTTGTTCTCTCATTTTTAATTACAGCTGACTACGACCTTCCTAACTACAACATCATGGAGGCTACAGGCTTTAACTGCTATCAGAAGAGCGGAACTCTTCGAAACAACAGCATCAACTCTTTTCGTTGTCAAGAACCATATTCATTGAGCATATTTAGAAGATATTAAAATGAATTGCAGTTTATGTCAACAACTTAAAACTGTGAATGGAATCATGTATCTCGTGCGATTCGAAATCTAAATTAGTCTTCATCGATGCGCTATCTCGATCAAATTGATTGAAACGTTCGTTTTCTAAATTTCTAGCTGCCTTGAATAGCTGCATCAACTGCTGTATTTGCTATAAGTGAGGCTTGTTTTGTAAATGTCGTGCTAGAATGCTCATTAATAACATGGCTCATGCTCAGAATCCGAGGACAAATCGATAATAATTCAAAACTGATCGTTCAGTAAAATGTATCCGTACAAGTAAGAATAAACGGCTAAATTCGTCCTAAATACCAAGGAAGTTCCAAAATTTGACACTCTGGATTCATTTAAGACGGATAAAAACTACTCTGATAAAAAAATTAGTTCCTTAAAAAGATGTTTTTCACGAACTTCTGAATTCAAGAAGTGCAGAATACTAGCATGGAACAAAATTACGTCGGATATGATTCATAATCTTACCGGAAACTATACATAATTGCAGAACACTGCGTTTATCGTGAAAACGTTTAGTAAAGGTTTCACCTTGGAATCCTTTAATTCTCATTATCCAATCTACTCATAAAAATGGATGCAACGGACACGAGCATAACTCTTGATTTCTGTATCTCTTCCATCAGCTGATTTCCGCATTTATTTATAGTTTCTACCAATCAAGTTAAGAATCATGGTTCTATTTGCAACTGTGTGATGCCAATTATTTACTACTAAATGTCAAGTCTATGAAAAGAAACTTCTATTAAAGTACAGTTTCATTTGTTTCAAAGTTTTTTCGGATGACTCATCTTTCTGATTTCTACTATTCTACTGCCACCATTTCGAACAAAATCTAGCATAGCTCAACAAGACCAAACTGTCTTAAGTAGTTACAGTTACAACCTTTAACCATTCTAAATCAATCTCCCCTGATGGTTATATTACAATTTATCCTCAAACGTGGACCAGAAGTTTATTGTTTTGCATACCATCGTGATTATTGAAAACGACTGCTGCGAAAAGCAACAAATTCTGTTCCCTTAATCCTCGGAATATTTTGCTTTCTGGTTTTGAAACAATTAATGTAACATAGAAGTCTATAGTACAGTGCTCAACAGTAAACCCTTGTGATGTACCTATAATTGGATGGTTGAATCCAAAAATCTGAAAATTTCAAAGAATTTATTTCGACGCTGTTTCCTCGGAAATCAATTTGAGTACAATAACTGAAAGTAAAAAATTTGAATAAAAAGCATTTAACATAACTGAGTTAAATACGAAGTAGTCGTCAATGAAGTGGACGGAATGTGTGGAGGAATCAAAGTTTTGCGTAATATCTTGCTTTACCTACTTTTTACCTATCAGACTCGAAAGCAAACGACACTATATGAAATGAAATTAACTATCTGCTTCCCACTAATTTGGAAAAATTCTTGTGAGAAGCCAGCACTCAAATTGATTTCTAATTAATTCTTGCTACACATGATACGCTGGAACCGTTGATCGCTCGAGTTTTGGGTTGTTGAATATTTATTCTGACAGATCCGAACTTAATCTGCTTATCCATTTTGAAATAATGAGTTCCTTCACGTTAATGGCCTCAAATATATTTTTTAGAAAATATTGTCCATTAAACAGACTTGCGGTCTATTCGTCTATATACTGTGCAATGCTTAATTACTTAAATAGCAAGGGATGAATATATTATTCGAAGAAAAGTATTTCGTTCAGTTCTTCTTTACTCCATGAATATATTCGTGGTCGCCAATGTTCTTATTCTGAATCACCGGGATTTCTTATAGAACAAATATCTAGTCTTCCCTACATGCACTTTACGTCCGTTCGTTGGCGTTAAATATCAGCCTATGACTATAAAATTGAACTCTATCAGTTTCCCTCAAAAAGGCGGCAGTCCTCGTCAAGGAACACGGAATAGCATGTCAAAACACTTTCGACAACATCTGAAGAAGTACAGTTGTTCGACATAGCGCCTGCAGTTTTTGCTCTCATCACGACGATGTCTGATAGCTGCGGATGTCGTTCAATGACTCCAAATTATCGTAATAGAGTGGTGGACAACAACGCTACCACCCAGGCCATTACATGGACTGCAAATTTCGACTATCACGGAAAAATGTACAGTACCAACTTGAAGCACGGCAGCATGTTATGTCAGCAATCAGAGTGGTCCTCTATTGCAATAAAGGTCTACCGTACACAAACTGTTGACTAGCGACACATTTCTAAAGATCATGGGCAGACAGTTTGCAGGACGCGCCACATTTAGTCGCGCGAGTACGATGTGGTTCTAGATCGCTACAGTACGCCCACTTCGCTTGCCTCAGAATCAATCCAAAACTTTAAATGAGTTTCTCTCGACAGCAAACTGTGCTGAAATGGGGGCATTCTGAGGCGGTAATGTTGCGAGGTGCTACGATGTTTCTTATAATGGCACGCGGCGAAAAGTTCAGTTTATTTCGCACAGTCCCTTTTTTCAACCACTCTGTAAGATCAACAAGACGGAGTGTCTCGCGCGCGACCGGAATCCAATCCTCTTTGAACTCTTCAGTTCAGTAAATCGCACCATGTTCCCTCATTGAGGCGTTCTCGGCCGTAAAGAGATGGGGAAACAATCTTTATTTCGATCAGGAAACAACAGGAATTTCCCGTATGAATGAACAAGCGGCGGTGCCTTAAGTATGATACCGGGATGCGGATGAAGCATCACGAGTTGATACGGCATTGTATTCGGACATCAACTCAACGCCATGGTTTCAACTGCACCCGACAGTTTCACCGCCTCGGCACCCAAGGAAGCGGTTATCGCCATTCGTGAAACGCCCGTAGTGGCTGTGTTGGGCACGAAGATGTACGTACGTGCTCTTGCGTACCGTCCTCCTATGAATCGCTCGTATCCCCACAGAGGGGCAAGTCACTCAGGTTGAAGCGGTCAGAGGCGCGTGCGTCGTACTGTTAGCGGCTCCGGCACAAGCCCATGTCGCGGTCATCCACAGTATTGCGCCTCACCTATCGCCCAATACCGTTGTTGCCGACATTTCGAACCACCCACTGTGCGCTCCACCTCCGGAAAATGCAACCACCTCGATTGCACACCAACTGCAGGAAATAGTTCCGAACGGCGTTGTGGTGGCCAAGGCGTTTAACACACTCAGTGCTTACGCGTTAACGACATAGAACGAACTCCGATTGTTCACATTGCATGTGATTTTGCAGATGGGGTAGATGTGTTATCCCCGTCTGTACGCGTGCCGGATTAGTTGTTGTGGACCACGGGAACCTGTCAGCTGCTGCTGACCTTGAGGCGAACCCGCAGCGGCTATTTCCGGCGTGGCATCCGCCGTTTTATTTGTCTATCATAGTGTTTGTGTTGTGGTTTCTGTACAATACGCTCTCGGGGTATGTGATTTACGGACCGCGGGTAAGTCATCCCGTCCGCGGCACGTATAGTGTTTTCAAGTAATCATCTCTGTCACTGATGAAGTCTCGATGACGTTATTCGCATTGACATTCCTGCCAAGACCTGTTGCGGGTGCTACTTAGCTAGTTCGTTGCAGGGCGTCGAAGCCATTTGGGTTGATTTTTCAATGGATTGCTAGACATGCGAAAACAGCTTGGCGCGGTTGCATTCTTCTTGCAAACATGCACCAATCGCGATAGTGTTATCGAGGGCGCTTCTCAAGACAAATTACGATGCCGATTGGTTGGAAATTGCGTGCTTCAAGCTCGGTATTTTTCTAAGCCCGCCTTCACGGTACTAGCGGTTAATCCCACACAAAATGTGGTGACTCCTTGAGCTGGACAGAATTTCGAGCGGTGTTCTCGTGATTGCAGATGGGTAGATTAATATTTGGTGAGCTGCAGGAGGCTTCTCCTGATGGATTTGCCATCGGCACTGTCCCTCGCCTAAAATCTGGGCTGTATCTGTGCTGCTATCCCATCCCCTTGGGTCGGTATCATCACTCCGCTTGTTGGCATTGCCATGCACCTGGTTATCAAGAGCCCATGCGCTGTAATCGGAGTACTCCGAAAAGTCAGGAATGAAGTCCGTGTCTATTGAGACAAAGAACTGGCAATTCGAAACAATTTATGTCACTTAAACCTTGTCTTACACGCAATATTCTGCTAGTTACTGTGATCCATAAGTGCCTGTGTCACCTTGAACACTGAAGCATCACGATTACTATCACGAGAAGGCATTAGTATGCAATGATTCTATTTCATCCTCGAAATGGATCTAGAAACCCTATGCTAGTTTCATGGAGTATCATGCGCAGACTGCACATAAAGCCAAGTAATCACTTAGAGGACTGGACATCCCTGCAGTGATTACTTGGCTGTAGATGATAGAGTTCTGGAACAGCGTGTTCTCTGCATCGGCAGAGAATGAAGTCTCGGTGAACCCTCTTTTGGACTGTATTGTGCTAAAATAATGATAACATCGTATGATACAGTTTGCATTGATTGATGCCAAAAGTAAAATTTCTGATTTTCCTATTTATACATGGTTTCAAGAAGGCCTGTGTTTCAATTTAACTTAGAACATGCTCTTTTAGAAAAAAGAGCCATTCGATTCTCTTCTGATTTTCATCCCTTTCATTTTAATTTGAATAAACTGAACCTGTGCATAATTAAGTTCTGAACCTAAGTCATTAGTAGATATGAAAGCAAACTTCGATTTTTGCGAAATCTAGTAGTGAAGCATGTCAAAAATTTGCGAATAGAACGCAAGATAAACAGGAGTTCAAAAAAACCACCGTTTTTAAAGTGCGTATTTTTCTCTCAATGTTAAGTGCTTGCTGACTGTTGAAGTATGGGAAGATAGATAACTATATAGATCGCTTAATGTGTGCTTTACTTTGCCATTATTTCATAGTATTAAGAAGCGAGCAAGAAAGTTTCTCTCCGACTAATTCATGGCAAGATAAATAGAATTATTGTCGAATACTACTTGTGGACCGTTTGTAGATCCGTGCTAAACGCTATGGTATGTTTACCTCAATATTTCTTCTTTTCGTGCTCTTTCTTTACTTGAGCTGTCAGCAATTGAAAAACAAGTGTCACTCATGTTGTTCTTTTGGATATCCTTTTATTCATATATAATTAACTAATTCGGAAGTTGTTTCAGTTCTGCCCACTACAAAATACCGATGATCAATTTTCTAAAATTAACAATTTTCGTAAATCCTTTATAAAATTAAAACGAAATGAAACATCCGAATGTATTTTCGCTGTATGTATGCTGTAGTGTCTTCATTTTATGTTACGCAAGATAAGAGCTTCCAAGCATCTCACAGCAAGCAATAAGAAACAATTGAAATACAATGTTTCCTTGAACACCCTATATAACTTTCGCTACGAGGAGGAGCTCCCCTAATTTATTTGATGCTTTACTGTCCAATAGTACTCTCTGCTGCTCTACAGATTCTGCCATTCGTTTACTGCAAGACTTTTGCAGTATCATTTTTAGGCTTTGAAAAGGTCGAATACGGTCTAATGGATGCTTTTGTCAAGTTTTGTCTTCGATGCATTATAGCTCTAGATCAGAAAGTACTGCAGCAATCATATGCAGATATACTGTACATTCACGGGGTGTTCAAAGAAATCGCCGTTTTTGAATGGGCAATTATTCCTACAGCATTAGAGTGATTTTGTCTATATGAGGTTTGCCAAGGTAGAGCGCTCAATGAAGCTCACAATTATTCTAAAAGATATTAGAAGTGTTCTACTTGTTCTTGCTCAACGAATCTTAACCGAAATTTCATGTTTGCATAAATTTCTTTCAATTTTTTTCAGAGTTATTGTAGCAACAGCTTGTTCTATTTTGTTCATAAGCTTATTTTTGTTTTAAGGAGGTTCTTGGTATACTTTTTCTTTTATATAGCCGCACAAAAGATAGTCTGATGGTGTTTAGTCAGGAGAGCACTTTGCTGCTAGAATATTAAGTTTTCGGGTAGCCTTGGTGCTTACAAAAAAATAGCGGAGCATTCTTTTGTACATGCTGCCGTGACATTCTCGTTTTCTAAAAAATAATGCCTTATTACTTCATTGCTAGATAAAATGCACCATACTATAACTAAGGTAGAGTTTTACAGTGTCTCGTACACCTGATTCGGGTGCTCAGTATCCCAGATTCGGCAATTTCGCTTGTTGACTTTTCCGAAAAGCGATAGCTTACACTCATCGGAGAAAATGATTCGTTCAAGATACCCAGAATCATACAGCAGCTTTCTCTAGCATTGACGAGAAAAAAACTCATTCTACTTCTTTTATGTTGTTCAGCCAGTTCTGTACTCATTAGAATTTTGTGAAGATAAAGACTCAACTCTCCCCGTACGAAATTCCATATTTTTGAACGCGACACACCAATTTGTGCAGCTGCTGCACTGAGGGATGTTCAATAATCATCAAGGAGTAGCTCTCGTATCGCATTTCTTAATTCATAACCAATTCTTGGGCGTCCGTTTCCACCAGTATGATTACGCGATCCTCAGATTTAGTAATTCTCTCGCCATTTTCGTATTGTGGTGCAAGCTGGGCGGATCTTTTCGGATGAACCTTGGAAAACTTGTGAAAATCTGTGGGGCGATAACCTTGAGAAACCCAAGGAACACACTGCTTTCTCCCTGCATTGGTATAACCACTTCGCTGCGTGTTTTGTTTGCGCCCACACAGAACCGATAAAAGCTCGTTGACCACTATTTCTTCTTTACGTATGTGTCATACTTACACATCTACTAGCATACAAAACTTTAAGCAATATGAAAAAGAATTGAAATAGCTACGGATGCTATAGTACCTTCAAATTCTATGATAAAATTCCATAATATTAAAACTTTCGTAAATTTGTCATAAAAACAAAACTGACCTACGGCGCCTAATATTATGCGAGTCGTAACACACTTCATCATGTTCAATTTATTATAAAGCAAAACATATTGCTATTGCAGCTTGGACAAAAAACAATGGGCCATTCAAAAACGGTGGTTTTTATTTTTGAACACCCTGTATATATAGTAATGCCGTAATCAAATACTATATTTCTCACAAAAAAAGTCGCTGCAACAACTTCGTAATAATCTATTAGCTTATTACTGATCTCTGAAGGAAGCAGAAATCGTTTTATGCTTGAACAACTAAAGGTTAAGTCAGCAAGGAAAATGATATACCTTCAAAATATGCAAGCAAAGAAGGCAATCATACTTTTTTGTATTCCGTCCCGAAAAAGAATGAAATAAAATGGCTACCTTCTTTCTTATCGTCGGGAGGTTTGCAAATTGAAGTGATATCGTACAGAATGAGATAGAATCTAAAAATAAATCGAATCGATTCTGAAGGCTTAGTCGATAGACGATTAAGATATTGGTAATCATGTCTCAATTTGGATTCGGTCATTTTCAGGGTTATTAGCAAAGTAAATTATGCAAACTGAATCCAGAATTAACTTCTCAGTTTCGAAAAGGTTAATGCAGAATATCTGAAGAAAAAGCAAAACTGCTCGCATTAACAGCACTATTCATATGATCAATAATGTTAATCGCTCGAAATCTCCTACTGTATTAATCCATGTTGGAATAATACCATATTTTCGAGCGCAGTGCCGCTATTGACATCAGAATTTTCCGTTTTGTGATACGAAATGGTTGTTTGTTCGGAAAGTACGACGGAGTTCTTTCATTTTACCTTCACTACTTACCTCTCGTAACGATTTTGTCTCAGAAAATGTCTTCTTCTTCCCACGTTCAAAGTGTTGATTTCACAAAAATCCATAACACCAAAACATATGCTTTGAGATACATTTACGGCGGAGAACTTTTCGGGAACAATGTTTTCCAACCTACCTGTGTGATAGTTCTGAATTCCAGGTACTAACTGAATTAATTAAAGAAATTTATGACAAGTTCGCTCTTTTGTCTCAGAATTGCTTATGAAGGCTCTGAAAATTGCTTCTCGGCTGAGAAAAATATTTGTAGACAGCAAACTGATTCAATTTCCTACTGCCTGCCTTTATTAAATAACTGCCTGCTGGTTTCAAATAGCAAAAAATCAACGACTCAACGTGAAATTGACCATTTGCAAATCCGAGATCACGTTAGCCCGGTTCTATTATTTCACGCACTTCCAAGCACTTCTATTTATAACAACTAGGCTTTTAACCTTTTTCTCCATGAATATTTTTTCAGCTGACAATATTCGATATTTCACTCAAAAATCATTTTGAAATGCACTGGCATCAACCGTATTCAGTATTAGATCTAGTAGCAGTACCTGGATTATTTTCAGACGTCCCCTGGTACTAGTGGGCATTAGAAGTTAGTTGAAGGTATACTGGATTGATTGTGAGTAGCTCAATTGTCATGTCTAACTTAATAACCGCGGGTGGTAGTACGGCTTACTGGCGTTCTTGATGGAGGCAAAGTATCAACTATCCGAGCTTAGATCAGCGAAAGTCAACTAACAAACGCAATGAACTTGAAAACTTTACACGATGTGGAATCGGAGTAGGCACACAACCATTCGCTTATAATAGTATGTAGCTAGTATGGACGTAGCGTCTTGCAAGGCTTTCATAATCTATACATGTATTACGTATCTAATCAAAAAACCCTCAACTTTAAGCACTATAGTGCTCGAATTTAGGTAATTCTATCATAGTTTTGTAGTTGCTTTCTGGAGTGTTGCTATTCGATTTAAATATGAATCTTGATATAAATTAGTTAGAATAATATCAGAACAAGAACGAGAGAAATATGAAATTTTAATTTGCGTTCCTATCATTAATCGAATATTAAATGTTGGACAATTCTCAAACCCCCAGTTCGAGGAAACATAATTGATGTGAGCTATTTCGTTTTCTGATGCGAAGAGTATTGCATGGATAGTAAATGCTACTCTAACGATCATTGCCTTAGAAAATTAGTATTTATGTGTATTACACTATAAATAGAGTAGATGTGGACACTTTCGGCACAAAATAGTCAGATCTCGAAAGTCAACATGAGCCAGATTTATTTTTTGGACCAATTCAGTGATTTCATTGGATTACAACAACAATACAGATGCAGGTATACTGCAATCCAAGATGTATATTGACTAGAAGCAATGATTGGGCCGATTTAAGAAATGAAGAAATAGTAGATGAAGTCCGAGCACCATCTAGGCAGTAAGTTTGGCAATCATCTTTGAAGTTAGTCGTTGTTTTAAGGGCCAGTTTCAAAGATATGTCAATTGCTGGTATCAGATCCAGAATACAAGCCGAGAAGAACGTAAAAATTCAGAGAAAATATGAAATGAAGTTTCCAGTGACAAAGATACGCCTCTTCTTGGTTAAGTTCAACTAAAGTTGAATCGTACACGCTCTTTTCCGGAACCTTCTGACTCAGACAAAAATCTAAAATAAATAGACTCAATAGGATTATTATTTTTCATCCAATACACTGTCGAAAAAATCTAATCGTAGCAAGCTGGCTAGAATTATAACGTAGCGATACTCGACAAGAACTTAATCCAAGAAGTTTAATAGACATGCTCTAAATGGATGGGGTGCATGCTAAAGTAAAACAAACAAATGTTTTTTATTTCGCCTATGCCCACGCGATGGTATTTCTATCTTTTCTTTCGCAGAGCCAACATTGTTGAACATTAAGCTCTTATACCATAGCCAATATTAGAAACATTTCCGCGTGATCACTGCACACTTCGGTCACATACGAACATTATCAACACCCACAAGCTTCTCCACTCTGAGCAGGGTTGTAATCTATTGGATTTTTTGGGATTGCAATGACACAATTATATTGCAATGTAATCCAACATAATTGACTATTACCTATTGAAATGTATTTTTCTGATTGCAATAAATTGCAATTCAAATTCTAAGTTTCTACTACTTTATAGCAGCAGCGATAGCGTTATGTACTAGCAATATATCCTTCAGAAGGAATTATTGTTAAAGCGCA